>OFIS01000012.1_pt1 | contig 286691 bp, 263 predicted proteins | sample 1775071 | NCBI WGS metagenome assembly OFIS01 (sample SAMN08195774, study PRJEB24354) | sludge metagenome | isolation source: sludge from phenol fed wastewater aerobic bioreactor C | place: India: Nagpur | collected 2016-09-17
CCACCCGGCTACCTCATCCCGACCCCGGAGCGGCGCGGTCCCTGCTCGGCGCCGCCGCGACGGCCGAACGCGCTCAGGGGCGGCAGCCGCTTGGCTCGCTCGGCGACCCAGCGCGCGCCCTTCTCGATCGGGGCGCGGACGTGCCGGTTCATCTCGGCGGTACGGTCGATGCCCCGGCGGGACAGCGTGCCGCCGCCTTGGGCGAGCAGGTCGGTCGGGCGCACCCAATCCACGCCCCGGCCCCGCACCCGCGCCAGCTTCTCCTTCGCGGCCTTGCGGGAAAGTGCAGCTTCCTTGACTGCATCCGGCGTCCCCGCTGCGTCGGTCGTCTCGGCCGGGTTCGGATCGTTCCGCGCAGGGGGCGGCGGCTCGGGCTCGGGGTGCTGGCGATGCTGCTCCCGCATCCGGTCCTCGTCGTTCATGGCAGTGCTCCTTCCATCTCGGGCTGCGACCCGGACGGGTCCGCCTCATCGGACTGGTGAGCACGCGGCAGCCAGCGGCCCACCGTCGAGGGATGCACGCCCAGGTGCCGGGCGATGGCCTTGTTCGACCAGTCCTGCTCGCGCAGCTCGGCCGCGAGCACCCGGCGATCCGGCCCGCCGTCCGCGTCCGCATCGGTTACGCCTGCCGCCGCAGGTGGTGAGTCGAGAGGTAGTGCTTCGCTCTGTGGCAGGGCGCTGATCGGCTCGACCGCCGGCGGCACCTCGAGCGCAGCAGCCGGACGTGCGGTGGCGCGGGTCAGCACGACCGTCAGATGGGTGATCGCCAGCAGCACGACCGGCGGCACGGCGGCGACCGCGGCCGCGAGCGGGCCGGGCACGTCGGTGTCGGCCGCGACCACCGCGTGCAGAGAGTTCGCCGTCACCGACACCGCGGCACCGCCGACCAGCAGCGCCCACGGATACCACGCCGCCCGCTCACCAGCGAGGGCGACGACGGCGACCGTGGAGACCACGATCACGCCATCGACGATCAGCGGCCACGCCCACGCCTGCCCGGCCCCGATCCCGGAGCGGCGAGCAAGGTCGGCCAACGAGGTGAAACTGAGCCAGAACGCGCCGGCGGCGATGAACACCGTCCCGGCGACCGAGGTGATGACCGCCCACCGGCGTCCGCGCAGCTCCTTCATTGCAGCCCCCGCGTGACGAGCGCCCGCTGCTGCACGTTCCCGCGAGCGAACTCGCCCGAAGGCGATGCGGCGGGACGGTCCGGCCGGGCTCCGGCGCCGACGCTGCGATAGGCGCTGTAGACGGTGCGAGTGATTTCCCGCTCCCCGAAGTCCGACTGCGCGGCCGTCACCATCGCATCCAGAGCATCCGTGAGCGGCACCCCGCCCTCGGCCAAGCGGCACGAGGCCCAGAAGAGTTTGAGGTTGCGGTCGGTGGCCTGCCGGCCCAGCCACGTCGCCAGCCGCTCCGCGTCCTCCCGCCGCACCGGCCTGCCGGGGCGCGGCCGGGGCGCGGGCCGAGGATCGAGGAAGTCCCGCAGCCGGCCCGCATCTATCGGCCGGGCAGCACCGGCCGCGACCTGCTCGATCCGGTACGGGGTGCGCACGCCGTCCAGCCGCAGCAGCGAGGGCGGGGCAATGATGTAGCCGCCGTCCCCGCGACAGTCGATGCCGACCTTCCCGGCCTGCCAGGATCGTTGCGCCTGGTTCGGCTCGGCCGGGAAGTAGGCGTGCTGGCCGCCGGTCGGTGTGCGCACGACCGCCAACGGCTCCGGGATCAACCCGGCCCGCGCCGCCCGCGCATAGGCGGCATACCCGTTGACGCCGTGAACGTCCACATCGATCACGACCAGCCCCGAGACGGCGCCAGTCGGGATGCCGATGTTCGCGGTCGGCCGCGACCGCCACCACCCCTCAACCCGGGCCAGGTCGACGCTGGCCTCGTGGAACCCGCGCTCCGGGATCGGCCGCTTCCCGCCCGGCGCGCACGGGAACACCGGCACCCCGGCTCGCGCCAGCTCACCCGCCGCGACCGGCAGCGGCGCCCCGTCGAGCTGACCGAACACGGCGGCAGCCGTAGCGTGGGCGACCATCACAGGCCCCGTCCCGAGACGACCGGAGTCGCCGGCGTTTCCCGTTCCGGCAGCGGCTCGACCTGGCGTGCGGCCTGCTCTGGCGTCTCCTGGGCCTGCGACGTGTGCTCCGGGCCGTCCACGCGCAGGGACAGCGGGTTCCCGTTCCCGAGCTGTGCGGTGTCGAGCTTGTCGAGGATGTCGAATGCGGTGCTGCGCACCTGCTCGCCCGTGGCGCGCACGACCGCCACGGGGTCTTTCCCGTCCACGTTGGCCGCCCATCCGGCGACATATGGGATCGTGTAGTCGCTGGTGTCCATGCCGTGCGCGGCGGCGATCATCAGCGCGACCGACTCGGCCCGCACCTCGCTGATCCCGCGATGTTCGCGGGCGTCGTCCTGCTGGTTCGGGCCATCCAGCCGGACATGCGCCAGTTCGTGCGCGAGGGTCTTGACCTGCGCGGCCGGGTCCATGTCCGCGCAGACCATCACCTGACGGGTCTCGAAATCCGTGCAGCCGTTCGCGCCCCGCTCCATGCGGTCGCGCGGCATCCGCAGCACCTCGAACCCCAGCGACTCCGCCTGCTCGGCCAGGCCCTCCCACAGCCCGGCCGGGGCTTCGCCTTCCAGTAGCCTCGGACGTGGCAGCTCGGGAAGCGGGTCTCCGTGCGTCCTCGACACGTCCCACACATAGGCCGGGACGACACTGACGATCCGGCGACGCACGACCTCGCCGGGCCGCGGCTTCTCCCATGACCCCAACCGCCGCCACGACGCCGGATCGCGCGGGCTGGCCGATGCGAACCTCGCCTTGACCGGACCGCGAATCCGATACCCGCCGTCCTTCTCCGGCCAGCGGCCCATCTTCCGCCAGTCCTTGAACCCCGCCACCCAGGTCGGTGTCGGCGTCGGCACCCGGCCCTGTTCGTAGGCTTCCAAGTGCTGCGCCCAGATCAAGAGCGTGTTGTTGAACGAGCGGGTACGGAACCTCGCGGCGAACTCGATCGCACGACGCCAGTCATCGCCCGAGACCAGTTCCTCGACCGAGCGCACAATGCGCTCTTCCAGCGCGTCGAGCGTCGCCTGCCGCGCCGCCTGCTTGTCCTCGTTCGCAGCCATCGCCTGACCTCCCTCCGCCTGGGCCACTCCGAGAGGGAGCGACCGTGCGACCGCGAGGTACGCCGGGCGGATCAGGAGACGAGACGGACGACGGAGCGATGCTTCGGACCGCCAGGCTCCGCGATGAACCCGACGAGTCCCTACTGGCCTACGGGATCGGGCGTCGGTTGAGCGTGTGATCTGGCTAATCCTGCGGATATCGCCGGGTTACATGCGCACATCACCCGGACTGGCTTCCCTCCCCGCGGGTGATCGTCCGGTAGCGACTTGGGGGCAGTCCGACGCTGCGGCGGAACTGGCGGGCGGCGAAGTCGGGGTCGCCCCAGCCGACCTCGCGGGCGATCACCGCGATCGGTGCATCCGTGGTGCGGAGAAGACCGGCCATCCGCTCGGCTCGCAGCATGGTGAGGTAGGCGATCGGGGACTTGCCGTATGCCTCCGCGAACAAGCGACCAACCTGCGACTTCGACAAATGCACTTCGTTAGCCAGCTCCGACATCGACCAACGGTGCTCCGGGTCGTTGCGGAGCAGGTCCGCGATTCTGCGAGCCTCGTCGCGCAACGGTGCGAAGCGGCGAAGGCGAGGCAGAGACGGCCATGCTCTCGCGCGCTCGGTCACGGACGTGCGGACCGGGGAAGTCTTGATGAACGGTGCGATCACGTGAAGGACGTTGAACAGCAGCGCCTGCATCCGGTAGAAGTTCTCAATAAATCCTCCATCGGTGCTGAGGGCGACCAACTCATCCAGCCAGGGCATCAGCATGCCCGCCCGGTCTTCGCCAGCGTGCAGAATCTGCGTCGGTTCCGTGTACACCGTCTCGGCGAATCCCTGCGCTTCGTAGCGGTCCCGCAGGTACGCGGCGTACTGCCAGCGCACCTGATCAATGAGGTAGTCCACGTCCAGATAGATCGTGGTTACGGTGATGCGTCCTTCGGGTTCGCAACAGCACAGGGTGTTCGCCGCCAGGAGGATCACGTCGCCGATGGTGACGGGTCGCTGTCCGAACTCGCTGAACAGTATCGCCGATCCCGACCTGACGACGATGACCTGCACACAGTCATAGGCGACTGGACCGACGTAGGAGTGCATCGCTCGTGTGCGAGCGAGGATCGGGTGGTATCTGGTCGTGCTGGACATGGCCGACGCACCTGGATCGATGCATCAGCACACAAGCGCAAGCATCGGCTCGGTGAGCAGGTTCATGCTGCCGTCTTGACCTCCCACCGCCGCTTGCTGTCGCGCAGCACCGCCGGGTCGCTCGCCAGAACTCACGAGTGTCCACGTCCTGTACCGCGTTGCCGTAAAGCTCTGCGCCGCGCAGACCCGCGCGCCCACGTCCAGAGGATGAGGTTGGCGGCGAGCGAAGTTCCCAGGGCGAACATCCCCAGCGCCAGGTTGTGTCCGGTCCAGGCAACGAGGGCGCCGACGAATCCCGTCGCCGCCAGGAGCTCGATGAGGATCACGACGGCGACGCGACGCCACCGCGGGGACGGAGCACCGGCCGGGGTGTGGTCGGGCTGCTCGTCGCTAGGAGGTGCGGCACCATCGCCGCTGTTCGCTTCGTCACGTAAGGCGGGTGCAGCGAGAAAGGACGGGGGGCCGAACAAGGAATAGTGCCGCCATTGAGCCCATGTGGCGACGGCGCCCCACCCGCCCGGAGGAACGACGTTGCGTTCGTGCTCAGGCTGCGAGGCGAGAGCATCGAAGTCGCCCGGATGAGGAAGAGGTGCGGGACGAGGGGGGCGTTCAGGCGACTCATCGTGCGGTGACCTCATCCGAACCTCCTCATGATCGTGCGGCGCGGGTCTTCCCGCCGCAGCAGCACCGGTCGGAACGATCCCACCGTACTACGTCACTTGCGCAAGTATAAGACTGATGACGGGACACCGGCTGGACAGCGCATGGTCAAGAGTCGTTCATTTGCGCAAGTCGTTGACTATCAACTAGGCTCGCTCCCAGGGCCAGAAGGCCCGATCCATGCGCCGAGGAGGTGATCCGTCGTGAGCGACGACCACAGTCGATTGACCTGCCCGAGCGGGACGACGGATCGACTCCATGCGTGGGGTCGGACGCGATCCGCCGGGACCTGACAACCACGACCCCTCCGCGACTCTGACCCGCATGCGCTTGCCGATTCTCGGCGCGCGGCGGTTTCGTCGCGTCCGAATCAGTTGGGAGACACTCTCATGCGCACGTTCACCACCGACGTCGAGCTTCTGGCGTCGCCGCCGGGTCCCAGAGGCCCGGGCCGTCCCGTCCGCGACAAGAAGCGGACGGACATCACCACCTCGAACATTGCCGCCGGCCAGCAGCGGATTCTTGTCGAGTCGGCGGTCCTTCCTGCCGAGGCGACGCTCAAGTCGTTCAACACCAGCATCACAGGGCTGACCGAGGAGGCCGTCGAGGATCGCCGTGCCCGCTACGGCCTCAACGAGGTCAGCCACGACAAGCCCGCGCCCGCCTTGGTGCAGTTCCTCAAGACCTTCCTCAACCCATTCATCCTGATCCTGCTGTTCCTGGTCGCGGTGATGGCGTTCACGGACGTGATCTTCGCCGACCCCTCAGACGGCCCGGACTACACCGGCGTCATCACAGTCGGCATCATGGTGCTGGTCAGCGCCTCGTTGCGGTTCTGGCAGGAGTACCGCTCGTCACGGGCGGCGGAGCAGTTGAAGGCGATGGTGCGCACCACTGCCGCGGTCACCCGTCTGGTTGGGAGCAAGCCTGTGACGGGCGAGCTGCCGATCGAAGAGATCGTGCGCGGAGACATCGTGCAACTCGCTGCCGGCGACATGATCCCCGCCGACGTGCGCTTCCTGCGCACAAAGGACTTGCAGATCAACCAGGCCATGCTCACCGGCGAGGCCATGCCCGCCGAGAAGTCGATGGGTGCTGACGAGTCGGTGACGGGCACGAACATCCTCGACGCGCCGAACCTCGGCTTCATGGGCACGTCGGTGGTCTCCGGGTCGGGGACTGCGGTGGTGATCGGTACTGGCAGGCTGAGCTATTTCGGCAGCATGTCCTCCGCGATCGTCGGGGCGCGCCCGGAGACGGCGTTCGACGTGGGGATCAAGAAGGTCAGCTTCACGCTCATCAAGTTCATGCTGGTGATGGTGCCGACAGTGTTCATCATCAACGGTGTCACCAAGGACTGGACGAGCGCGTTCCTGTTCGGGGTCACCACCGCGGTGGGCCTAACCCCGGAGATGCTGCCTCTGATCGTTACTGCGAATCTCGCCAAGGGCGCCAAGTTCATGGCCCGGCGCAAGGTGATCGTGAAGCGGCTCAACAGCATCCAGAACCTCGGCGCGATGGACGTCCTAGCGACCGACAAGACCGGCACACTGACTGAAGACCGCATCGTTCTCGAGCGGCACCTGGACGTGATGGGTCACAGCAGCGAGACGACGCTGGGCTACGCGACGGCGAACGCGCATTTCCAGACGGGGCTTCGCAATCTGCTGGATGCGGCGATCCTCACCGCGGCAGGTCCAGAGGGGCTTGGCCGAGTGCAGCGCGAGTACACGTTCGTGGACGAGATGCCGTTCGACTTCGTCCGGCGCCGGATGTCCGTGGTCGTCAGCGACAGGTTCTCCCAGTTCATCATCACCAAGGGCGCAGTCGAAGAGGTTCTCTCTCTGTGCACCACGGAGCTTCACGACGGGGAGGAGACCTCGCTCACCGCGACACGCCGAGCGGAGTTGGACGCGCTGGTCGCCGAGCAGAACGAGCTGGGGATGCGGGTGCTCGCCGTTGCCGTGCGCTCGGTGGCATCAGGGGGCCGGATGGCCGCAGAATATGCCACCGCCGACGAGCGGGACATGACCCTGGTGGGCTTCCTGTCCTTTCTCGACCCGCCGAAGGCGAGCGCTGGTGCCGCGATCGCCAGCCTCGACCGGCATGGCGTGGCCGTCAAGATCATCACCGGCGACAACCCGGTCGTGGCCGCCACGGTGTGCCGTCAGATCGGCGTGGAACCGGGCCGGGTCATCCTCGGGTCCGATATCGAGCAGTTGACATCCCAGGAGCTGGCCGATCTGGCCGAGCAGACGACTGTGTTCGCCAAGGTGAGCCCCTCACAGAAGGCCCGGATCGTCCAGGCGATGCGGGAGAACGGCCACACGGTCGGTTTCATGGGTGACGGCATCAACGACGCTCCTGCGCTGCGCACCGCGGACGTCGGCATCTCCGTCGACACGGCCGTGGACATCGCGAAGGAGTCCGCGGACATCATCCTGCTGGAAAAGGACCTCACGGTCCTGGAAGGCGGAGTGATCGAGGGCCGGCGCACGTTTGTCAACACGATGAAGTACATCAAGATGACCGCTTCCTCGAACTTCGGCAACATGTTCTCGGTGCTGGTCGCCAGCGCGATGCTGCCGTTCCTGCCGATGATCCCGATCGTCGTCCTGGTGCAGAACCTCGCGTATGACCTCTCGATGCTCACCCTTCCGTGGGACAAGGTCGATGAAGGCGACATCGCCAAGCCCCGTAAGTGGGAGTCGAAGAGCCTGTCCCGGTTCATGATCTTCATCGGGCCGACCTCGTCCATCTTCGACATCACTACGTACCTGCTGATGTGGTTTGTGTTCCAGGCGAACTCGCCCGAGATGGCCTCACTGTTCCAGTCCGGCTGGTTCATTGAGTCGATCATCTCCCAGACGTTGATCGTGCACATGCTCCGCACCCGGCGCATCCCGTTCATCCAGTCCCGCGCAAGCCTGCCGGTGCTGCTGGCGACCGGGGCGGTCTGTGTCTTCGGGCTGATCCTGCCGTTCAGCGGATGGGGTCAGGTGCTGGGACTGGTTGCCCTGCCGTGGACCTACTTCCCCTGGCTGATCCTCACGCTGGTGACCTACTGCTTCCTGGTGCAGGGAGCCAAGAAGGTCTTCATCCGCAGGTTCGGCGCCTGGATCTGACATTCAACGTGTGGGGTGCGTCCGAGAAGACCCGGCGCACCCCACACTCCTGCCTCCGCAGCCCACGAGGCGCGCCACGCCGCTCATACGGACACCCGAAGGAGACCTACATGATCGAGTGGATCGATATCGTCATCCGCATCGCGGCCGGCGTCGGACTTGGCACCCTCATCGGATTTGAGCGTCAATGGCGCGCCCGTACGGCCGGAGTGCGCACAAACGCACTGGTGAGCCTGGGCGCGACGCTGTTCGTGATCATGGGCGCCTACAGCTTCAACGGCCCGGACGCCGATCCGACCCGAGTCGCCGCACAGATCGTCTCAGGGATCGGCTTCCTCGGCGCCGGAGTCATCATGAAGCAGGGTGCGTCGATCTCCGGGCTGAACACCGCCGCCACACTTTGGGCCTCCGCCGCGGTCGGCGCGCTCGCCGGAGGCGGCCTCGTCTGGGTCGCGGCCGCAGGCACCTTTGTCGTGATCGCAGCAAACGTCCTGCTGCGCCCGGTGGGGCGAATGCTCGATCGCCGGCCCGGCTCAACCGGCTGGGAGAAGAACACCGAGGTCGAGTACACCTTTGAGGTCCGCTGCGCCCGCGAGCATGAGGTTGAGGTCCGTGCCATCGTCTTCGACGCGGTCCACCGTCCCGACCTCACCGTGCAGTCCGTCGCCGCGACCGACCTTCCCGACGACCTCGTGGTCATCACCGCCACTGTGAGTAGCCCGGAGCGTGACGACCATCAGATCGAGCTGGCGATCGCAGACGTGATTCACACCCCGGAAGTGCTCGGCGTGCGGTGGACAGCTCAGGACATCAGTCCCGTCGACTGACCGCACCGGCAGGCTCGAACCTCGGCAGCCGGGGCGGGCGCCGCTGGTCGGCCGAGCCGGCGAGGGTTCCGTCCGGCGCGATGTGGGAGAACATCTGCTCGATGACCGTCAGGATGTGCGGGTCCTCCACGCGGTAGAGCTGCCTGCGGCCCTCGCGTCTGGCGGCGACGATCCCGGCCGCACGCAGCTTCGCGAGGTGTTGGCTCGCGGCTGGGACGTTCGTCCCCGACTGCTCTGCCAGCGTGGACACGTCGTACTCGCCCGCAGCCAGCAACCAGACGAGGTGAAGCCGACTCGGGGTGGACAGCATGTCGAACGTCGCTGCCGCCGCCGTCAGTTGCGCATCGGTCACAGGTCGGGGCTCCGTATGCGGTTCCATCCCTCTATCATCCAACGATCTGAGATATGCGCAAGCCATTGAACGTTGACTATGCTGTGTAGCGATAGCCATCAGCCCGCCGACCGAGGAGGTGAACGGCATGAGTTCCGACCCTGCCAGACCCGCCCACCGTTCACCTCGCCCCCACGCCACGCTGATGCACTGAGGTTGTCAGCGGCGGCCCTTTCCGCGACCCTCAGGAGACCGTGATGGCTTCGCTGCGCCCCTTCACCAGCCAAGACGCCTCGCTGCGCACCCGCAGCCACTTCCTCGCCGACGCGCTCGTGCTCGTCGCCGTCGCGGTGATCTTCTGGCTCCTGATCCGGCTCTCGTACGGCATCACCGAGCCCTTCGATCAGGTATCCGCCCCTTCGACGGTCTCTACGGACCCGGCAAATCTGCCGTACTACGCGGCCCGATCGCTGCTGCGCATGTTCGCGGCACTCGCCGTCTCCACGATCTTCACCTTCGTCTACGCCACCGCGGCGGCTAGGCTCCGACGGGCTGAGAAGGTCTTGCTGCCTGCTCTCGACGTGCTCCAGTCCGTCCCGGTCCTCGGCTTTCTGTCCATCACGCTGTCGGTCTGGCTGTTGCTGTTCCCCGGAACCGCGCTGGGCGTCGAGTTCGCGAGCATCTTCGCGATCTTCACCAGCCAGGTCTGGAACATGACCTTCGCGTTCTATCAGTCCCTGATCACCCAGCCCCGCGATCTGGATGAAGCGGCCCGACTGCTCCGGCTGACGAAGTGGCAGCGGTTCTGGAAGCTTGATGTGCCATACGGGACGATCCCGCTGGTCTGGAACGGGATGATGAGCTTCGGCGGCGGCTGGTTCTTCCTGATCGCCTCGGAGGTCATCAGCGTCAACAACCGCGTCTATGCGCTGCCCGGTATTGGCTCCTATGTCGCCGCCGCCTCCCAGAACGAGGAGATCGGCCGGCTTCTGCTGGCGATCGCGGTGATGATCGTGATGGTCATCGGCGTCAACTTCTTCTTCTGGCGACCCCTGACTGCGTGGGCCGAGCGGTTCCGCGCCGGCGATACGGTGACCGTCGAGCAGCAACGCAGCGTCGTGCTCGACCTCCTGCGCCGCTCAGTGATCCCCGCCATCGTCACTCGCGCTCTGCGCCCGGTCGGTGCCGGGCTCGAGCGGGTGACTCGGCCACTCGGTCGCGCTGATCGACCGCTACGGGTCAACCAGGCGCGTCGCCGTGCCGGGGACGTCGCGTTTGCCGTGATCGTGTGCGGCCTGATCGCCTTCGGGTTGGTGCGGATGCTCGCCTATGTCAACGACCATACTGGCCTAGAGCAGTTCGCCGTCGCCGCGGGCTTGGGCATGATCACGTTCACCCGTGTGCTGGTGCTGCTCATCGTCGGCACCCTGATCTGGGTGCCGATCGGGGTATGGATCGGGCTCAGCCCCAAAGTGACCCGCTTTGCCCAGCCGATCGTGCAAGTCCTGGCGAGTTTCCCTGCAAACTTCCTGTTCCCGTTCGTCACGCTCCTGCTGCTCCAGACCGGGATAAGCCTGAACATCGGCGGCATCTTCCTGATGGCGTTGGGTGCGCAATGGTACATCCTGTTCAATGTCATCGCCGGGGCCGCTGCGATTCCCAACGACCTGCGCGAAGCCGCGATCAACCTGCGGTTGAACCGAGCCCAGACCTGGCGCTACCTCTACGGGCCGGCGATCTTCGCCTCTTGGGTCACTGGCGGCATCACCGCCGCTGGCGGCGCCTGGAACGCCTCCATCGTCGCCGAAATCGTCTCCTACGGCGACCAGACCCTCACCGCGACCGGCCTGGGTGCCTACATCGCCCAATCCACCGCCGAAGGCGACTTCGCTCGCACCCTGGTCGGCGTGACCGTGATGAGCATCTTCGTCGTTGGGCTGAATCGTCTGCTCTGGCGGCGCTTGTACGGCTACGCCGAACGCCGCCTGTCCCTGACCTGAACCCGCACCAACCCGTGAAAGGACGTGAACTGTCATGGCCGCACCCACCGCGCAGACGCGCACCGCGCTGATCGAGGCCGAGCACGTCTCGAAGTCGTTCCCGTCGGCCGATGGCTCGACCCTGCACGTCCTGGACGACGTGACCGTGACCCTGCACGAGGGCGAGGTCGTGGCGCTGCTGGGCAAGTCCGGCTCCGGCAAGTCCACGCTGCTGCGCACTCTCGCCGGGCTCATCGCCCCGACCAGCGGCGACGTCCGCTACCGCGGGAAAGCGCTCAACGGCGCCAACCCAGGCGCGGCGATGGTGTTCCAGTCCTTCGCGCTCATGCCCTGGCTCACCGTGCAAGACAACGTCGAGCTTGGACTGCGCGCCGCGGGCGTCCCCGAGAAAGAACGCCACCAGCTCGCGCTGGAAGCTATCGACCAGATCGGGCTTGACGGCTTCGAGACCGCCTACCCGCGCGAACTGTCCGGCGGCATGCGGCAGAGGGTCGGTTTCGCCCGTGCGCTCGTCCTCCAGCCCGACGTGCTCATGATGGACGAGCCCTTCTCGGCTCTGGACGTGCTCACCAGCGAGAACCTGCGCGGCGAGCTCATCTCCTTGTGGGCGCGGCCGGACTTCCCGACCAAGTGCATCTGCATCGTGACCCACAACATCGAGGAAGCCGTGCTACTGGCCGACCGGGTGCTTGTGCTCGGCTCCAACCCCGGCCACATCAAGGCCGAGGTCCCAATCCTCCTGCCCCGACCCCGCGACCGCCGCAGTCCCACTTTCGAGGCTGCCGTCGATCGGCTCTACGCCATCCTCACCGGCCGCGACGAGAAGTCCGCGGCCGAACGCGCCGCCACCCCTGGACCCCTGACCCACCCGCTGCCGGACGCCAGCGTCGGCGGACTCGCCGGCCTGGTCGAAATCGTCTACGCCCACGGTGGGCAAGCCGACTTGCCCGACCTCGCCGACGAACTCTCCTTCCAGGTCGATGACCTGCTACCCCTGGTCGATGCCGCTCAAATGCTCGGACTTCTGGAAGTCGAGGGCGCCCAAGCATTCCTCACCGAAACCGGACGATCCTGGTACACCGCCGACATCCTGCGCTCTAAAGAGGTCTTCGCCACCCTCGCCGTCGAACATGCACCCCTCGTAGCAACGATCGTGAAGGCTCTGCAGAACAGCGACGGCGGTGCCCTGCGCGACGACTTCTTCCGCGATCTGCTTCGCAGGGGCTACAACGCCGAGGACACCGAGAAACAGCTCGACATCGCCATCGACTGGGGTCGCTACGGCGAACTCTTCGATTACGACGCCAACACCGGAGAACTCGTCCTCTCCGAAGTCGCAGCGGCCCTCACCGCCATGCTGATAGAACGCGATGCCGACAGCGGCAGCTAGCGGAAGACAGTTCAGATACTCTGGTCGTGACCTACAAGATTGGCGCTGACGTTCGTCGTTGCTCTGGATGTGAGAAGAATGCCAAGGGCGCGCACCGCCTGTTGAGGTAGCACCCCATTGCCGAGTGCTGTGAGCTGTTGGTTTGCCGTCAGTCGATGCGTCGGAGCGGTGACCCAGCCAGCGGGGAGGCCCATGAGCCATTCCACAAACTCCGGTGCGGGGCGTGGCGCGGTGTCGCCAATCAGGAGTGCCGGCGCGGGGGCCGGTCTTCCCATGATGTGTTCCCACTGTGCGATCGCGTGGCCGTAGCGTCCCCAGCGGTGAAGATGTCCTCGATCAGGGACCACAGCATCTCCGGTTCGCTGCTCTTGGTGGGCAAGCCACTCGGTCCGTTGAGTGCCAGGTCGATGATCTGATGCGAGAGTGCGATCGTCCCTCTCCGTGCCCGCACCTGTTCCAGTGACTCGCCGCCGCGAGTCGAGTCCGTGGCGAGGGGAGTCCTGAACAACGCTCTTGCGATGGGCGGTGATGAAGATGCGAAGCCTTGGGTGAGGAGCGCCGACAAGGGACGCTGGTAGGCCGACCCATTGCGCATCCATCCCGAGGTCGGCCAGATCGCCGAGTACGGCGCCGGCTGCCCGGAGAGGTCGAGCTGCGAGGTCTCCCAGACCCCACGGGTCGGATTCCAGGTCGCGAAGGGTTGCATCGCCGGGGGTTGCGTGGTTGGGGTTGCGTTGCGCATCGTCATCTCCTTCCAGGGGTGCGCGGACGGCGGGAGACGACAGCAGCCCGCGCACGTTCTCGATGACGACGAGCTGGGGTTGCAGCGTCTCGATCGCGGCGGCCATGTACGACCAGAGCCCGGAGCGGGTGCCGGGCGCGAGGCCGGCGCGCTTGCCCACGGTCGAGACGTCCTGGCAGGGGAAGCCTCCGCAGAGCACGTCGACCGGGGGCACCGCCCGCCAGTCGATGGTGGTGATGTCGCCCAGGTTGGGGGCGCCGGGCCAGTGGTGGGCGAAGATACGCGAGACGTGTTCGTTGTTCTCGGAGAACCAGATCGTCTCGGCATCCAAGGCGTGTTCGACGGCGAGGTCGAGCCCGCCGTACCCGGAGAACAGCGACCCGACCCTGAGCGGGCGAGTCCTGTCGTGAGGGTCGTGCATGAGGGCTCCGGCTGACGGGTGATCCCCGGTCGGACTTCACGCATGAGGTCACCGCCGGGCTGGTCAGCGACCAGGTGCACGACCCCCCGAACCATCGCCGCTACGCCTCGCCGTCGCGGATGCTGCGACCCGCACTTTGGCGCACCACCCCGGTGCTCCCGAATCCGCGACTCTGGCGCCGGCGCCAGAGTGCTCAGCCCGCCGGCTTCCCGAGCCATCACACGTCTTTCAGAAGAGGCGCGAGCCGTCCCGAGTCGCATCAGATGCGACCGGGCTCGCGGGCTCACCTGCCCTCCGTACAGCGGCGGAAGGAGCAGACCAGGTGACGGTCTCGATGCGCGTGATGAGCGCAGGCGATGGGTACAAGTACCTGTTGAAGTCCGTCGCCGCCGGCGACGGCGACCGGAGCCTGAGCACGCCGCTGACCCGCTACTACGCGGAGGCAGGAACACCGCCGGGCTTCTGGATGGGCTCCGGGCTGGGCCGTCTCGGGCACGGCGAGCTGGTCGAGGGAGCGCAGGTCTCAGAAGCCCAGCTCGCGCTGTTGATCGGGATGGGCCATGACCCGATCACGGGCGATCCACTGGGCCGCGCCTACCAGCAGTTCGCGTCGATCACGGAGCGTGTCAGGCAGCGCGTCGACGCCCTCGATCCCGAGCTGGGGCCGTCCGCTCGGGCGCGCGAGGTGGCTGTGATCGAGGCGGAGGAAGCCGGGCGCGGCACCCGCCGCGCGGTCGCGGGCTACGACTTCACGTTCTCCGTGCCGAAGTCGGTCTCCACGATCTGGGCGGTTGCGGACGCCGGCACGCAAGCTCTGATCGCGGACGCCCATCACGCGGCGGTTGCAGAACTGGTTGCGTTCCTCGAACGCGAGGTTGCGGCAACCCGTGTCGGTGCAACCGGCCCGGACGGCGCGGTTGCGCACGTCGATGTCGCCGGCGTCGTAGCGGCGGCGTTCGATCACTACGACAGCCGCGCGGGCGACCCTCAGTTGCACACGCACGTCGTCATCAGCAACAAAGTCCTGACCGTGCAGGACGGCCGCTGGCGGACCCTCGCCGGCCGGCCGATGCACGCGGTGGTCGTCGCCGTCTCCGAGCTCTACAACGCCACCCTGGCCGACCAGCTCACCCGCGTCCTCGGCGTGGAGTGGGAGGCGCGCGAGCGAGGCAGGGATCGGAACCCGGCCTGGGAAATCGAAGGCGTGCCCGACGAGCTGGTGACCGAGTTCTCCACCCGCTCCCGGCACATCGAGACCGAGAAAGACCGCCTCATCGCCGAGTACGTCGCCAAGCACGGCCGGCAGCCCTCCGCCCGAACGGTGCTGAAACTCCGGGCGCAGGCCACGCTCGCCACGAGGCCGGAGAAGCAGGTCCGGTCGCTGGCCGACCTCACCCGCGAGTGGCGGCAGCGCGCCAGCCGGGTGCTGCGACGCGACGCGAACGGCTGGGCACGCACGCTCACCACGGCCAGCGCGGAGGCGCCGCGGCGGGTGCTGCGCGCCGATGACGTGCCGCTGGATGTGGTGCGCGAGGTCGGGCAGACCGTGATGGAGACGGTCGGTGAGAAGCGTTCGACCTGGACCCGCTGGAACCTGCACGCCGAAACATCCCGGCAGTTGATGGGGTGGCGGTTCGCCAGCATCCAAGACCGGGAGGCGATCACCGGGCTCGTGGTCGATGCCGCCGAGCACGCTTCGCTGCGGCTGACGCCGCCGGAGCTGGCGTCCAGCCCGTTGCAGTTCCGCCGGACGGACGGCACCTCCCGATTCCGGCCGCACGCCTCGACCCTGTTCTCATCCGAAGTCCTGCTGGCCGCCGAAGACCGCCTCCTGACGCGAGCCGCCGCCACGACCGGGCCGACCGTGCCATTGGAGACGGTCGAGAGGATCGCCCGCAAGCCCGACGCACGCGGCCGGGTGCTCGGCGAGGATCAGGCCGCGGCCCTGGCCGCGATCGCGGTCTCCGGCCGGGTCGTGGACGTGCTGGTCGGCCCGGCCGGGGCCGGTAAGACGACGGCGATGAACGGCCTCCGGCGGGCGTGGGAGAAGGAGCACGACACCGGCTCCGTGATCGGGCTCGCCCCCTCGGCGGTCGCCGCGCAGGTCCTCGCGGATGACCTCGGCATCGCCACGGAGAACACAGCGAAGTGGTGGCAGAACCACCTCATGTACGGGACCACGTTCACGGCCGGGCAGCTCGTCATCATCGACGAAGCCTCACTGGCCGGCACGATGTCGTTGGATCGGCTCACCCATGAAGCCGAGAAGGCCGGCGCGAAAGTCCTCCTGGTCGGAGACTGGGGCCAGCTCCAATCACCGGGCGCCGGCGGCAGTTTCGCCATGCTCGTGCACGCCCGCGACGACGCCCCGGAGCTGACCGATCTGCACCGCTTCACGAACGAGTGGGAGAAGACCACCTCGCTCCAGCTCCGCCACGGCCGCGCCGAGGCGATCGACACCCTGATCGAGCACGGCCGGATCACCGGGGGCGACGAGGAAGCGATGATCGACGCCGCCTACACCGCATGGCGGGCCGATCTTGCCGCCGGGCGCGCGTCGATCCTGGTCACCGAGACCCAGGCAACCGTCACCGAACTGAACGCCAGAGCGCGAGCGGATCGGATCATCGACGGCACCGTGAACCCCACCCGCGAACTCGCCCTGCACGACGGCACCGCGGTCTCGGAGGGCGATCTGGTCATCACCCGCGAGAACGACCGACGGCTCCGCAACGGCCGAACCTGGGTCCGCAACGGCTCCCGCTGGATCGTCACCGGGGTCCGGGAGGACGGGTCGGTCAGCATCCGCCCGGCCGGGCGCCGGTTCGGAGGCGGGATCGTCCTGCCGGCCGACTACGTGGCCGAGCACCTGGAACTCGGCTACGCGATCACCGCGCACCGCGCCCAGGGCGTCACCACCGACACCGCGCACGCGGTCGCCACCGCCACCACAACGCGGGAGAACTTCTACGTCTCCATGACCCGCGGCGCCCACAGCAACCACGCCTACGTCGCCGTCGACCGAGAGGACGCCGAACACGCGGTGCCGCATCCCGGCGACAACCCGAACGTCACCGCCCGCTCGATCCTCTACGGAGTGCTCCAGCACATCGGCGCCGAGCTGTCCGCGCACGAGACGATCACCGCCGAGCAAGACCGCTGGGGCTCGATCGCCCAGCTCGCGGCCGAGTACGACACCATCGCCCAAGCCGCCCAGCACGACCGCTGGGCCACCCTCCTGCAAGCCTCCGGCCTCACCGCCGAGCAGATCGAAGACGTGCTCGCCTCCGACGCCTACGGCGCGCTGTCGGCCGAACTGCGCCACGCCGAAGCCAACCACCACGACCTCGACACGCTGCTCCCGCGGCTGGTCTCCGCGCGGAGCCTGGACGACGCCGACGACATCGCCTCCGTCCTCCACGCCCGCGTCGCGCGCGCCACCGCCCGGCCCGCCGGATCAGGCCGAACCCGCAAACCCCCGAGACTGATCGTCGGACTGATCCCGCACGCCGGCGGGCAGATGACAGGCGACATGCGGCAAGCACTGGACGAGCGCCGCGAGCTGATCGAGGCCCGCGCCGACGCCATACTCCGTACCGCTCTCACCGAGAAGGAACCGTGGACGGCCGACCTCGGCACGGCTCCGAGGGGCAAGAAGCAGAAGGCGGTGTGGTGGCGTGCTGCCCGCACCGTCGCCGCCTACCGCGACCGCTACGGCATCACCGACGACCGAACCCCGCTCGGGGCGGCGCCAGAGAGCACCAGCCAGAAGATCGACGCCATCCGCGCCCGCGCCGCCCTCAACCGCGCCCAAGCCGCCACCATCGAGGGCACAACGACCGAGCCCGCGCGGCAGAGCGCCGCGGCTCGCCCCGCACCGAGCTTGTGAAACCCGGCTAGCGCAACCGGCCGTCAGAGAGAGCGTCCGGGCGTGCCCTGTGACGGGTGTCGGTGCCCGAACTCGCGCCCAGCCTCAGGCCGGGTCACGGCCCGCCGTGGGTTCGGGTCGGCGTCGAGCAAGGCGATCACGTCGCTGGGCTGAGTGACGAGCGACGCGAGACCCTGCTTGATGAGTTCGTTCGGCCCCGCGCTCGCGACGCTGGTCACCGGGCCGGGCACCGCGCCGACGCCTCGGCTGAGTTCGCGTGCGGCGATGACCGTGGTCATCGACCCGGATCGGGGACCGGCCTCAGGGATCACGGTCGCACCCGAGAGCGCCGCGAGCAGCCGGTTGCGGGCCAAGAATCTGTGTCTGGTCGGTGTCGCTCCGGGTGGCAGCTCGCTGACCAGCAGCCCGACATCCCCGATCCGGTTCAACAGCTCGTTGTGCCCGGCAGGATAGAGACGGTCCAGCCCGCCGGCCAGGACCGCGATCGTCTGACCGCTCGCGGCGAGCACGCTCTTGTGCGCGGCCCCTTCGATCCCGTATGCGCCACCGGAGACGACGACCCGTTCCTCATCGGCCAGACCCGTCGCCAGCTCGCCCGTGACCTGCTCGCCGTAGGAGGTCGCGGCGCGTGAGCCGGTGATCGTGGCCCGATCGCTCAGCGGCATTGTCAGGAACGAGGCCGCGCCCCGCGTCCACAGCAGGTAGGGGGCACGCTCGCCCAAGTCGTTCAGCCCGGCGGGCCATTCCTTGTCGGCCGGGATGAGCGTGCCGAAGCCGTGCCGCTCCGCCTGCGCTACCTGATCCAGCAGGCCAGGTGTGACACGCACAGCCAGTCGTTCGCGCCACATCAGTACGTCGGCGCGGGCCAGGCCAGACACCTCGTCGTCGGACTCCATCAGCCACAGCGTCTCGACCCCGCCGTGACGGGCCAGGACGTACCCGGTGGTCGGGTCGTTCGGTTCGGCGATCATCGACAGCGCGACCCGCGCCATCCGCTCACCCTGCACCTGCTCCGCCAACGTCGCCATGATCGGTGTCCCTTCCGCTCCAAGGTCACCGACGAGGTACACGCCCATCTGCCGCCGGGGTTCCCTCTGTCACGAGTCAGTCGTAGACTCGGGAGCGAGGCAGGTTCAGCAAACTACGCGGGTCCTTCGGGACGGCCCCTCGCGGGCACTCGGTTCATAGCCGCCTCCACGACGGACACCCGTCGCGCTATGACGACGAAAGAGGCCGCAATGCTCCGCACATCCATGAACCTGAGCGAACGAGGCTACGGCCTGTTCCGGTACGCGCCCACGAACCTGCTGCTCGCCGCGATCCGCTACCGCCGCCGAGGCTTGAAGTGGGGCATCCCCGCCATGCTGATCCTGGGCGGCGGCTACTACTTCGCCACGGCGATCTGCTACACGATCATCGAACGGGAAGGCCCCAGCCCGCTCTACCTGCTGGTCCTGCTGTTCGGCTGGAACACCCTCAAGTTCCTCTGGATCGGGCCCGTCAGCCTCATCGTGCTTCTCACCGTCCGCGCACAGGAGCGACGCCAGCGACGCGAGACCATGCACGCCGCCGTGCTCCCCGAGGACTACGCCGAGAGACTGGCCTAGTCGATCAGGTCGGAGAGTTCCAGCCAGCGTTCTTCGAGTTCTGCCGTCTCGTCCTCCACGGCGCGAAGGTTGTCTGCGAGCCTCTGTAGACCCTCGTAGTCGCCCTGGTCGTGGTCGGCCGTCCGCTGGTGCAGGTTCTTCACCTCAGCGTGGAGCTTGTCGAGACGGCGGTCGATCGAGGCGACTTCCTTCTGCGCGGTGCGTCGTTCGGAGCCGGAGAGCCCGGACGCGCCCGGCCCCGCGTCGGCGGTCGTCGGGGTGATCGGACTACTCGTGCGCGATGTCGGCTGTTCGCGCCTCAGCCGCAGGTACTCGTCCACTCCGCCGGGCAGGTGCCGCAAGCGTCCGTCGAGGATGGCGTACTGCTGGTCGGTGACCCGTTCCAGCATGTAGCGGTCGTGCGAGACGACGACGAGCGTTCCCGGCCACGAGTCCAGCAGGTCCTCCATCGCGGCCAGCATGTCGGCGTCAACATCGTTCGCAGGTTCATCGAGAGCGATGAGGTTAGGTTCGCTCAGCAGCAGGAGCAGCAGTTGGAGCCGCCGCTTCTGACCGCCCGACAGCTCGGCGACCCTCGTGGAGAGGTGTGCGCGGGCGAATCCGAGGCGTTCCAGCAGTTGCGCCGGCGTGAGGTCTTTGCCGTCGATCGCGAAGGTCGTCTGCGTGCGGGCCAGCACTTCGCGCACCCGGTCACCGCCGATGTCCGCGAGCTGGGAGAACTGCTGATCCAGTAACCCGAGCCGCACCGTCTTGCCCGTCTTGATCCGGCCCGACGTGGGCTGCACGGTTCCGGCGATCAAGCCGAGCAGCGTCGACTTGCCGCTCCCGTTCGCTCCGAGTATCCCGGTCCGCTCACCGGGGGCGAGCCGCCACGTCACCTCGCGCAACACGTCGCGGTCGCCGTAGCGCACGCCCGCGTCTTCCAGGTCGACCACCTGCTTGCCCAGGCGGACGACGGCGAGGCGTTGCAGCTCGATCGGGTTGCGCACCGGCGGCACGTCCTCAATGAGCTGGTTCGCTGCGTCGATGCGGAACTTCGGCTTGGAGGTGCGGGCGGGTGCTCCGCGGCGTAGCCACGCCAGCTCCTTGCGCATCAGATTCTGCCGCTTCGCCTCCGTCGCCGCGGCCATCCGGTCCCGTTCGACGCGCTGCAACACGTAGGAGGCGTACCCGCCCTCGAACGGCTCCACGGTCCCGTCGTGGACCTCCCAGGTCTCGGTGCAGACCTCATCGAGGAACCAGCGGTCGTGTGTCACGACCAGCAGTCCGCCCGAGTTCTTGGCCCAGCGGTTCCGCAGATGGCCGGCCAGCCAGGCGATGCCCTCGACATCGAGATGGTTCGTCGGCTCATCTAGAGCGATGACATCCCATTCGCCGATCAGCAACGCGGCCAACGCGACCCGGCGGCGCTGCCCGCCGCTCAGCTCGCCGATCCTCGCCTCCCACGGCAGATCGGCGACCAGCCCGCCGATCACGTCGCGGACCTTGGCGTCGCCGGCCCACTCGTGCTCCGGCCGATCACCGACGATCGACCCGCCGACCGTCGCAGTGGTTTCGAGGTCGTCAGACTGCGACAGCACCCCGAAGCGCACACCGCCTCGCCGCGTCACCCGGCCCGCCTGCGGCTCGATCAGGCCGCTGAGCATCCCCAGCAGGCTCGACTTGCCGTCACCGTTGCGGCCCACGATCCCGACGCGATCGCCTTCCTCCACCCCGACCGTCACCGAGTCGAACACCACTCGCGTCGGATACTCCAAGTGCAGGGCTTCCCCCACCACCAACGGCGCAGCCACTACCGCACACCGGCCTTCCCCGCACTCCGGTCAGGATGCCTCGGCCGCGCGACTCGACGCGCGGCGCGGGTGCGGCAAGCACCCCACGAACGCCCCTCGGAGCGGTAGAATGGAGGTGTCCGAACCACATACGGTTCCTGAGTGTTGGGCTCGTCGAGCAGCAGCACGTTCGGCTCGGCGAGCAGCACCAGGAGCAGCTGCAGCCTTCTCCGTTGCCCGCCGGAGAGCTCGCCCACCCGGGCCGAGAGGTGCGCGTGGGCGAAACCGAGCCGTTCCAGCAGCTGCGCCGGAGTGAGCTCCTTGCCGTCGACCAGGTAGCTGGTGCGCGCCTGCGCGAGCACATCGCGCACCCGCTCACCGCCCAGTCCGGTGAGCTCGCGGGACTGCTGGTCGAGCACGCCGATCCGTACCGTCTTGCCACGCGTGACCTTGCCGCTGCTCGGCTCGACGGTGCCCGCGATGAGCCCGAGCAGGGTCGACTTGCCCGCGCCGTTGGGGCCCAGGATCGCGGTGCGCTCTCCGGGCGCGATCCGCCACTCGACGTCGCGCAGCACTTCCCGCTCGCCGTACGCCACGCCGGCCCCGTACAGATCGACGACGTCCTTGCCGAGCCGCGCGGTCGCGAGCCGGGACAGCTCGACCCGGTCGCGCGGCGGCGGTACGTCCGCGATCAGCTGGTTCGCCGCCTCGATGCGGAACCGCGGCTTTGCGGTACGGGCCGGCGCGCCGCGGCGCAGCCAGGCGAGCTCCTTGCGCATCAGGTTCTGGCGCTTCGATTCCGCGAGCGCCGCCTTCCGGTCGCGCTCGACCCGCGCCAGGACGTACGCCGCGTAGCCGCCGGTGAAGGGTTCGACGGTCCGGTCGTGGACCTCCCACGTGCTCGTGACGACCTCGTCGAGGAACCAGCGGTCGTGCGACACGACGAGCAGGGCACCAGCGCCGCGCGGCCAGCGCTGTGCGAGGTGTCGTGCGAGCCAGCCGATGCCCTCCAGGTCGAGGTGGTTGGTCGGCTCGTCGAGCGCGAGCACGTCCCACTCGTGGACCAGCAGGGCGGCCAGCGCCACCCGGCGGCGCTGGCCGCCGCTGAGGTCGCGGACGCGTTCCTCCCAGGGCAGGTCGGGCACCAGTCCGGCGATGACGTCCCGGACGGCCGGGTCGCCGGCCCACTCGTGCGCGGCGCGCTCGCCCACGATCGCGTGGCCGACGGACTGCTCGTCGGGGAGGGTGTCGGACTGGTCGAGCACGCCGATCCGTACCCCGCCGCGCCAGGTGACGCGGCCCGCGTCCGGCTCGAGCCGGCCCGCGAGCAGCCCGAGCAGCGTCGACTTGCCTTCCCCGTTGCGCCCCAGCACGCCGATCCGGTCGCCCTCGTCGACGCCGAGGGTCACGTCCTCGAGCACCACGCGCGTGGGGTACTCCACGCGCAGGGCGTGCGCCCCGAGCAGGTGGGCCATGGTCAGCGCGCGCCCGTACCGTCGACGACGCGCGCCCCGGTGACCGGGCCGGCGGCCCGCTTGACGGTACGGCAGACCCCCGAGGCGGTGAGGGACACGGCGACGTCGAGCGCCGCCTCCTCGTCGGCGACGAGGAACGCGCACGTCGGCCCGCTGCCCGAGACGACGGCGCCGAGCGCGCCGTGGTCGCGGCCCACCTCCAGCACCTGCGAGAGCTGCGGGCGCAGGTGCAGCGCCGCCCGCTCGAGGTCGTTGGTGAGCGCGCGGCCCAGGGCGGCCGCGTCGCCGGAGCGCAACGCGCTCATGAGCGCCTCGCTGACCTGCGGCTGCGGGACGGCCGTGTCGCCGCGCAGCCGGTCGCACTCCCGGTAGACCTGGGCGGTCGACAAGCCGCGGTCGGCGAAGGCGAAGACCCAGTGGAACTGTCCGCGGGCGAGGGCGGGGGTGAGACGCTCGCCGCGGCCGGTGCCCACCGCCGTACCGCCGTGCAGCGCGAACGGGACGTCGCTCCCGAGACCGGCGGCGAGGCGGTGCAGCAGCTTGCGGTCCATGCCCGTGCCCCACAGTGCGTCGCAGGCGACGAGGGTGCCGGCCGCGTCGGCGCTGCCGCCGGCCATCCCGGCCGCCGCGGGGATCGCCTTGCGCAGCAGGATGTGCACGTCGGCGCGGCGGCCGGTCGCCCGTGCCGCGACCTGCGCCGCCGTCCAGACCAGGTTCGAGTCGTCGGTCGGGACGTCCGCGGCCGCCTCGCCTTCCACGCGCAGCGTGATCCCAGGCGTGTCACTCTCGCTGACGACGACCTCGTCGTGGAGGGCGACGGCGTGGAAGACGCTCACCACGTTGTGATAACCGTCCCGGCGGCGCGGGCCCACCGACAGCTGCAGGTTCACCTTCGCCGGCACCCGTACGGTCACCGGCACGCTGGTCGACACCGGCGTGAGGCGCAGTCCGCTCATGGCGCCACCGTCGGCAGGACCGCGGCGCCGCGGACCGTCTTGCCGTCCTGACGCTGTTCGGCGATGCGGGCGAAGTCGGCGATCGAGAGCTGCTCCCCTCGCGTACGCGGGTCGATCCCGGCGGCGCGCAGCGCGTGCTCGGCGGCGACCGGTGACCCGGCCCAGCCCGCGAGTGCCGCGCGCAGCGTCTTGCGGCGCTGCCCGAACGCCGCGTCGACGACCGCGAACACCGCCTCGCGCGTCGCGCTGGTGAGGGGCGGGGCGGTACGCCGCAACGCGACGAGGCCGCTGTCGACGTTCGGCGCCGGCCAGAACACCGTGCGCCCGACGACGCCCGCGCGCCGCGGTTCGCCGTACCACCGCGCCTTCACGCTCGGCACCCCGTAGGTGCGGCTGCCGGGCGGGGCGGCGAGCCGGTCGGCGACCTCCGCCTGCACCATCACCAGCACGCGTTCGATCGACGGGAAGGTCGCGAGCAGGTGCAGCAGCACGGGAACCGCGACGTTGTACGGGAGGTTGGCGACAAGGGCCGTCGGCTCCGGACCGGGCAACTGCACGACGCGCAGCGCATCCGCGGCGAGCACGGTGAGGCGGTCGGCGAGGTCGGGCCGCCGGTCGCGGACCGTGGCTGGCAGCGCCCGCGCGAGCGCGGGGTCGATCTCGACAGCGGTGACGTGAGCGCTCGCCGGCAGCAGCCCCAGCGTCAGGCTGCCCAGACCAGGGCCCACCTCGAGCACGACGTCGTCGCGGAGCAGCCCGGCAGCAGCGACGATGCGGCGGATCGTGTTGGCGTCGATGACGAAGTTCTGCCCGCGGGCCTTGGTCGGCCGGAGGTCGAGCGCCGCTGCGAGGCGGCGTACGTCGGTGGCGCCCAGCAGCCCGTCACCGTCCTCCGTCACACCCCGACGCTACCGTCCGTTCCGCGTGCCGGCCCCGGGCCGCCGGCAGGCAGGTGGGGCGCTCAGAGGTAGCGACCGCAGTACGGCCAGGGGGCCCGGCCGCGGTCGTTGTAGAGGATCCGCGCTCGTTTGGTCTGTTCGGCGGGGGAGGCGTCGATCGGGTCGCCGACACCGCCGACACCGTGCCAGGTGCGCAGGTCGAACTGGTACAGACCGCGGTACTTCCCGGTCGGGCTGACGGCCCGAGGGTTGCCGCCGCTCTCGCACTTGGCGAGGGCGGCGAAGTCCGGCTCACCGTCGACCTTGCCGGTCGCGGGGGTCCACTGCTTGGGGTAGGTGATCTTGACGTCGCTGCCGGTCGCGCCGCTGCCCTGGCTCCCGCTGCTGCGCGTCCCGACGCCGATGACCCAGTCCACCGCGCGGGACAGCACCCGCGTCCGTACCTCGCGGCGCACCTGCGTGCCGTCGACGTAGCGCGCGCGCACCCGCTTCTCCTGCACCCCGTCCCGCCCGGTCGCGATGACCCGGGTGGTGCCGACCGGCAGGTCGGCCCGCCGCACCCACCGGGTCTGCGCCCGTAGCAGCGTGCGGTCGGTCCGGTCCACGAGGCGCACCCGGGTCACCGTGTACGTCGCGCCCTCGACGACGGCAGCGCGGGCGGACGCCGAGACCCGGTCGTCCGGGCCGAGCGTCACGGGCCCCTGCGCGAGCGCCTCGCCGACCGTCGCGGCGGTGGTGACGAGGGGGACCGAACGGCCACCCACCCGTACCGTGACGTGCTTCGGGGTACGGACGGTGAGCCGCGCGCCGGTCCGCGCCAGCGGCGCGATCGCCGGCAGCGAGACGTACGCCTCGCCCGGCACGGCTTCCTGGGCGAGCAGCCCGCCCACATCTGTCGAGGTGGTCCAGACCTCGTGCGTGGCGTCGTCGACGGTCAGCTGCACGCGGCGCCCGAACGCGACGTCGACCTGGGCGGTCGTGCCGAGGTCGGCAGTGAGGTCCGGCGTGACGCGGTCCCGCGGGCCGACGAGCACTCCTTGCTCGGCGAGCAGTTCGGCCACCGTCGCGGCGTCCGTGACGACGGTCGTCGACCGGCCGTCGACGACGAGCAGCAGGTGGCTCGCGGCCCGGGCCCGCACGACGAGCAGTGAGCCGACCAGCGCGATCGTGACGAGGACGGCGAGCGCACCGAGACCGAGCCGGCGCAGTCCGGGCGCCCGCAGGAATCGCCCCTCGGGCAGTACGTCGCTCACCGGAGGAGGATCGGCTCACCGGCGGCCGGACTGAAGCGCCTCGCGTTGATCATGACGTTGCGGGTCGGTACGCGCCGGAGCGACCCGTGACGTCATGATCGACTTGCGGTAGGGCGCGCGACCTCATGGTCGACCGGTCGGGGCGGCCGGCCGACGTTCAGAGTGGGCCGAAGACGCGTGCCGCGTTGTCCCACAAGTGCTGGGAGAGCTCGTCCTCGCCGCACTGCAGCACGTCGGCCATCGCGCGTACGGTCAGCGGGACCAGGTAGGACGCGTTCGGCCGGCCGCGGTACGGCATCGGGGTGAGGAACGGCGCGTCGGTCTCGACCAGCACCCGGTCCAGCGGCACGACGGCGAGCGCTTCGCGCAGCCCGGCGGCGTTCTTGAAGGTGACGGTACCGGCGAAGGAGAGGTACCAACCGCGCTCGGTGCAGTAGCGCGCCATGTCGACGTCGCCGGAGAAGCAGTGGAACACCACGGTCTGCGGCGCACCTTCGTCCGCGAGCACCCGCAGCACGTCCGCGTGCGCATCACGGTCGTGGATCACGAGCGGCTTGCCGACCTCGACGGCGATCCGCACGTGGCGGCGGAAGGACTCCTCCTGCACCTCGCGGCCCTCCGCCGCGGTGCGGTAGAAGTCCAGCCCGGTCTCCCCGACCGCCCGTACGCCCGGCTCGCGCGCGAGCGTCGCGATCTCCTCCCAGGCCGCCTCGAGGGCGGCCCGCCCTTCCTCGGCGGCGATGCGCGGTGCTTCGTTCGGGTGCAGCGCGACCGTGGCGACGATGTCGTCGTACGCCGCGGCCAGCTGCGCCGACCACCGGGCGCTCGCCAGCTCGCAGCCCACCTGCACGATCCGCGTCACGCCGACCGCACGCGCGGCGGACAGCGCGTCGTCGACGCCGAAACTCCCTGCGCCGTCATCGATGTCGAGATGGCAGTGAGTGTCGACGACCGGTACGCGCAGCGGCTCGGGCGGTTCCGGCCGTGTCAGGTCGCGCGAGCGCCCGCCCGCCGCGGTGTCCGCGCGACGCCGGCTCACGTCCCGGACTCCGCAGGTTCCTCCAGCCGCGGGAACAGGACCGCGCCCTTGGTCACCGGCACTCCGGTCGGCAACTGGCCCCACCGTCCGACCTCACCGACCGGCTGACCGCTGATGCGGCCGAGAGAGGTCGCCGCCCCGAGCTGGTCCCACAGCGCGGTCGTGGCCTTCGGCATCACCGGGTGGTAGAGGACAGCGATCGCCCGCAGCGACTCGCAGATCGTGTAGAGGACGGTAGCCAGGCGCTCGCGGCGCTCGGGATGCTTGGCGAGCACCCAGGGCTCCTGGTCGGTGACGTAGTGGTTCACCTCGTCCACGAACGCCTTCACCGCGACGATCGCGCGCTGGAAGTCGAGCACCTCCACGGCGTCGTCGGCCTCGCGTGCCACGCGCGCCACCGTCTGCTGCAGGGCGTGCTCGGCGTCCGTGTACGCGCCCGGCGCGGGCAGAGCACCGTCGAAGTACCGCCCCACCATCGCCGCAGCACGGGAGGCCAGGTTGCCCAGGCCGTTCGCCAGCTCGGCGGTGTAACGCGCGCTCATGTCCTCCCACGAGAACGACCCGTCCGAGCCGAACCCGATGGCGCGCAGGAAGTAGTAGCGGAACGCATCCGAGCCGAAGTGGTCGATGATCTGGCTGGGGGCGATACCGGTGAGCTTGCTCTTGCTCATCTTCTCGCCACCGACGAGCAGCCAGCCGTGCGCGAAGACCTGGCGCGGCAACGGCAGACCGGCGGCCATGAGCATCGCGGGCCAGATGACGGCGTGGAAGCGCAGGATGTCCTTGCCCACGAGGTGTACGTCGGCGGGCCAGACCCGCGCGAACTGCGTGGCACCGGGCGTGCCGGGTTCGTCGCCGCCCCCGACCGCGGTGTAGTAGTTGAGCAGCGCGTCGAACCAGACGTACACCACCTGCGCCGGGTCCCACGGCACGGGGATCCCCCAGTCGAAGGTCGACCGGCTGATCGACAGGTCCTGCAACCCGTGGCGTACGAACGAGACGACCTCGTTGTAGGCCGAGGGTGGCGCGACCGCGGTCGGGTTCGCCTCGTAGTGGGCGAGCAGCCGGTCGGCGTACTCCGACAGGCGGAAGAACCAGTTGGTCTCGCTGACGAGATCGACGGGCCTGCCATGGATGCGGCACACCTGTTGCCCGGCGAAGTCACCCGTCCCGTCCTCGAGGTCGCCGGGGAGCTTGAACTCCTCGCAGCCCACGCAGTACGGCCCCTCGTACTCGCCCTCGTAGATCTCCCCGGCGTCCTTGAGCCCGGTGAGGAACTGCTGCACGCGCTCCGTGTGCCGGGTCTCGGTGGTACGGATGAAGTCGTCGTTGCTCGCATCGATCGTCTCGAGTACCGGTAGCCACGCCGTGGCCACCAGCCGGTCCGCCCAGTCCTGCGGTGCGGCGTCGTTCGCAGCGGCGGTCCGCAGCACCTTCTGGCCGTGCTCGTCGGTCCCGGTCAGGAACCAGACGTCCTCGCCGCGCTGCCGGTGCCAGCGCGCCAGCACGTCGGCGGCCGTGGTCGTGTACGCGTGCCCGATGTGCGGCGCGTCGTTGACGTAGTAGATCGGCGTCGTGACATAGAACGCCTTGGTGCCGCCGGTGGACTGCCGGGGCGCGCTGGGCGCGGGCTGCTCGGACACCCGGCAATCGTACGGGCGCCCGGCCCGCCACCCGTGTCGGCGCACATCTGACCTTCGCGACCGGGAGCAGTAAGGTGAGCCTTACCTACTTCCGGAGGTGCGTCATGGCGACCAGCGTCTCGTCCACCCGCCTGCCGTTCGCGGACCGCGACGTGGCTCATCTGCCCGGGCACTGGTTGCTCGCCCGGCTCGGCAAACGGGTGCTGCGGCCAGGTGGTGCCCGGTTGACGACGGCACTGCTCGGAGACGCGCGGCTCGCCGGCGCGGACGTCGTCGAGTTCGCCCCGGGCATCGGTCGTACCGCGTCCGAGATCGTCGCGGCCCACCCCGCGTCGTACACCGGTGTGGACCAGGACCCCTCCGCCGTCGACCTGGTGCGCGCGGTCGTCGGCAGCCGCGGACAGGTCGTGCACGCGGACGCCGAACACACCGGGCTGCAGGACGGCGCGTACGACGTCGTCGTGGGAGAGGCGATGCTCACCATGCAGACCGACCGTGGCAAGGCCGAGATCGTGGCCGAGGCGCGCCGGCTGCTGCGGCCCGGCGGACGCTACGCCGTCCACGAGCTCGCGCTCACCCCCGACCACCTCGATGACGACACGAAGACCGAAGTCCGCCGCGCGCTCGCCCGCTCCATCAAGGTCAACGCCCGCCCCCTCACGATCGCCGAGTGGCGCGAGCTGTTCGAGCGGAACGGCTTTACCGTGCAGGCGGTGCGCACCGCGCCGATGGCGCTGTTGCAGACCAGGCGCCTGGTGGCCGACGAAGGGGTGCGCGGCACGTTGCGGCTGAGCTGGAACGTGCTGCGGGACCGGGCCGCGCTGCGACGCGTCCTCGACATGTGGTCGACGTTCCGCCGCTACCGCCGCGAGATGGTCGCGGTCGCGCTCGTCGCCGACAAGCGCCCCGCCTGACCGCGGCAGCCGTCCTGACCGAACGCGACGTCCGGGACGGTGGACGGCTGCCAGACCGGGTTGAGCCCAAGCGCAAGGGCCGGCGCCTGCCAGGCGCCGGCCGCCTTCTGGATCACGGCGTAGTACCACTCGGACTCGATCCCAGGTGTCCACCCCCGCAGGAAGCGGCTGATCCGCTCCTGCACGAATGGCCGGCCCAGCAGGCTGGCGTGCAGCCCGGGCACTTCGATGGTCGGCACGTGCGAGACGGCTCCCGGCGGTACGACGGCGGCGCTGACCGTCGGCAGGAACGCGAGCACGCGTACGCCCGCCACCGGACAGAGCATCTGGTTCCGGTAGAACGACGCGTGGGCGAGGATCGAGCGCACGAACGGCTCGTCCGCCGATATGTGCGCACCGGTGGACCATCGGGCGACGGCGAGCATCCCGCGCAGCTCCCAACCCGACGCGAGACCCCAGCCGGCGCTCGCGTCGGACGGCGGGAAGTAGACCCGGCCGGGCTGCACGAGCGGACTGAGCAGGATCGCCGCCGCGACCGCGCGGTGCGCATGCTCCGCGAGGTAGGCACGTACCACGAGAGTGCCCTCGCTCTGCGCGAGCAGCGCGATCGGTCTTCCGGTCCGCGCCGCGAGCGCCCGCACCTGCCGCGCGAGGAGGTCGGCGCTGGTGTCGAGCGACTGGTGGGTCTGCGCGGCGTCGTACGGGTCGGGGAGCCCGTCGTGGTCCGCGCCGGCGTACGAGTAGAAGACGACGCCTGGCCGCTGTGCACCCTTCGCCGGCTGGTACGAGGAGTCGTACCCGGGGACGTAGAGGATCTCGTCCGCGATGCGGTGGTCCGCCCCCGCCTGGATCTGCGGTGGCGGCCGGTCGGCGAGCTGCTGACCGAGGCCGAAGAGCCGGCCCAGCAGCGCCAGGAAGACCAGGCTCAGCGCGAACACGACCGGCACCGATGGGAACCACCGCAGGCGCGCCGGCCCGCGTAGCACGGTCGCCACGAGCCGGCGCCAGAGGAACGCGTTCGGGACCGCTGTCGCTGCAGCGACGGGAACGTCCCAACCTGCAGGGGTGAAGCTGACGACCATCGCGGCGACGGTCAGCCAGCCGAACGCCGCGATGCTCCACCCGATCGTGGCGAGCGAGGGCAGCCCGCGCCACCACCCCCGCTCGATCCCGCCGCGGCTGAGGGCGGCGGCGAGGACGGCGAGGGGCAGCAGCTCGCCGAACAGGAACCACGACAGCGCCGTCTCCGAGGCCGCCATGGCGACGACCGCCCACGGGGAGAGCAGCAGCAGCGTCACCGCGACGTACGACGTGCTTCGTCCCCAGGTCACCCGCCACGCCGGCCGGCGCCGGTCCTCCGGCCAGGCCAGCTGCACGATGCCAGCGACGAGCAGGCTGCGCAGCAGCACGGCCGCGACCACCTCACCGGCCAGGCCGGGCCAGCTCTCGTGGTACACCATCAGCCACCGCAGGTCGTGGAACACCCCGTACGCGGCAGGTGCGGTCAACTGCGGCGACAGTCCCGTTGCGGAGTCGAACCCGACCACGCGCAGCACCAGCGCGCCCGCCAGCACGGGCACCGTGCACAGCGCCACCAGTCCGGCCGATCGTGGAATCCGGAAGGTGGCCACAGGGCGAGGGGTCCGATCGGGTGCGGGTGCGCTGCCCCTTCAGCCCACTCATCGTCACGCGACCCGCGACACCGGGCAATCGCGGCGGGCAATCGCGGCCGTTCAGTCTGCGCGGCGGGCGGCGACGATCGCGTCGTACACGGCACGCTTGTCGAGCCCGAACGCCGCAGCGGCCGCTGCGATGGCGGCCTTGCGGGGATCTGCGGGTGCGGGACCCGGAGCGGTGCCCGCCGGCGCGCCCTGCACCACGACGGTGATCTCACCCTTCACCCCGTCGGCGGCCCACGCCGCGAGCTCGCCCAGCGAGCCGCGCCGCACCTGCTCGTACCGCTTGGTCAACTCGCGGCACACCGCCGCCGGACGGTCGACACCGAACGCCTCGCCCATCGCCGTCAGGGACGCCGCGAGCCGGTGCGGCGCCTCGAAGAACACCAGGGTGCGCGGATCGCCGGCCAGCGCGGCGAACGCGCGGGTCCGCTCGCCCGCCTTGCGCGGCGCAAAGCCCTCGAAGGCGAAGCGGTCCACCGGAAGCGCCGACAGGGCCAGCGCGGTGAGCACGGCCGAGGGACCCGGCACCGCGGTCACCGGGAGCTCCGCGGCAGCACAGGCGGCGACGAGCCGATAGCCCGGATCGGACACGCTGGGCATGCCTGCGTCGGTAACCAGCACGACGCTTTCGCCGGCGCGCAGGGCGGCGAGCAGCTGCGGGAGGCGCTCGCGTTCCACCGCGTCGTAGTACGCGACGACGCGGGCGGTGGTTCGCACGTCGAGCTCGGCGAGCAGCCGGCGCAGCCGGCGGGTGTCCTCGGCGGCGATCACGTCGGCCCGACGCAGCTCGGCGACGAGCCGGGGCGAGGCGTCGCGTACCTCCCCGATCGGGGTGCCGGCGAGCACGAGTACGCCGCCTGGCGCGTCCACCGCGCGCGCAGGAACCTCGCCGGTCGTCCGCGCGTGCTCGCCCACGGCCACGACCCTCCCACGCACTCCTGCGGCACCCGCCCAGTACCTGGCCTGCCGAGGGTACGGATTTGCCCGATGTCCCACGTCGGTACGGTCGCCGCCCCTACCCTTCCGCCGTGGTCACCCAGGAACGACGCGTGAGCGGAACCGGCGGACGGGTCGTCCTGATCGCGAGTGTTGCGGCACTGGGCGGCTTCCTGTTCGGTTTCGACTCCTCGGTCATCAACGGCGGGGTCAACGCGATCCGCGACGAGTTCCAGACCGGGGACGCGCTCATCGGCTTCGTGGTCTCGATGGCGCTGCTCGGTTCGGCGCTCGGCGCGTGGTTCGCCGGTCCGCTCGCGGATCGGTTCGGCCGGATCCGCGTCATGATCGTCGCGGCCACCATCTTCCTCGTCTCCGCCGTCGGCACCGCCCTGCCGTTCGCCATCTGGGACCTGATGTTCTGGCGGCTCGTCGGCGGTTTCGCGATCGGCGCGGCCTCCGTGATCGCGCCCACGTACATCGCGGAGATCGCCCCGGCGCGGGTACGCGGCCGTCTCGGGTCGCTGCAGCAGCTCGCGATCGTGTTCGGCATCTTCATCGCGCTGCTCTCCGACTACGCGCTCGCTCAGGCGGCCGGCGGCTCGGCGAGCAACGAACTGTGGTTCGGCTTGCAGGCCTGGCAGTGGATGTTCCTGGTCGGGGTCATCCCGGCCGCGGCGTACGGCGTGCTCGCGACGACGATCCCGGAGTCGCCGCGCTGGCTGATCGCGCGGGGGCGGATCGACGAGGCACGCGGCGTGCTCGCCGGCATCGACGACGGGACCGTCCCGCTCGACACCCGTGTCGGAGAGATCCGCGCGTCGATCGCGACCGAGGCGCGGCCCACGCTCGCCGACCTGCGCGGCGGACGCTTCGGACTGCTCCCGATCGTGTGGGTCGGCATCCTGCTGAGCATCTTCCAGCAGTTCGTCGGCATCAACGTGATCTTCTACTACTCCTCGACGCTCTGGCAGGCGGTCGGCTTCAGCGAGGACGACGCCCTGCTGACCGGCGTCATCAACAGCACCGTCAACATCGTCGCGACCTTCATCGCGATCGCGCTGATCGACCGGGTCGGGCGCCGCAAGCTGCTGCTGGTCGGCTCGCTCGGGATGTTCGTGTGCCTGGCCGCGATGACGGTGACCTTCATGACCTCGCCGACCGATGCGGACGGCAACCCGCTGCTGGCCGGCGGCGCGTCGACGGTCGCGCTGCTCGCCGCGAACGGCTTCGTCTTCTTCTTCGCCTTCTCGTGGGGCCCGGTCGTGTGGGTGCTGCTCGGCGAGATGTTCCCGAACCGGATCCGCGCGGCGGCACTCTCCGTCGCGGCCGCCGCACAGTGGATCGCCAACTTCGTCATCTCCTCCAGCTTCCCGTGGCTGGCGGCCAAGTCGCTGGGCGTCGCGTACGGCATCTACACGACGTTCGCCCTGATCTCGTTCTTCTTCGTGATGACCAAGGTGCGCGAGACCAAGGGCCGCACGCTCGAGGAACTCTCCACGCCCGGCTGACCGCGGGACTATGTCGCCGCCGTCGGGTACGGCCGGCGCCGGCTCCTAGGATCTGGCGGGTGAGCCTGTCGCTGCGCGAGCCGGAGTTGAGCGGCCCGCACGTGGCGCGGTCCCCCGGGCGGACGTTGGCACGACGGCTGCACCCGCCGCTGCCGACCGACCGCCTGCTGTCCTGGATCGTGACGCTGGCGATCACCGGCATCGGCGCCTGGCTGCGCTGGCCGTCGCTCGCGCTGCCCCACACGTTCGTCTTCGACGAGACCTACTACGCCAAGGACGCGTTCTCGCTGCTGCAGTTCGGCTACGAACGCGAGTTCGTCGACAAGGCCAACGACCTCATCATCGCCAGCAACGGAGATCCCGCGACGCTGCAGGACGTCTTCGGCACCGGGCCGGAGTTCGTCGTGCACCCGCCCGGCGGCAAGTGGGTCATCGCCATCGGCGAGCACCTGTTCGGCATGACGCCGTTCGGCTGGCGGTTCATGGTCGCCGTCCTCGGGACGCTCGCGGTGCTGGTGACGGTACGGGTGGGTCGCCGGCTCACCCGCTCGACCCTGGTCGGGGCGGCTGCGGGCCTGTTCGTCGCGCTCGACGGCATGACGATCGTGCACTCGCGGACCGCGCTGCTCGACCCGATCCTGATGTTCTGGGTGCTGCTCGCCTTCGGCGCGCTGCTGCTCGACCGGGACCGCACCCGCCGGGCCGTCGCGGCGCAGGTCGCGCTGCTCCCCGACGACCGGGCGGCGCTCGCGGCCGGCCGTGCGGGACAGCTGGGCGTACGGCTCGGGGCCCGTCCCTGGTTGTGGGTGAGCGGGGTGCTGCTGGGCCTGGCGTGCGGCACCAAGTGGTCCGGGGCGTACTACGTGCTCGGGTTCGCCGCGCTCGTGCTGGTCTGGGACACCGGCACGCACCGACTGGTCGGCAACCGCAACCCCTGGCTGCGTACGTTGACGCGCACGGTCCCGGTGCTGGTCGTGACCTTCGGCATCGTGGCGGTGCTCGTCTACCTCGCCACCTGGACCGGATGGCTGCTCACCTCCGGGGGCTACTACCGGGACTGGGCTCAGGACAATCCCGCATCCGGCCTGGCCGCGATGATCCCCGACGCACTGCGCTCGCTGTGGCACTACCACGTCGAGGCGTTGCGGTTCCACACCGGACTCACCTCTCCGCACTCCTACCAGAGCAACCCGTGGGGATGGCCGCTGCAGGCCCGCCCCACCTCGTACTACTTCGAGAGCCCGACCCGCGGGGAGAGCGGCTGCACCGTCGACAAGTGCGCCTCGGAGGTCATCGCACTGGGCAACCCGATCATCTGGTGGGCCGGCGCCCTCGCGCTCGTGCACCAGGCCTGGCGGATGCTCGCCCGCCGCGACTGGCGCGCGGGTGCGGTCTTCGTCGGGTTCGCTGCCGGCTGGGTGCCGTGGCTGTTCTTCCAGCAGCGCACCATCTTCACGTTCTACGCCGTGGTGTGGGTCCCGTTCCTCGCCCTGGCGCTCGCCTCGTCGCTCGGCGTGGTGCTCGGCCCGAGCCGGGGGGCGTGGAACCGCCGCGCCGTCGGGGCGACCGTCGTCGGCGCACTGCTGCTGACGATCGTGGCGGCGGCGTACTGGTTCTACCCGATCTGGACCGCCGAGGTGATCCCGTACGCCCAGTGGTCGCTGCGGATGTGGTTCCCCACCTGGATCTGATCGTTCGCGCGGCCCGCCGCAGGCGTCTTGCGTTCCGGTGCCCCGGGTACCGTGGGGACACCGACCGGAGGAGATCCATGTCCGACCGTCCCCGCATCGCGCTCAGCACCACCGTGCGACGTGCCGAGCGGCTCAGTCCGTCGTTCGTACGGCTGGTGCTCGGTGGCCGCGACCTCGACCGTTTCCCTGCGCCGGAGCACGCCGACGCGTACGTGAAGTTCGTGTTCCCGGTGCCGGGTGTGGAGTACCCCCGGCCGCTCGACCTGAAGGCGGTACGCGCACAGCTGCCGCCCGAGCACCTGCCCCATACGCGCAGTATCACGGTGCGGCGTTGGGACCCGGTGCAGCGTGAACTGACCGTGGACTTCGTCGTCCACGGCGCGGCGGGCTACGCCGGCCCGTGGGCGGCGCAGGTGCAGCCCGGCGACGAAGCGCTGTTGCTGCCACCGGGCGGCGCCTACACCCCCGATCCGCAGGCCGCCTGGCACCTACTGGCCGGTGACGAGAGCGCGCTGCCCGCGATCGCGGCGGCGCTCGAGCGGATCCCGCAGACCGCACGGGTGCACGCCCTGGTCGAGCTCGGCGATGACGGCGATCGGGTCGCGCTGACCGACTCCCGCGTCACCTGGCTCTCGCGCGAAGGCGGTGCCGTCGGCTCGGCGCTCGTGCCGGCCGTGCACGCGCTCGACTTCTCCGACGACGTGCACGCGTTCGTCCACGGCGAGGCCGGGTTCGTCAAAGAGTTGCGCCGCTTCCTTCGGGTGGACAGGCACGTTCCGCGTGAGCGGCTCTCGATCAGTGGCTACTGGCGGGTCGGCGTGGACGACGAGGGATGGCGCGCCCAGAAGCCGGAGTGGAAGCGCGAGGCGGCCGCCCAGGACGTCGAGGCCGACCACACCACCTGAGCTGTGCCGAGCCGGACCCGGGGCCGTCGCAGACGGCTCGCGCGGCAGGAGTAGCCGATGGTCGGCCAGTACGACGGCAAGGCCGTGCGAATCGCGGCCGCGGAGGTGGCTGCCAAGCACCCCGGTGCCACGGCCGCCTAACTCGCTTGTGGGGACCAGTGGCGGGTCCCGTAACCTGTACCGCCGCCCCGCCCGCTAGGTGTACGGGCGCGCGCCGTTGCACGTGTCCCGGGCCCTGCGCCGCACGACCCGGGATCGAGATCGTGGGAGACCCGTATGACGACCGCTGCGCTCGGCCCGCAGGACGAGAAGCTCGACCGGGCGGTGCTGCTGGTCGCCGGGGTGGTCGTACTCGGCGCGATCATGTCGATCCTCGACGTCACGGTCGTCAGCGTCGCGCTGCCGACGTTCCAGACCGCGTTCGACGCCGAGTACTCGACCGTCGCCTGGACGATGACCGGGTACACGCTCGCGCTCGCCACCATCATCCCGGTGACCGGCTGGGCGGCGGACCGGTTCGGTACCAAGCGGCTCTACATGCTCGCGCTCGTGCTGTTCGTGCTCGGGTCGCTGCTGTGCGCCTTCGCCTGGGACATCACGAGCCTTGTGACGTTCCGCGTGCTGCAGGGCCTCGGCGGCGGCATGCTGATGCCGCTCGGCATGACGATCATGACCCACGCGGCCGGCCCGACGCGGGTCGGCCGGGTGATGGCGGTGCTCGGCGTACCGATGCTGCTCGGACCCATCGCCGGGCCGATCCTGGGCGGGTGGCTCATCGGCATCGCGAGCTGGCACTGGATCTTCATCATCAACTTGCCGATCGGCATCGCGGCACTCGCGGCCGCCGCCCGGCTGCTGCCGCGTGACGACCCGAAGCCTTCGGAGTCGTTCGACTTCGTGGGGATGCTGCTGCTTTCTCCCGGGCTGGCGCTCTTTCTGTACGGCGTGTCGAGCATCCCGGGCGCGGGCACGGTCGCGGCCACCGGAGTGCTGCTGCCCGCCGGCATCGGCCTGGTCCTGGTCGTCGCGTTCGTGTCCCATGCCTTCCGCGCAGCCCACCCGCTCATCGACCTGCGCCTGTTCGGGCACCGGCAACTGTCGATCTCGGTCGTGACGATGTCGCTGTTCGCCGTCGCGTTCTTCGGCGCGATGCTGCTGTTCCCGACGTACTTCATCCAGGTCCGGATGGAGACGACCCTGACCGCCGGTGTGCTGCTGGCACCACAAGGGCTCGGCGCGATGCTGACGATGCCGATCGCGGGCCGGCTCACCGACCGCCGCGGCCCGGGAGGGTTGGTGCTCGGCGGCATCCTGCTGATCGCTGTTGGCATGGGCGTCTTCACCCAGGTGACGGCCACGACTTCGTACGTCCTGCTGCTCGGCGCGCTGTTCGTCATGGGCATGGGCATGGGCATGACGATGATGCCGATCATGTCGGCCGCGCTCGCCGCGCTCAGCCACCGCGAGGTCGCCCGCGGCTCGACGCTGATGAACATCGTGCAGCAGACCGCCGGTTCCATCGGGACCGCGGTGATGAGCGTGATCCTCACCGACCAGTACCTGTCCAAGCCGGCCGTCGTCGCCGTACGCGCTGCTGGCGGCGATCCCTCGCAGATGGCGGACCTGCCCCCGGACGTGCTCGCAGCGGCCCCGGCGCAGATGGCCGAGGCCTTCGCCACGACCTTCACCGTCGCCCTGGTGCTCGTCCTGCTGTGCTTGGTACCCGCGCTGCTGCTGCCGCGCAAGCTGGTGCCACAGTTGCCGGCCGACGAGGACGCGCCCCCGGTTCCCGTGCACTGAGTCGAGTCAGACGACCCCTCACCGTCGAGCCGCACTCGACAGGCGGGACCCCGATGCCCCGTCGGGGCGCTGAAAGACCCACCTACCACTCGGTGGTCGAGCGTAGTCGAGCCACCTCGCGCCTGGTGACGCCCAGGTCGGCGCTGAATTGGCCGGCTGACCCCTCGTCGGTCGACGCAGTCGAGTCACCTAGGACCTGGTGGCGGCGCCGGCGAGCGCTGAAGACCCGCCTACCACTCGGTGGTCGAGCGTAGTCGAGTCACCTAGGGCCTGGTGGCGGCGCCGGCGGGCGCTGAAGACCCGCCTACCACTCGGTGGTCGAGCGTAGTCGAGACTGTGAGGATCTGAATCGAAAATGGCGGGCCATACGCAGGGGATCCGCGACCGCGGCCAGTTTCTCCACCGTCCAGGGCGGCCCGAAGGGCCCGAGTTGCTGCTCCGAAAGAGCGGACGCAACCATCCGTCGGTCGAGCGTAGTCGAGACCATGATCACTGACGTGGTCTCGACTACGCTCGACCACCGAGTTCTCGCCCGGTCCTTCACGCGCCGACGGGCGCGCCGCCACCAAGTGCCAGGTGACTCGACTGCGCTCGACCGACCTATCGTCGTGGCCGCCGTTTCGGACTCAGGCCCGTTCCCGCACAGATGATCATGACTGAGCTCGATCACCGTGGGGTCCCCTTGCCGGTGACGCTCTCGGCGCCGGTGCGCAGGGCAGTGGACATGCTGTGCGACCGCTGGTCTTCCGGTCTTGTCGGAGGGTGTTGTCGGACCCTGCTCCTACAGTTGTTCGTATGTTGCAGACGCCGGCGGCCGGTCCGCGGGAGGTCCATGCCGCGCTGGATCGGGCGCGAGCAGATCTTGCTCTGGTGAACGAAGCGGTTGCTGCTGGCGTGCTGATCGATACCGCGGACGAGGCGTTGCCGGAACTGACCGCGGAGCTGCTCGCGGTTTCGGATGCCGCGCAGGCGGCCGCTACGGCGGCGTTGGGTCGTACGCATGACTGTGGGGTGCTGCGCGGGCGCGGGTTCGTCTCGACCAAAGCGTGGTTGAAGCAGACGACCCGGTGCGGGGACCGGGACGCGGCCCGGCTGCTCGCCCGGTCACGGGATCTGCAGCGGCCTGAGCTCGCGGCGACCCGGTCGGCGTGGCTCGCCGGGCGCATCGTGGGGGCGGGGGTGCGGGAGATCAGCCTGGGGCTGGTGGCGTGTGAGAAGAAGACCCGCACCGATGCGGAGCTGACGGCGTTGGTGTTCGGGGAATGCCAGCAGGTGCTGCTCGACATCGCGCAGCGCGAGAACGCCGACCATGTCCGTGCCGCCGCTGCGCGGATCCTGGCCACGGTGTTCCCCGACGGGGCCACCGCTGATGAGCAGGAGGCCTACCACGCCCAGCACCTACGCCTGACGCGGGTGGGCAATGAGACCGACGTGCGCGGGATGCTCTCGGCCGAGTCCGACGCCCTGCTGAGTACCGCGCTGGATCGGATCGTGGACCGCTGGTACCGGGATGGGACGCTGGGTCCGCAGCCGGTCCTGGACCCGGTCACCGGCCAGATCGACCAGCAGGCGACCGACGCCGCGATCGAAGCCGCCAAGAACGGCGGCACCGGTGGGGTGCAGCGGGGCAAGGCCGACCACCTGCGGGCGTTGGCGTTGGTGGAGCTGGCCCGCCAGTTCCTGGACGAGGGCAAGGCCGGCACCGCCCACGGGGTACGCCCGCACCTCGTCTTGACCGTGGAGTTGGCCGATCTGCTCGCCGGGCGCGGCACCGGCACCCTCGACGTGCCGGGTGGCGAAGCAGCGCTGGTGCCGGTCTCCACGCTCGCCCGCCTGGGCTGTGATGCCGACATCACCCTCGCGATCACCCGAGTCTTGGAAAGCCAGGCGGGCCCGGACACGGTGCATGGCGCGGACGGGGTCACGCTGGTCCCTGCTGATGGGGACCTGCTCTCCACGCTCGCCGCGAGGCTGCGCGGGGCGTCGCGGGAGGTGCTCTGGCTGGGCCGGGAGCACCGGCACGTCACCCCACGGGTGTGGCGGATGCTCACCGTCCGAGACCGGCACTGTCGCTTCCCTGGTTGCTACGCCGACGTGTCGCGCTGCCAGCCGCACCATGTCCTCGAGTGGTGGTTGGGCGGAGAGACCGATCCCGGCAATCTGATTCTCCTGTGTGCGCGTCACCATCGGATGGTTCACGACGGTGAGTGGAAGATCGTCGCCCGGCCCGGGGTCAGCCCCCTGGCCGCCGACTATTGGGAGTTCATCGCCCCACCGCGACGAACCCGGCCCTGAAGAAGGGCCCGCGCGCCACCCACCGAAACCGTTGGTGTTCTTTCGGTTCTCGCCTCCCAGGTCACCCACCCGGTAGCCGACCTAGTCAAGACTGCCCCAGCAATCCGGACCCGCTTGGCCCCTCGGTGGCCGAGCGTAGTCGAGACCAACTCCGCCCTCAGTGATCAGACCCGGGTGACCCCTCGGTGGTCGAGCGTAGTCGAGACCACATGGCGCACATGGTCTGAGTCGAAAATGACCGGGCCGTACCGTGAGTGCCCGCGACCGCAGCCGGATTTTCCACCGTCCAGGGCGGCCCGAAGTGCCCGGGGTGCTGCTCCGAAAGAGTTGACGCAACCAGTCGTCGGTCGAGCGTAGTCGAGACCATGATCACCAAAGTGGTCTCGACTACGCTCGACCACCGAATACTCGCCCGGTCCTTCACGCGCCGACGGGCGCGCCACCGGGCGCCAGGTGACTCGACTGCGCTTGACCAATGTCTGGTTGTGGCCGTTGTTTCTGTAGCGACAGCATGGTTTGCGTGATCTCGACTACGCTCGACCACCAGGTACTCGCCCGGTCTTTCATGCGTCGACGGCCGCGCCACCATGTGCAACGTGACTCGGCCGGGCTCGAACAGCGTGTGGTTGTGGCTGCCGTTTCGTCTCAGAGCACGACGGTGTGGCAGGCCGACGGCGGGTCAGCGCGCAGCGATTACCGCAGTCCCGCGAATGCAGAAGCGATCTCCTCGTGGGAACAGCCGGCAGCGAGGCAGAGCGCGAGCAGCACACGTGCCTTGAGCCCGTCGAGCACTCCCGCAGGGATCAGCCCGCGGGCCAGCAGGTCGATCTCGCTTCCCGGGTACTCGTACGTGCCGGTGAGGACTTCGCCGCCGCCGGTACGACTGGCGAGTACGACCGGCAGCCGGGTGGCGAGGTCGCCGAGCAGCGGCGCCATCCGCGGCGGTACGTGTCCACCGCCCATCCCTTCGACGACAAGGCCGTGATATCCCAGGCGTTCCATGCCCGAGAGCAGCCGCCCGTCGTCGTCCATTCCGACCCGCACCAGCGCCACCGCGGGCACCGGTGAGGTGACCGGACGCGGCAACCCGTTGCGCCGGCCCGGACGGACGGCGAGCGTCGCGCGACCCTCGCTCACCCAGCCCAGCGGCCCGGTCAGCGGCGAACCGAACGCGGCGGTGCTCGAGGCGTGCAGCTTGCGGACGTAGCGCGCGGCATGGATCTCCCCGCCCATGACGACGAGCACCCCGGCCCCGCGAGCCTGTGGGCTGGCCGCCACCTGCACCGCCGCCAGCAAGTTCGCAGGGCCGTCGCCGCCGGTGTCCGAGGCGCTGCGCATCGCGCCGGTCAGCACGATCGGTACGGGATGCCGCCAGAGTAGGTCGAGCGCGAACGCGACCTCCTCGAGAGTGTCGGTGCCCTGCGACACGACGAATCCCGCCGCACCGGCTGCCATTCGCGATTCGAGCTCGGTGTGCAGCTCGAGCACGTCGTCGTACGAGAGCGCGGCGGAGGGAAGCTGACGGAACTGCGCCGCACGAAGGTCCGCGACGTCGCCGATGCCGCCGATCGCATCAAGCAGCTGCTCGGCCGTGAGTTGCGGTGCCACACCGCTCGCCCCGAGGTGCCGCAGCGAGGCGATCGTGCCACCGGTGGCGAGGTAGTCGATCCGCGGCAGGGCGCCCGGTACTGCCGACGGTGCACTGCCGGACCGTGGCGAGCTCCCGCTTGCCTCCACGTCTTCCTCCTGCGCTGCTGTCGCACCCGGTTCCACGACCAGCAGCAGCGTACGAGTGACACGACACGGCAGGGCCGGTACGGCCGGCTGCGCGCCTTCGGCCCGCAGATGCGCAACGTCAAGAGTCCGGTTGCGCGGGGCTCGTCGCGAGCACGACGCAGCCGATGATCGCGGCCGCTACGGCGATCGCCCCGGGCAGTTCCCAGCCGGGTCTGAGCTGGTCACCGAGCAGGAGGACACCGAGCAGGCCGGGCACCACCACCTCCACGACCCACAGCACGGCGGTCACCGGGCCGACCGCGCCGGCCTCGAGGGCCCTGGCGTAGCAGAGCACCCCCAACAGCCCGAACCCGAGGATGGTCCAGGCGGCCGGGTCTGCGACGAGCCGGCGCACGTCGTCCGCTTCGATCCCGCGGGCGCCGAGCGCCGCGCCGGAGAAGGCGATCCCCGCAAGCAGCGCCAACGGGAACGGCCGGCGCGCGAGGTACGCCACGAGCGACAGCACGGCCGTCACGGCCAGCGCCGTGAGCATTGCGGCACGGAAGCCGTCCGGCGGCGCCGCAGCCGACTCGGCGCCGGCGGCCACCGCGACGATGGCGAGGGAGAGCGCGACGACGGCGACAGCGACGCCGTCCCTTACGCGCAGCACGGCGCCGAGGAAGATCCGGGCGAGCACGACGGTGACGGCGAGCGAGCCGGCCAGCAACGACTGCACGGCGAAGAGCGGCAGACCGCGGAGCGCGAGCAACGAGCAGACCCAGGCGGCCCCGTCACAGCCCAGCCCCGCGAGGTAGAGCGGCTGGGCGACGACCGCCGGGCCACGTGCCCGCCGGGCACCGAGCGCCTGCAGGATCGAACCGACCCCGTACCCCACGGTGCCGGCGAGCGCGGCGAGCAGCGCGATCATGCCGCCGTGCCCGTCGCCGTACCGTGCGCATCGCCGGACCGCGACGGGCGAGCGGGCTCCACGATCGCCATCGTCCCAGGGACGGCCGGGTCGTCCCACTATCCGCGGCGGCCGGTCGCGGTGTCATGCTGCGCTTGTGGAGCGGCCTTTCCGGCAGGTGGACGTGTTCGGTACGGCACCGTACGCCGGCAACCCGGTGGCGGTGGTGCTCGACGCACAAGGGCTCTCGACTGCCGAGCTGGCGCGGTTCTCCGTGTGGTCGAACCTGTCCGAGTGCACCTTCGTGCTACCGCCGAGCCGCGCCGACGCCGACTACCGGGTGCGCATCTTCAGCCTGCGCACCGAGTTGCCGTTCGCGGGTCACCCGACCCTCGGCACGGCGCGCGCCTGGCTGGACGCCGGGGGCGTTCCCCGGGTGCCCGGGACCGTCGTGCAGGAGAGTGAGGCCGGGCTGGTCGCGGTGCGCATCGACGGCGAGTTGCTCTCTTTCGCCGCACCCCCGCTGGCCCGCTCGGGACCCGTCGATCCCGCACTGCTCGCAGATGTCGTCGATTTGCTGCGCGTCGAGCCGGCACGGGTGCTCGACTCACAATGGTTGGACAACGGTCCGGGCTGGGTCGGTGTCCTCCTCGACAGCGCCGACACGGTGCTGTCGCTGCGCCCCGACGCATCGGACCATCCGGGACGGTGGGACATCGGCGTGATCGGGCCGACGGATCCGGAGGATGCTGCGCAGTTCGAGGTGCGCGCGTTCTTCACCGACGGAGAGGGGCCACTCCGCGAGGACCCGGTGACCGGAAGCCTGAACGCCGCTGCCGCACAGTGGCTGTTCAGCACCGGCCGGGCGAGCAGCCCCTACCTCGCCCGGCAGGGAACTGCCATGAGCCGTTCGGGGTTGGTCCGCCTGACCTCCGACGCAGGGCAGGTCTGGGTCGGAGGCCGTGCGCACGTCGCGATCAGCGGGTCTGTCGACCTCTGAGACCCGGGCCTACCTCGCGCGACCGTCACCGGCTGGGGGTGGCCCGGTCAGTAGTAGTGCCGTCTACCGCCGACGGGGCGCCCGAAAGATCCGAGCAGCATCAGGATCAGACCGATCACGGCCAGGATCACCCCGATGGTCCAGAGAATCGGAATCTTCAGGATGAATCCGATGATGAGAAGAATGACGCCAAGGATCAACACGGCCTGTCTCCTGCTCTTCCGTTCGAGGCACGCCGGTCGGGTGCCGTCGCTGGAACTGTAAGTTCTCGCGGGGCAAAGCGCGCGCCGAGAGCGATCTCGGCGAGCACGGCCCGACTCACCAGTTCGCGCGCTCCACTCGCCGACGCGCGCATACCTCCACCATCCAGTAAGTTGATCGACATGCCGGTGATCGGCTGGGCACGTGATTCGTTCGCGATGGGAGATGACAGATGATCGGCACGTTGATCGGAGCGATCGTCGCCGGGCTGATCATCGGAGCCCTCGGGCGGCTCCTCGTGCCCGGTAAGCAGGACATCTCTATCCTCATGACGATCGTCATCGGCATCATCGCCTCGCTGGTCGCCACCGCGATCCTGGGCGGAATCTTCGGGTACGAAAACGCCAACGGCGGCGTGCGGTGGTGGTTCTGGATCGTGGGCGCGGTGCTCGCCGCCATCGGGATCGCCATCTTCGGGCGCACCTCGCGCCGTACCTGAGCTACGGCCCGGAAACTGCGCGCGTCCGTTCCGTACCAGCTTTGGCGAGTCGCGTGTCCCTGCTCGAAACGTCGTCAACTCACGGAGTTCACGACGTTTCGAGCAGGGACACACTGCCGGCTGCCGCCAACGGCACCGCATATCGCCGGTCGGTCCCGAACAGGTGACCGACCGGCGCCAGACGTCGCGAGAGCGCCGCGCGAGTCCGATCAGGCCGGCACGCGTACGTAGGAACCTGCCGCCAGGTCGCTGACGGCGTCGGGACGGGACGGGGTCCACCCCAGCCGCGCTGCCGCCGGCGCGCGAACCACCTGCGAGAGCGCGAGGGCTTCGGCGAACTCCGGTCCCAGTACAGCGGCCGCCGATGCCTGCGGCCTGGCGTCCGCCCGACCTTGGGAACATCGGATGCCGGGGCGATGATCAGCACCCGGATAACTGCAGTCTCGGCCCGCGTCGGGACGCGCATCTGGGTCACGCCGGCCGTCGGGCCGGTCGCCGACCTGGCGCCGGTCACGGTCGTCGAAGCAGGTTCGATCACCGGCCGCGCCCGGATCGGGCAGGCCCTGACCGCCACGCCACCGACGTGGGCGCCGGCGAAGGCGACAACGGCATACCAGTGGCTCAGCGCCGGCAAGCCGGTCGAGGGTGCCACCGGAGCCCGGTTCGTACCGCGCAAGGGTCAGCTGGGCAAGCGGATCTCCGTACGCTTCACCGGGACGGCCCCGGGCCGTGCTGCCGGGTCGAGCACGAGCAGCCGCAGCGATCCGGTCGGCAAGGCGCAGCCCGTGCTCGCGGCCCGCTACTCCGCCGGCACGGTCACGGTCTCGATCACCGGCACCGGAGGTTCCGCCACCGGAAAGGTGACGGTCAAGGCGGGCGGTCGTACGTACACCGCCCCGCTGCGCGGCGGGCGCGCCCTCGTGCGTACCGGCGCGGTGGCACCGGGAAGCCGGGTGATCGTGGTCTACCCGGGCAACGCCTGGATCCAGGGCGCCCGAGCCGCAATCCGCCGCTGAGCGCACCCAACCGGTCACGGGAGCCACTTCGCTCCGAGCCCTGGTCACGGGAGTGGCCGGGGCTCGGGCGTGCCGACGACGGGCCCGTCGGGTGCCTCTTCTATCGTTGGCCCGTCACGGACGAGCGAACGCTGTGACGTCGCCGTCAGGAGGAGCGGAGCCGGAGAGCTGCGACAGCTGCGGACCATCCGTCGCGAGTGCCGGCGGCACCGGATCGCTCCTACGAACCGCAACTGGCCTGCGACCGCCGCCGCGCCCGGATGAAGAGGTAGTTCTGTGCGGATAGGGATTCCTCGCGAGTCCAAGGCCGGGGAGACGCTCGTCGCGGCGACCCCCGCGACAGCGGCCGAGCTGCGAAAGCTCGGGTACGACGTCGTCCTCGAAGCGAGAGCCGGAGACCGGGCCGACCAGCCCGACGAGGCGTACACAGCAGCAGGCGTCAGGATCGTCGACGGCCCAACGGTGTGGGCGAGCGACGTCGTCGCCAAGGTGAACCCTCCGAGCGACGACGAGATCGCGCGGCTGCGCCCGGGCACCGTGCTGGTGTCCCTGATGGCGCCGGGCAGCTCCCCGGACCTGCTGGAGAAGCTGCGCGCCGCGGGTGTCACCGCGCTGGCCCTGGACGCGGTGCCGCGCATCTCCCGGGCGCAGGCGCTCGACGTGCTCTCGTCCATGGCCAACATCGCGGGCTACCGGGCGGTCGTCGAGGCGGCGCACGCGTTCGGCCGGCAGTTCACCGGGCAGGTCACCGCCGCCGGCAAGGTCCCACCCGCACGTGTCTTCGTGGTCGGCGCCGGCGTCGCCGGCCTGGCGGCGATCGGTGCCGCTCGCGCCATGGGTGCGGTCGTCCGCGCGTTCGACGTCCGCCCGGAGGTCGCCGAACAGGTCGAGTCGATGGGCGCCGAGTTCGTCTTCGTCGACATGGAGCAACAGGCCTCCGTCGACGGGTATGCGCAGCAGATGACGGCGGCGCAGGAGGCGGCCACGGCCGCGATGTACGACGCCGAGGTCCGTGCGGCCGACATCGTGATCACGACCGCGCTGATACCCGGGCGTCCCGCCCCGCGCCTGGTGCCCGCGGCGACGGTCGCCGGCATGCAGCCCGGCTCGGTGATCGTCGACATGGCCGCAGCCAACGGCGGCAACGTGGAGGGCACCGTCGCCGGGCAGCGGGTCACCACCGCGTCCCGGGTGACGATCATCGGGTACACCGACCTCGTCAGCCGGCTGCCCGGCCAGAGCAGCCAGCTGTTCGGCACCAACGTGGTGAACCTGTTCAAACTGCTGACCCCGGGCAATGACGGCTGCCCGGTGCTCGACCTCGACGACGTGGTGCAGCGCGGCATGACCGTGGCAAGGGACGGCGAGCTGCTCTGGCCACCGCCCCCCGTGCAGGTCTCGGCCGCCCCACCGCCCGCGCCTGCCCCCGCGCCCGCGCCACCACCGCCCCCACGGCCGCGCGACCCGCGGATCCGGCTCTACGGCGCCGGCCTCGCGGCCCTGCTGTTCCTGCTGCTCGCGACGTACTCCCCCTCGGCACTGCTCAACCACTTCACAGTGTTCGTGCTCGCGATCTTCGTGGGCTACTACGTCATCTCCAACGTCGTCCATGCGCTGCACACGCCGTTGATGTCCGAGACGAACGCGATCTCCGGCATCATCCTGGTCGGCGGCATCCTGCAGATCGGGCACGAGAACCTGCTGGTCACGGTGCTGGGGACCATCGCTGTGCTCGTCGCATCCATCAACATCTTCGGCGGTTTCCTCGTGACCTCCCGGATGCTCCAGATGTTCCACAAGGGCTGATCACATGGACGAGATCCTGCTCTCCGAGCACCTGACCGGGCTGGTCCAAGGCCTCTACATCGTGGCCGGCGTCCTGTTCATCCTCGCCCTGGCCGGTCTGTCGAAGCACGAGACGGCCAGGCGCGGGAACACCTTCGGGATGGCCGGCATGGTGCTGGCGCTCGTCGCCACGCTGCTGCTCGCTGCGCGCAACGCCGAACTGTTGCCCGACCAGCGCCCGTTCGCCATCACGCTGACGTTGATCATCGTGGCGATGCTCGTCGGCGCCGCGATCGGCGCGTGGCGTGCCCGTACGGTCGAGATGACCCAGATGCCCGAGCTGATCGCGATGCTGCACAGCTTCGTCGGGCTCGCCGCGGTCCTGGTCGGCTTCACCTCGTACTTCGAACCCGGCGCAGCCGACGTCGGGACGATGGCCGCGATCCACCTCGCCGAGGTGTTCATCGGGGTGTTCATCGGCGCCGTCACGCTCACCGGGTCGGTCGTCGCGTTCCTCAAGCTCTCGGGGCGCATGAAGTCCGCTCCGCTCGTGCTGCCGGCACGCCACCTGCTGAACCTGCTGATCCTGCTGGTGTCCGCCGGCCTCTTGGTGTGGTTCATGGTCGACAAGTCGGGCACCGCCGTGGTCCCGCTGCTCGTGATGACCGCCCTCGCGCTGTTCCTCGGCTTCCACCTCGTCGCGGCCATCGGCGGCGGTGACATGCCGGTGGTGGTGTCGATGCTGAACTCGTACTCCGGCTGGGCCGCAGCCGCTGCCGGCTTCATGCTCGACAACGACCTGCTGATCATCACCGGATCACTCGTCGGCGCTTCCGGTGCGATCCTCAGCTACATCATGTGCAAGGCCATGAACCGCTCGTTCGTCTCGGTGATCGCCGGCGGGTTCGGCTCCGACGGGCAGGTGTCCGGCGAGGAACGGGACTACGGCGATCACCGCGAGGCGAGCGTCGACGAGGTGAGCACCCTGCTCTCGGACGCCCGGTCGGTGGTCATCGCCCCCGGGTACGGCATGGCGGTTGCGCAGGCCCAGTACCCGGTCGCCGACCTGGCTGCCCGACTGATCGCCCGTGGCATCAACGTCCGGTTCGCGATCCACCCGGTCGCAGGCCGGCTGCCCGGACACATGAATGTCCTGTTGGCAGAAGCCAAGATCCCGTACGACATCGTGCTCGACATGGACGAGATCAACCCGGACTTCGCGAGCACCGACGTCGCGCTCGTCATCGGCGCCAACGACACGGTGAACCCGGCCGCCGACGACGACCCCTCCTCGCCGATCGCCGGCATGCCGGTGCTGCGTGTCTGGGATGCACGTGACGTCATCGTCTTCAAGCGGTCGATGGCCACCGGGTACGCAGGGGTGCAGAACCCGCTCTTCTTCCGGCCCAACACGCGCATGCTGTTCGGGGACGCCAAGGCGCGGGTCGACGACATCGTCCACGAACTCGGCTGAGCAGCGACCGGCCCGGCCCGGTCCCACGGTGGGGACGGCGGGTACCCCCTGCGCTCGACATCCACTAGGGTCGGCGTCGTTGAAGGGGAGTAGCCCTCCTCGCCGGTGCGTCGACATGCTGGACCGCTCCTCGGAGCCGGTCCCGGCGCCCGGGCCGACACCGGAGCCACTGGTGGCGGTGGGCGAGACCTTCGACCCGTGTCGGACATCCGCGTCTGTCACGAGTCGAGGTTCGTCCGCCCGGTCGTCCTTCCGCTCGTGATGCGAACGAGAGGGAGCGCCCCTTGATCCACGTCGTGCTGCTGCTCGCGTGCGCCGTCACGATCTACGTCGCCTGCGAGTGGTTCGTCAACGCCGTCGAGTGGCTCGGCGCGCGGCTGCAGGTCGGGTCGATCGCCGTCGGTTCGATCCTGGCCGCTGCAGGCACCGCGCTGCCGGAGAGCGTCGTGACGCTCGTCGCGGTGCTGTTCGGCAGCGAGGAAGCGGGCGACGACATCGCCGTCGGCGCCGCGCTCGGTGGTCCGCTGGTGGTGGGCACCATCGCGTACGGCGTCACCGGGGCCATGCTGCTGCTGCGGCATCGCAGCAAGACCCGCGCCGCCCTGAGCTCTCGGGACGGCGGCGGGCCTGCCCGCGCAGCGGCGACCGACGACTTCGCCGGCGTCGACTTCCGGCGGATGGCCACCGATCAGACCTGGTTCATCGTCATCTTCGTCGTCAAGGTAGGGCTCGGCCTTGTCGCGTTCGCCATCAAGCCGTGGCTGGGGCTGTTGTTCTTCGCCGCGTACGGCGTCTACTTCTGGCGGGAGATGCGCGACGACGGCGACGTCGCCTCGCACGACGAGCTCGAGCCGCTCAAGCTGCAGCGCCGTTGCCCCTCGCCGGCGACCTGGGCGGTGCTCGTACAGACGGTGGTCACCCTGGCCGTCATCTTCGCGGCCTCCCAGCTGTTCGTGCGGCAGCTGGAGTGGGCCGGCCCCGCGCTCGGCCTGCCCGCAGTCGTCGTGGCGCTGCTGCTCTCACCCGTGGCCACCGAGCTGCCCGAGATCCTCAACGCCGTCATCTGGGTGCGGCAGGGCAAGACGCGACTGGCTCTGGCCAACATCTCCGGCGCCATGATGATCCAGGCCACGGTTCCCTCGGGCATCGGCCTGCTCGGCACCCCGTGGATGTTCGACACCCCGCTGCTGCTCGCCGGCGCAGCCACCCTCGCGGCCGTGATCTACCTGGAGCGGCTCTTCCGGCGCGGCACGATCACCGCGGGCCGGCTCACCGTCGCAGCCGGCTTCTACGTCATCTTCGCGGTGGCTCTCTTCGCGACCCTCGAATGACGCGTGTCCCTGCTCGAAACGTCGTCAACTGCCGGAGTTGACGACGTTTCGAGCAGGGACACGCGGATGCGAGGGTGGACCTCCGTAGAGAGTTTGAGAACCCCTGCCCACACCTGAAAACCCTGTCTTTGCGCAGGTCACGGGACTTCTACAACCACGACCAGCGCTCCTCCGAGCCTACCGTTTCCGACTCCAGGGGGCGAGTGGTGCGATCACTTGGGATGGCTCAAACCCTCCTTCGCCCGGAGCAGGTCGACGATCTGGTGGCGCAGTATCGCGAGGGCGCGACGCTCGTCGAGTTGGCATCCCGCTTCGGAGTGAACCGCCGCACGGTCGCCATGCACCTCACCCGTCGGGAGGTGACGATCCGCCGCGGGCGGTTCGATCCTTCCCGCATCCACGAAGCAGCCGACCTCTACCTCAACGGGTTGACGCTGGTAGAGGTCGGCGTGAAGGTTGGGGTGGGGCCTCAGGCAGTCCGGCAAGCGCTCGCTTCGCACGGTGTCGTGATCCGGCCTGGCGGGCGCCGTGGTTCTCGCATCACGGCAGCCGCTGCCGTGGGCGGTTGAGCCTAGACACGAAGAGCTGGCTCACGGGGGCTTGCCTCGACGAGCGAGTCGTGGCGCTGGTGACGACGGATCGCGGCCTCGCGCAGGCGCGCGCGGATGAGCAGAACGACGCTCACGGGTCCCATGATGATGAACTTCAGTGCGTTCCAGCATGCCCACAGGACGATGAGGTGAAGCCAGCCGGGGCCACCGTCGGCTGCCGAGCTAGAGCAGACGCTGGCGATCAGGATGTACGGAAGCGCGACCAGCATCGCGGGTATCCCCCACTTGAGTCCGCGACGGGTGCGGATTGCAGCGAGCAGCCGGTTGCTCGGCATGTAGCGGTGCAGATAGCCGCGGGTGCGAACGCTGAGCGTCCAGATAAGGCGGAACATGACGGGCCTCTCGTTACACGTGTTACTCCGTCGAGGAGGCAGAACGTGTGTGAGCGCCCGTAGGCCGTCCCGGAGGACCCGCAATATGAGGAGAACCTGCCTCACTATCCACTGTACGCCGGGGTCGGCGTTCACGGAACCCTTCGGGTTCGGGCTCGTCGCGCACACCTCCTGTAGGAGTGAGAGGACCCGAGGATGACGAACCTGAGCCAGGTAGTCCAGGACGAGCGCACAGCACGGATGGTGCTGTCGATGATCGTCGAACCAGACGACGCCGTGACAGGCCGTCTGTTGGCTGAGCTGGGAGCGCTTGAGGTGCTTCGGCTCGCTGAGCGTGATGACTCCGTGACAGGCCTCAGCGCCGTTGACGCGCAGGTCTGGCGCGCCCAGTTCGAGCGCGCAGACACTCGGACACTTGAGCAGCACATCGTCGAAGCCGAGCGCGCAAGCATCGGCACGCTGATCCCCGGCGACAAGGAATGGCCATCTGCGCTCGACGATCTTGGCGACCGACGGCCTTACGTCCTCTGGGCTCGTGGCACGACATCGTTCCTCGCACGACCGCTCAGCGATTTCGTGACGATCACAGGCGCGAGGGCCGCAACCTCATACGGCGAGCATGTCGCCGCGGAGTTGGCCTCCCATCTCGCCAACGCTGAACGGGTCGTGGTGGCAGGCGGTGCGTACGGCATCGAAGGGGCTGCCCATCGAGCGGCGCTGGCGTCCGGTGGCGACACGATCGCGGTCATGGCGAACGGCGTTGACCGCCCCTACCCGACGGGTCACCGTGAACTGCTTGAGCGAGTCGCTGACCTCGGCCTCATGGTGAGTGAGGTTCCACCTGGCGCGGTGCCTACGCGCCATCGCTTCCTCTCTCGCGCACGCCTAATGGCCGCGCTCTCCGGAGCGACTGTTGTGGTCGAGGCCGGTGCTCGCTCCGGATCAATGACCGTGGCCCGGCGCGCACACGAGCTCGGCCGCGCCGTCGGTGCTGTTCCCGGTCCAGTGACCAGCGCGACGAGCACAGGCCCACACCTCCTCCTGCAGGATGGCCTCGCGAGGCTGGTCACCGGCACCAGCGATATCGAGTCGTTGGTCGCGCACAAGAACGGCCCCAACCCAGGTCAAGCGTTCGGTCGCCGAGATTCACAGCGGCAACCAACCGCGGATCGTTCTCGACCCGCCTATCGGGACACAGCCTGCTTGGCGACACCGGTGGTGTTGTAACGGAAGCGCGCCATCTCGACCGTCACGTCGTACTGGCCGGCAATTTGGTCAACGGGCGTTCGTCGACGCGCTGCACTGAGAAGGAGTGGGCGCGGAAGAAGAAGTGTGCCCCCGAAGGCCGTGGCCTCCTCCTCTTCCTCTGGTTTGCAGGTCCGGAAGGGCATCCCGTTGAGTTCACGAATCTCAGCAAGATCGTGTTTCAGCATGATGTGCGCCAATTCGTGCGCAATATCGCTGTTCTGCCGACCCGGAGTCCGGAGTGGGCTAACGACAACGATCCGGCGATCCTCGATCTCAAAGGTCGCGGCAGAGAAGGCGAACGCTTGCAGTCGCTCCAACTCTTCGAGCTCGCTGATGTCCACCAAGTCTGCGGCATCAACGATCGACACATTCAGGTGTTTGGCGAGATCGCGCGGATCAAGGCGATCGTGCGAGGCGAGTCCAAGTTCCTTCCGAACCCGCGCGGCCTCGCGTTCGGCCTCTGCCTTGAACCCGCGACGTAGCGTCACAGCTCCCCAGCCGAAACGCGCGCGGCCAACTTGTTGTGCATCTCACCCAAGAGCGAGTTGAGCCGTTCGGGCACTCCGGGCCGGAGCATCGAAGCGGCGCGGAGGTGGCAAGCAACCACCTGGCGCTGAGCCGGCGCCTTGGCCAGGGCGTCGTACATGCTGCGCAGCATCTCTGCGATCTTGGATGCAGCATCCGGTTCAAGGCGCGGATCGGAAGCAAGATGCGCGATCGCCTCATCGATTGGCGCCACCTCGCGCAACGCCGTCGGCATGAAGAACTGCCCGGGCGACACGCCGAGCCACGCACACAGGAGCGTGAACGAGGTCAGGTCAGGCTGAGCACCTGCCTCGATGCGAGTGAAGGTGCTAAAGCTGACGCCAGCCTCGGCAGCCGCTTGACGAAGCGACAGCTTCCCCCGACGTTCGCGGAGCATCGCACCTAGTTGCGTTAGGTCGAGTCGCTCCATGCCCGGGGCGGTGTCGGAGGTCCCTGTCATGCTGGACTCGCCGCGTTAGCCGCCTCTGTCCGTCTCCGTTCCATGAGCGCAAGCCTAGCGCGTCGTTGACTCGTTGCTGATACGACACAGCGTGTCTCAACGATACCGATGACGCTTTGCTGATACAGTCGTGACGTGCTCCAACCTGGAGACACGCTATCGAGCACGAACTACAGAGGAGGTGAGGAACATGGCAGGCAAGCGAGGACGCAGCGCGGTCACGGGCCGGTTCGTGAAGCAGTCCACGGTGAAGCGTCACCCGAAGACCACGACTAACGAGAGCACCGGCAGGGGCAGCAAGAAGAAGTAGGGACCGTGCCGCGCTCCGCACCGCACCGCAATGTCGGTGGCAGCGGCTACGGTGATCGACCAGACGAACCAATCAGGAGAACGACTATGAGCGTGACTGACGCCTTCAAGACCTTCCAGGACGTCGTGAACGCCGACATCGCGCACGTCCGCGAAGCCCGCACTCGACGCGATCTCTTCAAGGGTGCCTTCGGGGCCGAGGTCGACGTGAAGGAAGTCATCGCGTCCGGATCGCTCGCGCGAGGGACACACAAGGACCCGATCCATGACGTCGATGTGATCGTCGTCTTCGATCAGGAGGAGCATCCTGAGTGGGGAACTCCGGGAGGTTCCGCCGCGGATGCTCTCGATTACACGCGCGGGCGTGTCAACGCGATGCTCGGGGCGACGAACGGCACCTACGACCACGCCGTCCGGCTGACCCGGTGGCGCAACCATGCCGTCAAGTGCTTCCTGGATGACCCCGACGATCCTGACGCGTTCACGGTTGATGCCATGCCTGCGCTTCGCCGCGATGGGCGGCTCCTCATTCCTGAGGCGCTCTCGGAAGACTGGGTCGCTTGCGACCCAGAGTTCCTGATCGCCGAGGTCGCGGATCGGCACGCGCAGTGGAACAAGTTCGCCGGCACTGTTCGGATGCTCAAGTGGTGGGCTGCCGAGCAAGACACCAACATCAAGTCTCTCGTTGTGGAGGTCCTCGCGCTCGACTTCCTGCCGACGGACGTCAACCAGCCGGCTGCGATCAAGCAGTTCTTCGTGAGCGCCTGCTACCACATCGAGGGCGGGAACGACGTCGCCGATCCCGCTGGACTCTGCGGACCGATTCAGCCCGACATCGACTACGACGCGTTCGCCGACGCCCTACGGTCCGCACGAGACAACGCCATCAAGGCGTTCCAGGCGCAGGCGAACAACGACACTGCGGCTGCGATCAAGCACTGGGGTGAGGTCTTTGGGGACGATTTCCCGAAGCCTCCTGCCTCCACTGGTAACCCGGCGCCCGCGGTCGTGCCCGCTTCGCCCCGTCCTGTGAAGAACACTCCGCAAGGATGACCCGCGCAACAGGTCCAGATCGCGGCACGGGCACTACGCCGCTCAACCCCGTCCTCTGGACTGAGCGCGAACCTGTGCGACTGGCGCGCGATCAGAGTGAGGTCCAGGCGTTCGCGCCATTGCTCGAGTACCAGACCCCCGCAGACGACGGCTTACCGCACGGCGGATGGATGGGTGTCCTCCCCCGCTGGCCTTTCGAGCGGCCGAGGCCCGAAGCTCTCGATGAGCTGCTCGGGGACCGGGAACTGCAGGTGCTCGTCGTCTACTCCGCAGCGCACCCGATGGTTCCGCCGACCATCTACTCCCTCGATCCGGAGCCGTCGATCTGGGAACAGACACAGTCCGCATGGCACGTAGCCCCAGGAGGATCGCTCTGTCTGCTCCAGAGCGATGGCGGCTGGCAGCCCGAGGCCAGCCTCACCGAGCTTCTGGCGAAGGCATCGGGGTGGCGGATCGAGTACGCCCTCATGAAGGCTGGGGTCATCGATGAGATGTCGGTCAATGGCATCGTCTCTGACCCATCGCACGACCACCTGATTGATCGAGCGATTCAGCGAGTAGCTGAAACACCGGACCCGGACGAGGTTGGAGGCGCGGGTGTCTCCCCGTAATCCCTACATCGTGATGCCCCGAGACGCGGTCACCAAGATCGCAGGCTCCGACCTCTCGCGCGGATCACTGGTGCTCCGCCGCGTTCCCGCAGACGATATGTACGTCGTCCAGACCGTGGAAACCGGCAAAGACATCCGTCTTCCAGCCGAAGTCCCGCGCGAGTACGCCGCGCTTCGTTCAGGCGACCCCCATCATGCAGCTCAGTGGATCAGAGTGGCACCTAACGACGCCCATCTTCACCATCTCTTCTTGTCCAGACGCCCCGATATCTCTATCGGGTTCAAGGATTTCAGGGAGCTGGTGCCAGGCGTCGCTGACCCCGGCAACAACCTTGGCGTGGTTGTCACTCACGACCCCGACCTTCCACCAGAGCTGGCGGAGGCCGGGGCTTCGGAGTTTGCGGGATGGGCTGTCCGACGCGACGGTGTGGAACCGCTCCCTATCGAGATCGAGCCAGACGTTGTTGGCCTGGCGCAGTTGACCGGCAAGTGGCCGATCGAGCAGCTCGCCGCCAATAGCGTCATGGTTGTGGGCTGCGGCAGCATCGGGAGCGCCGCAGCAGAGGCGCTCGCAGGATACGGAGTCGGACGTGTGGAGCTTGTCGACCCGGACCGATTCCTCTGGCACAACATGCTCCGCCACGCTCTCGGACCCGAAAGCGTCGGGCGATTCAAGGTAGCGGCGATGAAGGACCACCTCGCCCAGCACTGGCCGCAGCAGACAGTGGTGGCTCACAAACGTGACGTGGTTGCCCAGGCCCACTACATCCGGCCCATCGTCGACCGCGTCGATCTGGTGCTCTGCGCCGCAGACGGTATTGCTCCCAGACGCGTCGTCAGCCACCTCTCCAGGCGCGCACGGAAGGCGGCGATCTTGGCGTGCGTGCTCGACAATGGCTCGATCGGAGAGGTCATCCGGCTGCGTCCCACGCCCCGGTTCGGATGTCTCCTCTGTCTACGGCAGCAGCTTGCAGACCAGGGTGCGATGGACGCTGAGGCGGATCAGGAGTTGGATTACGGCACCGGGCGCGTCCATCAGCCAATGACGGCTGTGCCGCCTGATCTCCGATACGTCGGCACGTTCGCTGCAAAAGTAGCCATCGCGACGCTGCTGGAATCGCTTCACGGTGACCACACCCAGCAGGTTCCCGGCGAACACGCCATCATCGGTCTCCGACCAGCAGGTGACCTCGCAGCCCCGTTCGACCTCAGCCAAGCCGGCGACGTTCGGTGGTCGTCCATCCCCAGACCCCGCACATCGTGCCCGACCTGCTCGCCAGGATGACCGGTCGAAGAGATGTACCTCCGGTGACAATCACCGACGTCGCGCTCAGCTCGATCGCGCGCGAGGCGTTGCGATCCATCGATGGGCTCGAAACTGGCGGCATCCTGCTCGGAGACGACGCGACTGATGGGATCAGCATCCGACACGCCGGCGGACCCGGACCCAACGCCACCCGCGGCGAACGCACCTTTATGCGAGACCTCGACCACGCCCGGCGTCTCGCGGACTCAGCCTGGTTGGAGGACCGTAGCCAGTGGATAGGCGAATGGCATACCCACCCGACCGGAACACTCTCCCCGAGCGAGGTCGATCTCCAGTCCTACATGCGCCATCTGCACGACCCCGAACTGGGGTTTGATCGGTTCGTCGCCATCATCGCTGGGTTCGATTCATCGGCACGAGTGCTCGCTGCAACCTGGCTCATCGAACGGGACCGAATCTGGACGGTGGTACCCGAGAGGCTGCCTACTGCGCCTGCTGGAGACAGTCCATACGCCAGTGACGCGGCGAAGCACGCCGCCTCCATAGCTGACGAACACAAGGAGACGCCATGACATCCGATTCCGCCACTCCTGACCCAGCAGACCCTGTCTTCATCTCGTACCGCCAGAAGGACGGTACGGGTGTTGCTGCGGAACTCGCCTGGCTCCTCAGGGCCGCCGGCATCCCTGTCTGGCGGGACCGAGACGATCTGCCACCAGGCGACACCGAGGCCCGACTCACGCAAGCGATAGCGGCCGGCATCTCCGGCGGCGTTCTCGTGACAACACCAGACGTGGTGAACAGCAGAGTCGTGAAGACGCTGGAAGCGCCCCAACTCCTCCAGCTACACCGCGACCACGAACTCTTTGCACTCGGCATCACCAACTCGGTGAAGACAGAAGGCGGCGGAACAGATTACGACGCTCCCGATCGTGTCCTGGAACTTCGCTCCGGCACCTTGAGCGGTGTCGATCAGCACTCCGCCGAGCGCGATGGTCTGCTGGCATTGATCCGCGGTTTGGTCTGGCACCGAATCGCGTCTCTTCGCGAGCGAATCGAGGTAACCGACCAGACGTTCCGCCTGAGCCTCCAGACCCGAAACACGCCACAGGTCTATGACCGAACCGGCGACGAACTGGACATCCGGCTCAGGCCCTCCGATCACGAACGGCTTCCGAGCGCCGATGGGCTCCGAGATCTCAAAGACACCATCGGTCTCCTCCCCGATGCCGTGACCCGTTCCGGGGCACATCGCCTCCGTGTCGCTGGAGGGGCTCATCTCTCCGTGGCCTTCGCAGTCGGGGCGGCCTTGCCATCGTCTCGAATCGGACACATGGACGTGGTCGACCAACAGGGCGCCACCTGGGCGAGCGATGGCGAAGCGCGGTTCATCGCTCAACCGCAAGTACAAATCGCAGAAGAAGGAGGAAGTCCTTATGCGATCGCAGCCGGCCGGCCCTCCGTAGCCGTCTATGTCGATCTCCTGCCGCAACGCAGCGACACCGCTTTCGTTCGGTACATCGAAGGCCACGAACCGTTTCTCGCGGCTTGGCGTCATCTCACAAGTGCGAGCGGCACGCTGCTCGACCCCTCTGATGCAGGCCTGATCGCCGCCGACGTCGCCGCGCACATCCGTGCCCTGTCGAACAACAACTCCAACGCTGAGGTGCACCTCCTGCTGCGGTGCCCGTTCCCCCTTGCGCTTCTCATTGGTCGGCTAACCAACACCCTGCGCGTGGTCGTCCACGAGTGGGACGACTCCGATCCCATCAATGGTGAAGATCACCGCGCAAGATACGTGCCCACCCTTCGTGTACGTACGTCCGCAAGCGCAGGGGTGATCGAAGAAGTGCTTCTCCCGGATGCGTCTTGACTACGGCAACCGGCGCGCGCTTCACAGCGAGCGCTCGACGCCTTCGCGTCCTTGTGAATGCTGCGGTACTTCGCTCATCTGGGCGATGAAGCCACGAACTCGATCGAGAGCAGTTCGTGCTCGCGCGGCGTCGATCTTCTGCGCGGCGGACGCGGGCGGGGCACCGAGGGGTGCGTCCTCGGTGACGCGGTAGCGGTCTCGGTACGCGGCGACCACGCGGGCAGCCTTGCGCCACGCTGCGGCTCGTCGTCGGTCGGTTGACGGCGCTCCAAGAGCTTCCGTCCACGGAGCGTTCTCGGCCAGGGCGGCTTCGAGTACGGCGTCCACTCGGGCCTCGATCAGTGTTTCTCGCTCGTCGAGCGCTGCTCGCATTTCGGTATTCGTCACGCTGTGCGCCTGTGGGATGAGGCCGGCGATCAGTCGTGCCGGCTTGCGAGCCCGGCCTGAGCCTGCGGGTCGTGCGGTCGCCCGCTCGACGCGGTAGTGGAGAACGGCGGCGATGTCGTCGGCGTCGCCGAATCCGCGCGCAGCGACGAGCCGCGGCAAGAGCGCATCGAGGTTGTGATGGTTGGACTCGGCTCGGCGGAGTTCGGCCGTGAGTGGACCGAACGCTTCGGACTCGATGGCGCTCTCGGCCTGTTCGTCGGTGAGCCCGGAGCTTCGAATGAGGGTGGCCCAACGGTCGTGTTGGGCCGCCGCGGCGATGGTCTCGTACTCGGCGGCGAGCTGCGCGATCGAGCCCCACTGCTCCTGTTCGGCCACGATGGTCTCGCGCGCTGAGAGTTCGGTCCCGCTGTGCTGCAGAACGCCGGAGAGCACGCTTCGCGCGGTCGCATGCGGGTCATCGCCGGGGTGTGGCTGCGTGTGGTCGTCGGCGCGGTCGAGAGCCACGTAGGCGTGGTTCGAGTGCCGCCCTCGGGTCATCGCAACATAGAAGGTCGCCCTCGTCGAGGTCGGTTCGACCAACACATGCGCGGTGTCGGTCGTGACGCCTTGCGCGCGGTAGGCGGTGACTGCGTAGCCGAGATCGACATGCTCAGCCACATACGCCGCTGGGAGGACGATGCTGCCGCCGAACCTGCGCCCACGTCTGCGAGCCCTGATGGTTCCGTCGTCACGAACAACGGTGCCGGTCCCGTAGTCGCGTGCGATGGTGATGGTCCCGTCGTCGCCGACGGCGGTGACGATCCAGATGTCGCCGTTGCGCACCCAGTCCCGCCCGGCCAGGGTGCGGAGGTTCCGGTTGTTGAGTCGCGTGATGATGGTGTCGCCGACGCCTGCGGCGGTGCCGTCGCGCAGCTCGACTTCGTGGTCGGGGGTCAGCGTCTTGTTGAGGATCAGGTCGGCGCGGGCGCGACCGTTCAGCGTGGTCACGTCTTCATGGGTTTCGGCGATCAGCACCGAGACGAGTCCGGCGTCGCGGTCGGCGCGCCAGGCGTTGTAGGCGGCATCGGTCATGGCCTCGGCGTCGCCGTCGGTGATGCGCTCGTGGGCAAGGTAGGTGTCGATGGCCGGGGTGCGTCCGTGACGGAGCTCAAGTGAGGCGGTCTTCTCCCAGGCATGGGTAAAGCGGTGAACGTCGACCAGTTCCGGGGTGTCGGCCCGGTCTCTGGCGATCATCGCGAACGCGCCGCCCGCGTCCACGGATTGGAGTTGCGCGTAGTCGCCGACCAGCAGCACCTTCGCGCCCGCGACTTGCGCGAGGTGCGTGATGCGATCCAGTGACAGGGTGCCGGCGAGGGAGGCTTCGTCAATGATGACGAGCTGGCCCGCCTCGAATGTGGTGCCGTGGATGAGGTGGTTCTGCCACCACTTCGCCGTGTTCTCAGTCCCGATCCCGAGATCGTCGGCGAGAACCTGGGCAGCGACCGCTGACGGCGCCAGCCCGACGACTGAACCGGAACCGTGCTCGACTTCCCACGCGCGGCGGAGCGCGTTCATGGCGGTGGTCTTGCCCGCCCCGGCAGGACCGACGAGTACGTCGAGCATCCGTCCTGACACCGAGATGCGGGTCAGGGCGTCGGCTTGGTCGTCGCCGAGCATCCGGCCGTCCGCATCGGGGCTGCGCGTGATCTTCTCGACAGTCGCGGGCGGCACCGTCGGCCCGGCCAGGTTCGCTGCTCGTTCGAGGAGTCGGTCCTCCGCCGCCAACTGGGACTCGGAGGTGAACACGGTCGAGCTCTTCGGACGGAACACCGAGCTGCCGTCGGACCGACGGAACACGACCGGGGACGCGACGAGCTCGGGCGGGGTCAAGCGAAGCGAGACGAGTTCGGCGGCGTCGGCGACCATCGCGACGATGGCTTCCCGGTCTTGCATGGTGGCGAACCGCCAGCCCATCGTCTGCCGGGAGGCCTCAGCCATGAGATTCCATCGCCGCCAGGTCGAGCGCTTCTCACCGACGACCTCGACAACTGAACGCCCAATCTCGCCGATCACGTCGAGCGGCACATCGTCCGCGCGCAGGAGCAGCGGCTTGTCGTTGTCGGTGACGTGGCGTGCCCACGTTGTCGCGTCCCGCCCCAGCGTCTTCGTGGCGCGCTCCCGCCACTCGGCGGTCAGGTCTGCCAAGGATCGGACCTGCTTCTCGGGGCGGGTCGCGAGTGTGGCTTGGGCTCGGAGTTTCATGATGGCTGCCGGTGTCGGGCGTCGTCCGTGCGTTGCGATGTACTCGGCGATGAGGCGGTCGGTCTCGACGTCGATGTGACGGGCGCGCGTGGAGAACTCGGCGATCAGTTCCTCGGGTACTCCCTTGATCGCCCATGCCGGGTTGTGGTCGTGCCCCATCTCTCGGGCCTCCCAGGAGACGCCGAAGGTGCGCGTCATGTGGTCGGCGAACACGGCTTCGTGTAGTTCGGAGAGCGCCACAACGGCGGCGTGCATCGGTCTGCCGTCAAGCGAGCGCCACTTCCCATCGAGGACGGTCCTGGCCTTGTTGCTGATGACGACGTGCGTGTGGAGGTGGGGGTCGCCGGCGCGGGAGTCGAAGTGATCGAACGCGGTAGCGATGAGCCCGGTGACATCGACCTGCGCAACCGCGCCGTCCCCGGCGGTAGCACCCGTGCGCGTGGCCGCAACTTCACGCTCCATGAACGCAACCACCTCCGCAACCGCGCGATGATGCGCGTCCGCGATGAGCGCTTGGACCCCGGCATCGGCGACCGCCCACAGCACCGATGCGGACTTCGGGATCGAGAAGGTGAAGTCGAACCCGGCCACCGCACGTCGTGTGCTCCGGGCCGTCTCCTCGGCAACGATCTGCGCGACGGCCTCGCCCTTGGCTCCAGGCGTCATCGTCGGCTCGAGGTCGGCGATCCGCGCTTCGATCCGCGTTTCCTGGCTCTTGTAGGTCGGGAAGGCGCGACCGAGCGGTTGGTCGGTGATCGGATCATGGCCAGTCCCCATCAGGAGCTGGAGTTGGTGTTCCGATACTCGGTCGCCCACCTGAATCTCGCCCTTTCCGAGGGCCGCTACGCCCGCGCCGAGCCAGCGGCCAGGCGGCGTGCCTTCTTCCATGTAGTAGCGAGTGAGCGGCGTCGAGAGGGGCCTATCCCCGTCGGCCGCCGCGACCGTCTTGAGCAGGTACTTGTAGCCGTCACCCGCTGACATCACGCGCATCGAAACTGTCATGCTCGCCTCCGCTCCTGCCGGGCAGGTGAGCACCCGCACCCGGTGACTTCTGCCGCGGTAATGCCTGGCTCAACCTCGATCTGCAAGAGGCGTGTGACCTCGGACGGCGGTCGGAGCGAAGGCCGGAGATGGAGGACCTCGGGCGGCGGCAAGCGAGGGCTCATTTGAGCAGCAGGCGCGTGTCGGAGCCGTGCACCTGACAGGTGACCAGCTCCTCATAAGTTCTCGATGAGGCACGGATGCCGGGGACGACCGTCACCGGAGCGACCTTCATGCACGACCTCAACGCCGACGGCGAATCAGACCTCAGGATCGGGTCGTTGTTCAGCGGCTACGGCGGCCTCGACCTCGCCGTCGAGCACGTTCTCAACGCCAGGACGGTGTGGTTCTCCGAGCTCAACGATCCCGTCGCCCGCGTCTTCGCCCACTATTAGCCAGGCGCTCCGAACCTCGGTGACATCACGACCATCGACTGGAGCCAGGTGGAGCCGGTGGACATCCTCATCGGCGGGTTCCCCTGCCAGGACGTCTCCACCGTTGGCAAGCGCGTCGGCCTCGCACCACGAGCAGTTCAGAGGTAGCGGCAGATGGACTCCGGTATGCAGGCTTCGGACGCCGTTGCGGCCGCCTGCGCGCGAAGCTCGACGATGCTCCCTCGCAGGGCGCGCAGCTGCTCAAGCTGCTCGTCGATCTCCACCAGCCGTCGGTCAAGCAGGTCCTGAACGTGCGCGCACGGGGAACGTCCCGCATCGCGAATATCGAGGATCTCCGCGGTCTGCGCGAGGGTGAGTCCCGCAGCCCGAGCCCGGTCGATGAACTCCAGTCGCTGCACAGTCTCGTCACCATAGTCGCGGTAGCCGGCGGGCGTGCGTTCCGGCGGCCGCAGCAGCCCTCGCTCCTCGTAATACCGCACCGTCGACGGTCTCGTCCTCGCCTGCTCCGCGAGCTCCCCGATCCGCATCGTTGGCACCTCCGCCGCGGGCTTGACCTTCAAGCATGCTTGAAGGTCCATTCTGTCCTACGCGCCCGGATGAGCGGTCCGGGTCCACCACGAGGAGGCATCATGACACAGCACGGCGAGCTCGATCTTGCGGTAATCGGCACGGGCGGGGCGGCGATGTCCGCGGCGATCCACGCCCGGCTCGAAGGGGCCAGCGTGGTGGCCATCGAGTCCGGAACGCTCGGCGGCACCTGCGTGAACGTCGGCTGTGTGCCCTCGAAGACGCTCCTCGCAGCTGCGCACACCCGCCACGCCGCCCTCACGAACCCGTTCCCCGGCGCCCCCACCTCCGCTGACACGGTCGATCTCGGAGCGCTCGTGCAGCAGAAGGATGAACTGGTCAGGATGCTCCGACAGACCAAATACGCCGACATCGCCGCCGCCTACGGGTTCGACATCATCCCCGGCACCGCCACCTTCACCAACGCGGAGACCCTTCTCGTCGACGGACGACCGGTTCGCGCCAGATCGTACCTCGTCGCCACCGGCGCCGAGCCCCACGTCCCCGCGATCCCAGGGCTCGACCAGGTCGACTACCTCACGTCGACCACAGCCATGGAACTCACCGAGCTGCCCGCTTCACTCGTGGTGATCGGCGGCGGCTTCGTAGGTCTCGAACAGGCCCAGCTCTTCGCACGGCTCGGAGTAGAGGTCACCATCATCGGCCGACTCGCCCCGCACGCCGAGCCCGAACTCTCCTCCGAGCTCCGCAAAGCCTTCCTGACCGAGGGAATCACCGTGATGGGAGACCGTGCAGCAGCGATCACCAATCACGACGGGCTGGCCCGAGTCGTCACCCGCACGGGGAAGGAAGCTACCGGTGAACGTGTCCTCATCGCCACTGGCCGCACACCGCGAACCCAGCGGCTCGAACTCTGCGCGGCGGGCATCGCGACCGACGAGCGCGGCTTCGTCGTCGTGAACGAGGAACAGCGGACCACAAACCCAGCCGTGTTCGCGGCCGGCGACGTCACCGACGCGCCGGAGTATGTGTATGTCGCCGCGATGGCCGGGAAGATCGCCGCCCGCAACGCCCTCGGCCACCACGAACAGGTCAACTACACCGGGCTACCCACCGTCCTGTTTACCTCACCCCAGCTCGCCTCCGCTGGCATCACCGAAGCCGAAGCCATCGCCGTCGGATACCGGTGCGCCTGCCGATACCTGCGACTGGCCGACGTGCCTCGGGCTATCACTAACCGCAACACCCGCGGTGGCCTCAAGATCGTCGCTGACGCCGATACTGGCAGAGTGCTCGGTATCCACGCCCTCGCCGACACCGCGGGTGAGATGATGCTCGCCGCGACCTACGCCATCAAAGCCGAGTTCACTGTCACTCAGCTCGCCGACACCTGGGCGCCGTACCTCACCATGGCCGAAAGCATCCGCCTCACTGCGAACCTATTCCATAACGAACTCCCGACCTCCTGCTGCGCCTGATAGCAGACAGCTCGACGGGGCCACTTCAAACCGTCACCCGGGGCCAGATCAGGTTGACAAAGGCCCTCCTGAATGACACCGAAGGCCCCCGCCCAGCACCCGCGTTCGTGGAGTGGCTGATGGGCCTGCCGACTGGATTGGTCACCGATGCCGGCGAACTCTCGCAGAACCAGCAGATAACCGCGCTTGGCAACGGAGTGCTACCCCTCCAGGGCTGTGCCCGCTCTGTCACGTGGGCTATGAGAGCGCCGCGTCGTCCGGTGCGCCCGGTGTCGTTCCCAGAGCGGCGAGGAGGCGGGTCCGGATTCGCTGCTTGCGCTGCTCGAAGAACGAGGTGAAGTCGGGCAAGTCGAGTGGAAGGCCGTCGAGGTCGTTCTCGGCGAGGTAGGTGGCTCGTTTGTCCTCGCTTGGGAAGGCGGTGTCGATCCACTCGGCGGGCAGGCCGTCCTGCTTCTCGATGTTGGCGGTCCCGGCGAGCAGTTGGAGGTTCGGTAGGAGGTTCACGGCAGCCAGGTAGTCGTCGATGCTGTCGAGCGGGACACCGGCGTCGAGGAGCTTCTTCTTGGTGAACCGGGACTTGGGGAAGATGTGGTCTTCGTGGAACTTCTTGCTCAGATCCAGTCCCGGGTACAGGACCGAGAGGACGGAGAACGTTCGCTGGCCGGCGTACTTGAGGTTGAGCAGTTCGTCGATCTCGGCGTTGTCGAACGCGAGGCTCTTGCCGACGGCCGCCATCGCCTCCTCGACCGCGGCGACCGGGAAGCCACTCGCCGAGTTGGTCCGAAGGACATCGCGGATGCGGGTGAGGAGCGTGTCGAGTCCCGACCCCCAGATGCCGCGCTTGACCAGCGAGCGGGTCACCCACCGTTGAAGGGCGAGCCGGTCGGCGGCGTCCGCGGTGGAGTCGAGATAGGAGTCGCCTGCACGCCGCAGGTGCAGGTAGTGCGCGACGGGGACGATCACGCTGTTCGCGGTGAGGTTGCGTTCGTTGTACCCGAACTGCTGGAGCACCGTCGCAGCACGCAGCAAGGCTCCCTTGATCTGCGGCCACGCGGCCTCCACCTTGGCCATGTTCCCCTGGGTGAAGTTGGTGACCTTGAACCGCACATCCACGTCCGCGATCGTCAGCGCGGTCTTCAGCACCACATCTTTGGAGAAGGAGAACTGGCGCCCGGCGTTGCTGTTGATCTCGGAGACCAGCGAGCGGACTTCCTCACGGGCGTCCAGCTCTTGCCACTGGTTCGTGGCCATCGACAGCAGCAGGTCCGAGTAGGAGAGCGTGGTGCCGCCGCTGTTGACGCGAACAAAGATCTCGAGCTTCGTCTGCCAGCACCAACTCCACCCCGACGAGCTCGCCCTGTTTGACACCAGCAGCCGCGCAGCAGGAGGCTACCGATGAACCTCACCAGCCCGCGCCGATCGGGCCCGAACGACGACGATGCGACCGCTCCCGTCGAGCTGCCGCACGTCCTCGTCACTGTCGCCGCAGACGGCACCCTCACCGCGACGGTCGATGGAGCACCGTTTCCGTCGCCGGACGCGACCCCGTGGACGCGGGCGACGTTCGGGCCGCTCATGGATGCCATCACCAAAGACCGCACGATCGCGGTCCGAGTCGAGGTGCGCGAGAGCGACGGGAGTGTCTTCACCGATATCCTCCGCACCCGCAGGCCCCGACGCGCCGTGGTCTCGTCTGAGGCCCCTGTGCCGGAGACTCGTCAGAGTCGCCACGCCCGACGGGTGCCACGTCTGGCGGAGGTCACCGCGGGCGGGTTCGTGCCGGGCGAGGATGTCGCCGTCGCGACGATCGTCTCCCGTACCGACGCCACCGGGACAGGCGAAGCGCGGTCGCTCATCGACCTCGACGACCTGCCCGACGGCACACACGAGATGATCCTGTTAGGGCGTATCTCGGGCACGCTCGCGGTGCGGCGGCTGACATGAACCAGCGGCAGGCCGGGGGTATGGGCGACGAACTCACCAACGCCGCCCTGATTGGCCTGATCGGCACGTTCGGGATCGCTCTCGTCCTCCGCGCCGCCGGCAGCGTCGCCGCATTCCTCACCGGCACACCACAGCCCGACGCCGGCGCAGCAGCGGGGCTCGCCGTGCTGTTCAACCCCGGCGACCCGGCGACCGCGCTCGGTGCCGACGGGCTCAACCCAGTCGTCTACTGGCTCGTCAGCACGGCACTGCTCGTCGGACTGGCCGCCGGGACCGTCTGGGTATGGATCGTTCTGCGCCGACACACGCGGAAGACCGAGACAGACCCGCACCAACTCGCGGGGATCGCGACCAGCCACGAGGTCAAGACCGCAGCATCCGCGAAGGCACTGCTTCACCGCGCGGCCACTCTGCGGCCCTCCTTGCAGACGCCAGCACCGCAGGATGTCGGCTACCTCCTCGGTGCCAGCCGTAGAACGAAGGTATGGGCATCGGTCGAAGACTCGATCCTGCTGATCGGCCCACCCCGCTCAGGCAAGGGCCTGCACGTCGTCATCAACGCGATCCTCGACGCACCCGGCGCGGTCGTCACCACCAGCACGAGGCCCGACAACCTCACCGCGACCCTCCGGGCCCGACGCCGCAAGGGCGGGCCGGTCGCCGTGTTCGACCCCCAACACCTCGCCGAAGGCATCCCCGCAGGACTCCGATGGTCACCCATTCGCGGCTGCGACGACCCGCTGACCGCGATGATCCGCGCCAACGGCCTCGCCGCCGCCACCGGCCTCAGCGCTGGCGGGGTCGAGTCCGGCGGGTTCTGGGAAGGCAAGACCCGCACCGCACTCCAGAGCCTGCTGCACGCGGCCGCGCTCGACGGTCGCCCGCCCGCCGAGCTGTTTCGGTGGACCCTCGACCCCAGCGCTGCGTCGGAGGCCGTCGCCATCCTCAACTCCCACCCGAATGCGGCGATGGGCTGGGACGACTCACTGGGCGCGATGATCGACGCCGACCCCAAGACCCGCGACAGCATCTGGCAAGGCGTCTCCCTCGCCCTCGCCGCCCTCGCAGACCCGCGCGTACTCGATGCCGTCACACCAGGCCCACACGAACACTTCGACCCCGAGACCTTCCTCACCGAACAAGGCACCCTCTACCTCCTCGCCACCGGTGCCGGGGCAGGAGCCTCCGCATCGCTGATCGCGGCGTTCGTCGAAGACCTCATCGAAACCGCCCGCCGGCTCGCCGCCCGCTCACCCGGGGCACGACTTGACCCCCCGTTGCTGCTCGCGCTCGACGAGATCGGCAACCTCGCACCGCTGCCGTCACTGCCGACGCTCATGGCCGAAGGCGGCGGCACCGGGATCACAACCATGCCGGTCTTGCAGTCCCTCGCCCAAGCTCGCGACAGGTGGAGCGAGCACCAGGCCGGCGCGATCTGGGACGCCAGCATCGTCAAGATCATCCTCGGCGGCGCATCCAACAGCCGCGACCTCCAAGACCTCTCCACGCTCATCGGCGAGCGAGACGAGTACACCGACAGCGTGACCCTCGGCGACCACGGAACCCGCTCCAACCAGCGCTCGATCCGCCGCGTCCCGATCCTGCCGCCAGACCGCATCCGAACTCTGCCATTCGGCACCGGCATCACGATGCTGCGCTCCGCGCCGCCTATCGTCACCGACCTCCGCGCTTGGCCGACCCGCGCCGACGCCGCACAACTCCGCAGCGATCGCGACGAACTCGAAGCACTGCTGCGCCCGTCGCCCCGCCTCCTGAACTTGGGCGCTTGGGTGCCGTAGCGCACCTGCCTGACAGAGCGACCCACACGCAGTTGGTCGCCCGAGTTCAGGAGGAGGCCATCATGGCCATTCACACCCAGGAATCGCTGTCAGGCTTCATCGCCTCGGAGCCGTTACTCACCGAGACGACCAAGGGAGACGCCAGGTTCTTCGCCCGTATCGGCAAGGAGCACTTCCGCCGCGAGGACGACGGCTCGTTCACGCAGACCGAAACGACCTACCACCACCTGGTGATGTTCGGGCGTTCCGCTGAGCACGCGCACGCGAACTTCGCCCAGGGCGACAACTTCGTCGCCGAGGGCTACACCCGGCCGGTCAACTACGAGCGCAATGGTCAGGCGATCGAGGGCGAAGAGTTCGTCGCCAAGAAGATCGGCCATGACGCCGCCCGAACCCGCTACGAGGTCGACCGGACGCCGCGCAATGGAGTCGGTCGGGATGCAGCGGCGTACGACCCGACGCAGCGAGCAGCAACCGCGGCGCACGCCCCGGTCAGCATGTGAGATCGGGAGCCACGGCATCATGAGCGATCAGCATGAGATGGATGAGCCGGACGTCTTCGACTCACCGCCCCGCGTCACCAGCGCGGACATGCCCGAACCGCCTCACCCCGTGAACTGGAACCTGCTGACAGCGCACGAGCTGGAGCAGGAATGGCTCGCGCTGAACCGATGGGTTGACTGGCTGCGACGCACCTACGGCCTCACCGTCGCGGTGGTGCCGCCGTTCTGGCACCACCACCCTGAGATGGTCTGGGAGCTGTCGGCACTGCACCTGCACTGGCTGGGTGCCTACGACCCCGAGCAGAATGCCTCCGCGCCGCTCGGCTGGCACCGCGACTTCGCCGACGCGCGAGAGCGGCTTCGCTACTGGGTCACCGCCTGCGGCACTCGTGGCGACCGCGACCGCCCGACCCGGCAAGCTGCGTGGCCCGGTGAGGAGCCAGCGCCCACCATTCAGGACTTCACCTTCACTGACCGGGACACCGAGTTCGTCGAGTTCGTGATCGCGCAAGTCCGCAAGCGCCAGGAGGCCGAAGACGAGTTCTACGCCAACCTGGCCGAAGACGAGATGCCGTAGACCAATGAGCCGCTACACGAAGAAGACCGATCGTCGCCCGTACGAGGAGCGGTCGTTCTCCGTCCGGGCCGTCCACCGCGAACGCGCAGACCTGCACAAGCTCGCCGAGGTTCTCATCCGGCTGACGTTGCAGGAGACCGGCGAGAGCCGCGCGGCCCGCGCGGCCGTGCGGGTGCCCGACACCTACCGGGCGGCACCGGATGGCCTGGCCGCTTCTGAAGCCGCCCGGTAGAATGAACCCTGCAAGCCTCGCGATGCGGGGTGTTGTGGCCTAAACCTCGCCGCTCGGCGGGCAACACGCACCGAGACCATCGGGTCTCGCCCTACAGCCTTCACCGGCTGCTCTCACGATCAACACCCCTCCCACCAACATTGGGAGCGCGAGGGTCGAACCGCGTGAGAGTGAGCCCCGGATGACCACCATCGCCGACGATCCGGCAGCCAGCCTCATCGACCCACCCAAGACAATGGCGGCCGCCGTGTCATACCTGCGGGTCTCCACCCGCGAGCAGGCCGAGAAGGGCGGGACCGACGAAGGCTTCTCGATCCCGGCCCAGCGCGAAGCGACCCGGCGCAAGGCCGAACAACTCGGCGCCGGCATCGTCGAGGAGTTCGTCGACGCGGGAGCATCAGCCAAGTCGTCCGACCGGCCCGAGCTGATGCGGATGATCCAGTACGTCAAGGCCAACAAGGTCGCATACTGCATCGTTCACAAGGTCGACCGGCTCGCTCGCAACCGCGCCGACGACGTGAGCATCCACCTCGCACTCCAACAGTGCGGGGTCATGCTCGTGTCCGCGTCGGAGAACATCGACGAGACGCCCTCGGGGATGTTGCTGCACGGCATCATGTCCACCATCGCCGAGTTCTATTCCCGCAACCTCGCCACCGAGGTCTCCAAGGGCATGACCCAGAAGGCCATCGGTGGCGGCACGAACGGGCGCGCCCCCGTCGGGTATCTGAACGTCCGCAAGCGCGACGAACTCGGCCGCGAAGTCCGCACCATCGAGCTCGATCCCGAGCGAGCGCCGATGATCGAGTGGGCGTTCAAGGCGTACGCGTCGGGCAACTGGAGCGTCAGCCAACTGCACGACGAACTCACCTCGCGCGGGCTGCGGAGCCTGCCGACTCCGAAGAGGCCGGCGAAGCCGCTGGCGGTGTCCACCATCCATCGACTCCTGACCAACCCGTACTACAAGGGCGATGTCATCTATCGAGGCACCCGCTACAAAGGCAACCACCCGGCGCTCGTTCCTGCCGAGGTCTGGTACCAGGTCCAGTCCGTGCTCACCGCGCACCAGTGCGCCGTCGAGGCAACCCAAGTCCACGGCCACTACCTCAAAGGCACCATCCACTGCGGCCAGTGCGGCTCCCGACTCATCGTCTCCAACGCGAAGAACCGCCACGGCAACGTCTACTGCTACTTCGTATGCTCCGGCCGGCACTCCAAGCGCACCGACTGCACGCGCCAGGCGATGCTCATCGAAGATGTCGAGAAGCTCGTCGAGGACTACTACACGCGCGTCCAGATCACGCCCGCCCAGCAGGATGCGCTCGCGGGCATGCTCCACCACGAGTTCGATCGGCTCATGGCTGCCGAGACCGAGGAGCTAGAACGCCTCACCACCAACCGCGACCGGCTCGAAAGCGAGCAGGACCGGCTCATGCAGGCGCACTACGCCGACGCGATCCCGCTCTCCGTGCTCAAGCGCGAACAAGACCGCATCGTCGCCGAACTCGACCAGGTGACCCGCCGCATCGACGCCCACTTCGGCGACTACGCCGAGGCCCGCGCCCACCTCGACGACGCCCTCGGCCTGCTCGCCAACTGCGCCGACATCTACACCCGCTGCGACGACACCAACCGGCGGCTGTGCAACCAGGCATTCTTCACGAAGGTCTTCATCGACGAGGACAACGAGCTGCGGGTCGAGCACAACCGGCCCTTCGAGATGCTCCTTGATCCGCAAGTCAACGCGAATGCCCTGACCTGGGCCGCAGACGCCAACAAGGCCCGAACCTCGGCCAGCGTTTCCGTTGGCAAGGGTTCGAGCCTTGTGCGTGGGGTGGAGCTGAGGGGACTCGAACCCCTGACCCCCTCGTTGCGAACGAGGTGCGCTACCAGCTGCGCCACAGCCCCGTGGACGGGGTGTCAGCGTAGCAAGCGGGCGCGGGTGCTCGGTACGGCCCGGGCCCCGGTCAACCGGCAGCGCGCCGGAAGGTGCGCCCGCGGACACCGGTACGCGGGTCGTCGAGCAGCGCCGCGAGCGCCGCCTCGTCGTCGGTGGCATCGAGCTCGGCGCTGCCGGCGCGCGGGTCGACGTACTCGGCCGCGAACTCCTCGGACGGCGAGGGCGGACGCGGTACCGCGATCTCGAACGACTCGACGCGCATGCCCGAGTCCTCGTCCGGCTGCACCTGACGGGTACGGCGCGCCTGCTCCACCATGGCCGCGCCCCAGCCGCCCGCACTCGTGGTCCGGTCGATCACCCGCGGCACCTTGGTCGCCGCGGGGGCCGTCACGTACGTCGGCAGGGTCGTGGCGATGGCGTGCCAGGACGGGTCGTCGGCGAGCTCCTCCTCGACCACCACCGGCTCCTCCCGCGGCGCCGCCTCCGGGAACGATGCCTCCGGGGCCGGGCCACGGCCGGTCGCCGCGTAGTGCTGCGCGGCGACCCGGGCAGCGTCCGACAGCACGGCGCGCCGCGCCCGGCGCCGCTCCATCTCCGCGCGCCGCGCGGCCTGGCGCCGGCCGTTCACCAGCACCAGCACCGCCAGTACGGCAGGAACGGCAGCGGCCCAGATCGGCAGCCGCTGCAGCAGACCGGCGGCCAGGACGAGCGCCGCCACGACGAGCAGCACGGCCACCAGCCGTCGCCGGCGGGCCGCCGGACCGCGCGCCCGGCGCCTCGGTTCACGACGGGCCGTCGCCGGCGGGCCGTACACGGACACCTGCACGTCCTGCGCACCCCGCGGACGGCCGGGCATCATGACCTCCCGGCGGGCCGGAACCGCGCCGCGCTCCACGACGACGGTGTCCGCCGCGTCGGTCTGCGCGTCCTGGCCGGACCTGCCCTGCCGCGACGACAGCGAACGCAGCGCCCGGGAGAACCGGTCGATGGAACGGCTCTCGTTCGCCTCGTCGTGCTTGCGCAACCACATGGGCACGAGCACGACCGCCCACATCACGCCGAGCAGCACGAACAGCAGAGCACTGGGCACGACTCGAGAGTAGGCGGAAGCGCGGCGATCACCGGGCAACCCGCCGCGGGGACGCAGCGCGTGTCGCGCCGGCCACGCTCAGGGTTCGAAAGGGCGTGCCGCGTGCCATCGCGCACCCAGACCCTCGGGCACCTCCTCGGCGGTGAGCGCGTAGCCGCGGTGGTCGCGCCAGTCACCGTCAATGTGCAGGAAGCGGCTGCGCAGCCCTTCGTAGCGGAAGCCCAGCTTCTCCGCGACCCGCCGGCTCGCTTCGTTCTCGGGACGTACGTTGATCTCGACGCGGTGCAGCGCGAGCGGACCGAAGCAGTGGTCCACGGCGAGGGCCACCGCGGTCGGCGTGATCCCGCGCCCGGCCCACGCCTCGTCGATCCAGTAGCCGACGTGCGCGCTGCGCAGCGAGCCGTACATGATCCCACCGACGGTGAGCTGGCCGACCATCACCTCGTCGTACGTGATCACGAACGGCAGCGACTGGCGCCGGCGCGCCTCGGCCCGCAACCGGCGCACCATCGCACCGAAGGTCGGCGGCGTCTCGCCGAGCGGGTCGGGGCTCGTCGCCTCCCAGGGCCGCAGCCAGACCGTGTTGCGGGCCCGGATCTCGCGCCAGCGGGCGGCGTCGCGCTGCCGGATCGGACGCAGCCCGACCCGCCCGTCGCGGAGCGTCGCCGGCCAGGCGCGCGTCATCGCCCCGTCACGGCGTCGGCCGTCTTCACCGGTGCCAGTACCCGGTCTTGCCGCCTGTCTTCTCCACGACCAGGACGTCGGTCACGATTGCGGACGGGTCGACCGCCTTCACCATGTCGATGAGCGTGAGCGCAGCGACCGTCACGCAGGTCAGCGCCTCCATCTCCACACCCGTACGGTCCGCGGTGCGCACCGTCGCGGAGATGCCCACGTGGTCGTCGGCCACCTGCAGGTCGACCTCGACCCCGTGGATCGCGATGGGATGGCACAGCGGCACCAGGTCCGGCGTGCGTTTGGCCGCCTGGATGCCGGCGATCCGCGCGACCGCCAGCGCGTCACCCTTGGGCACACCGCCGCCGCGCAGCAGCCCGACAACCTCGGCGCTCACCATCACCCGCCCGGTCGCCGTCGCCGTGCGGACAGTGATCTCCTTGGCGCTCACGTCGACCATCCGGGCCGCCCCGGACTCGTCGAGATGGGTCAGCTCCCGCCCGGCCCCGACACCGGAGCGGCTCACTCCTCCCCCGCTCACGGTGCCCCCTGGCTCGCGGCCTGCGGGGCTCGCCGCCGCACCCCACCACCGACCCTGACACCGGAGCGGCTCACTCCTCGCCCGCTCACGGTGTCCCCTGGCTCGCGGCCTGCGGGGCTCGCCGCCCCGCCTCACCACCGACCCTGACACCGGAGCGGCTCACTCCTCGCCCGCTCACGGTTCATCCAGCCGCAGTACCGCCACCGGCTCCCCCGCCTTCACCTCGGTCACCGGCTCCGGTACGACGATGAGCGCGTTCGTCGCCGCCAGCGCACCCAGCATGTGCGAGCCCTGACCGCCGGCGGGCCGTACCAGGTAACGGCCGTCCTCGATCGTCAGCAGACCTCGTGCGAACTGGCGTTTGTCCTTGGGGCTGCGCAGGTTCTCGGTGCAGACGGCGCGTACGACAGGACGGTAGACCTCGCTGTGGCCGAGCATCCGCCGGATCACCGGCCGCACGAACACCTCGAAGGACACGTACGCCGAGACCGGATTTCCGGGCAGCGTGAAGATAGGTGTCGCGTCCGGGCCGAGCGTCCCGTGCCCCTGCGGCATGCCCGGCTGCATCGCGACCTTGCCGAACTCGACACTGCCCATCCGCGAGAGCACCGCCTTGACGGTGTCGTACGCGCCCGCGCTCACCCCGCCCGTGGTGACGATCAGGTCGGCGCGTACCAGTTGGTCCTCGAGCGCGGCCAGGACGGTCGGGGCGTCGTCCTTGACCGGGCCCACCCGGTAGGCGACGGCGCCCGCCTCGACGGCGGCCGCCGCGATCGACGGTCCGTTGGAATCCGCGATCAGGCCCGGCCGCAGCGCACCGCCGATCTCGACGAGCTCGCTGCCGGTCGACATCACCACGACCCGGGGCCGCGGGTGCACCAGCGCGCGTGCGCGACCGACCGCCGCGAGCAGGGCGATCTGACGCGGGCCGAGGACCGTGCCTGCGGTCGCCACGACGTCGCCGCGCGCGACGTCCTCCCCCTCGCGCCGGATGTGCGCGCCCGGTGCCGCCGGCGCGTCGATCCGTACCTCGGGCATGCCGCCGTCGGTGTCCTCGACCGGGACGATGCCTTCTGTGCCTTCGGGTATCGGGGCGCCGGTCATGATGCGGATGGCGGCGCCCTCGCGCAGCGTCGCCGTGGAGCGGAACCCGGCCGGGACGTCGTCGACCACGCGCAGGGTGACGGGCTGCTCGCCGCTCGCGCCCTCGACGTCCGCCGTGCGTACGGCGTACCCGTCCATCGCCGAGTTGTCGAACGACGGCAACGGCCACGGCGCAGTGACGTCCTCCGCGAGCACGCACCCCTGTGCGTCGAGCAGGCCGACGTCGATGGGGTCGAGCGGCACGACTCCCCGCAGTACCGACTGCAGATGGTCCTCGACGCTACGCACGACCCCGACCCTAGTCGGCGGCTCCGGGCAGGAACGGGAGCCCGACTGCCGCGCTGCGATCATGACGGGGTGGAGCCGTCATCCGCGAAGGCCGCCCTGCGCGCCGACCTGCTGGCGCGCCGTCGCCGCCGCTCGCGCTCCGAACGGGAAGCCGTCGGGCGGCACCTTGCCGACCGCATCCGCGCGCTCTGCACCGGCGCCCAGGTGGTGGCGGCGTACACGTCGTACGGCACGGAACCCGGCACCGGACCGGCACGCGAGGTGCTGCGAGCCCTGGGTACGACGGTGCTGCTGCCCGTGGTGCGCGGCGACCGGCTCGGCTGGGCGGTCGACGACGGTGCCGAGCACGCGCGGGGTGGGGAGCTCGGAATGCCGGAGCCGGCCGCGCCGGTCGTGGGGTACGGCGCGCCGGGGCTGCTCGACGCCGGCGCGAGCGTGCTGCTCGTACCCGCCCTCGCGGTCTCACCCGCCGGCGTACGCCTCGGTCGCGGCGGCGGGTACTACGACCGGCTGCTGGCAACGCTGCCGCCGTACCCCGACGGTCCACTGCGGGTCGCGGTGGTGCACGACGACGAGATGCTCGCGGCCGTACCGGCCGAGCCCCACGACCTCGCCGCACGCGTCGACCGCGTCCTCACCCCGACCGGACTGACCTCCGTCCGCTTCGACTGAATGTGGCAAAAGGTCGTCCTGAACTTGCCACATTCAGTCGACGTCAGGGGCGCAGGGTGAGGCGATCGGTGGTCGCCGCGTCCACGGCGGCGCGGCTGAACGGGAAGGGGAAGGTCTGCCCGCTCGCCCAGGCGTCGAGCTGGTCGACGTAGTTGCGGTGGTACGCGTGCCCCGAGTTCCCGGTCAGGTTCACCCAGCTCGACCGGTCCAGGTCGGCGAGGTCGACCACCATACGCATGGAGGGGACCCAGTCGACCTCGTAGCCCTCGTACGCCGTCCACCCCGTCGCGTTGACGATCGAGTCGCCGCCGGAGGTCTCGATCGGACCCCGGTTGAAGATCCGCTCGACGAGCGAGACGCCGCTGGTGCCGAGCGACTGGTTCTGCACCAGCAGCGTGTGCAGCGACCCCCACCGCCAGCGCGCCGGGTCCGCGCCCTGCAGACCGGCGAGCTCGTCCGCGGCGGCCTCCAGCGCAGCTGCGACGGCATCGTCGCGGGTCTCGACCTTGTCGGCCGTACGCGCGTCGTCCCACCACGCGTCCTGCGGCGAGTCCCAGAGATTGCGTACGACGGTGAACCAGCGGTCGCCCCCGTCGGCGCGGTGGTCCGCCGGCAGCTGCGTGTCGAACGTCCGCTCGAGCAGGTTCTTCCAGAACACGTTGAAGTACGCCGCCGCCGCTGAGTCCGCCGGCTGCGTGAAGTCCCACCCGTCGAGGAGCTTCAGGCCCTCGGCGGCCAGCCCGTCGACCGGCGCACCAGCGATCCGCGGCACCAGGAACGCGGCGTTCTCGTTCCAGGCGTCGAACTGGATGGCGCGCATCATGTCGGCCGTGACGGGCCCGCGGTCGACCGCCTGCTGCAGCAGGTCGACGATCCGCTGGCTGCGTGCGCCGTACGACCAGTCGTCGGTGAGGAAGTAGGCGTACCCGGGGTGGATGGCCGCCTGGTTCGCGGTGACGATCCACCCTTCCTGCGGGTCGAGCACGTTCGGCAGCGCCTGGAACGGGATGTAGCCCGTCCAGTCCTGGGCCGGGTCCCACCCGTGCGCCGGGTACTTGCCGTCGTAGCCGCTGCGGATCGGGATCTTCCCCGGCGCCTGGTAGCCGATGTGCCCGTCGCGGGACGCGTACAGCAGGTTCTGCGCCGGAACCTCGAACAGCGCCGCCGCGGCGCGGAACTGCTCCCACGTCTGGGCCGTGTTCAGCAGGGCGACCGCGTCCATGGTCCGGCCCGGCTGCAGCGCGGTCCAGCGCAACGCGACCGCGTACCCCGTACCGCGCGGCGGTGCTGCCCGGCCCGCCGGGGCGTCGCGGCCGACCTCGGCCAGCGTGGAGTCGGCGTCGGACACGAGCGGTCCGTGCTCGGTGGAACGCACGGTGATCGTCACGTCCTCGCCTCCGGCGACCTTGATCACCTCGGTGCGGGTCTGCAACGGCTTGCGGGTGTCCCCGACGAGGTACGAGTCCCCGTCCAGCTTCTCGAGATAGAGGTCGGTCACGTCCGGGCCGAGGTTGGTGAATCCCCAAGCGATCTGGCCGTTGTGACCGATGACGACGCCGGGCAGGCCGGAGAACGTGTAGCCGGCCACGTCGTACGGGCAGTCCGCGGACACGGTGCGGCAGTGCAGGCCCATCTGGTACCAGATGCTCGGCATCATCGCGGCCAGGTGCGGATCGTTCGCGAGCAGCGGCTTGCCGGTGACGGTGTGCTCGGCGCCGACGGCCCAGGAGTTCGACCCGATGCCGGTACCGGCCGGGCCGAGCACGCTGTCGGTGCTCGCGATCGCCTTGCCGGCCGCCCGCAGCGCGCCCAGCGACCCCGTCGGGACTCGCGGCAGCAGCGCGGCCGCCGCGGCTGCCCTCACCGGGGCGTCCTGGTCGAACACCCCGTCCACCACGTTGCCGACGTCGACGATGGGCCGGTGGCGGTCGTAGGGGTACGGCGGGAACAGCTGCGCGGTACGCGCGAGGCCGACCCGTGAGGAGATCACGGCCCGCGCGATCTCGTCCTCCATGTTGCCGCGCAGGTCCCAGGCCATCGCCTTGAGCCACGCCAGCGAGTCGACCGGTGTCCACGGCTCGATCTCGTACGCCGGGTTCTGCAGCGCCAGGACCGCGTACTCGAGTGAGGCGGACGAGCCGGAGTGGTCGGCGAGGTAGGCGTTCACCCCGTCGGCGTACGACTGCAGCATCGCCCGGGTGCGCTCGTCCAGCAGCGGCAGCTCCTGCTCGGCGACGTGGCGCCAGCCACTGATGCGCAGGAACTTGTCGGTGTCGACCTGGCTGGCACCGAACATCTCGGCGAGCCGGCCTGCGGTGATGTGGCGGCGGAAGTCCATCTCGTAGAAGCGGTCCTGGGCATGCACGTAGCCCTGCGCATAGAACAGGTCGGCGGCGCTGTCGGCGTACAGCTGCGGGATCCCCCGCTCGTCGCGCAGCACCTCGACCGGGGCCGACAGCCCGGCGAGCCGGATCTCGCCGGTCGTCTGCGGGAAGGAGCGGCGTACGGTCCACGCGCCGTAGGAGACCGCGATCACCGCGAGCAGCAGCACGACGATGCCGACGACGCCGAGGATCCGGCCCAGGGTGCGCACGGACGGCAGCGTACGGGGACCGGCTCGCCGCCCGGGGCGCCGACAGCGATCCGCGACACGGAATGGACGGCGCGCGGGCCGATGTTGCACCATGTGGTTGGCACTCGGCGTGCAGGAGTGCCAGCGAGGGTCCCAGAGCCATCGAGGAGAGCCGTGCCGACCTACCAGTACCAGTGCACCGAGTGCGGCGATCCGCTCGAGGTCGTGCAGTCGTTCACCGACGACGCGCTGACCGAGTGCCCCTCCTGCGGCGGGCGGCTGCGCAAGGTCTACAACGCGGTCGGCATCGTGTTCAAGGGCTCCGGTTTCTACCGCAACGACAGCCGTGCCGGTGCCGGCTCGGCGGCGAAGAGCGGCTCGGAGAAGTCCGAAACCAAGCCCGACACGAAGGCGGACTCGAAGCCCGCGGCGAAGTCCGACGGCGGTGCGTCGAAGGACGGGTCGTCGTCGAAGACCGACACGAAGTCCGCGAAGAGCACCAGCGCGGCCTGACTTCCCACGTCGCTGGCGGGTGGTGCGCCGCTATACCGCCACCTCACCCGCCAACCGAGCCCGACCCACGTCGTTGGCGGGGGTGGTGCCGGTATACGGGGACCACACCCGCCAACGGCGGCGGCTCAGGTCGCGAGCGTGACGGTCTCGGCGACCAGCGGGAAGACCTGCGCACGCTCCACCAGGAAGCCGTCGTGCCCGACCGGGGTACCCACCACCCGCAGCTCCCCTGCCAGGGCGGGGACCAGCTGCGCGATCTGCTCCTGCTGCCACAGCGGGTAGAGCCGGTCGGTGTCGATCCCGCCGACGACGAGCGGCATCGGCAGCGACCGCAGCACCTTCTCCGCGCCACCCCGACCACGGCCGAGGTCCCAGGTGGTCATCGCGTCGGTGAGCGCCACATAGGTTCCCGGGTCGAACCGCGCGTCCAGCGTGGTGGCGTGGTGGTCGAGGTAGGACTCGACGGCGTACCGCCCGCCCCGCAGCGGGTCCTCCGCGGCCTGGGGATGGTGGGCGAAGCGCCGCTGCAGCTCACCGCCGCTGCGGTACGTGAGGTGGGCGATCCGGCGCGCGATCCCCATGCCGGCGCTCGGTCGTTCACCGAGCTCGTAGTAGTCGCCGCCGTACCACGCCGGATCGCTGGTGATCGCCCTGATCTGGGTGAGCTGGGTGCCGATCTGATCGGCGCTGGCGGTGGCGCCGACGGCGAGTACGAGCGCGGCCCGTACCCGGTCCGGCGCCGCGGCGCACCACTCGAGCGCGCGCATGCCGCCCATCGAGCCGCCCACGACCGCCGCCCAGGTGTCGATGCCCAGCTGGTCGGCCAGCGCCTGCTCGACGCGCACCTGGTCGCCGATGGTGATCCGCGGGAAGCGGGAGCCGTACGCGCGTCCGTCCGGGGCGAGCGAGCCGGGCCCGGTGGTGCCCTGGCAGCCGCCCAGGACGTTCGGGGCCACGACGTACCAACGGTCGGAGTCGAGCGGGGCGCCCGGACCGACGAGGCCGTCCCACCACCCGGGTGTCGGGTGGCCCGGGCCGGTCTCACCGGCCACGTGGGAGTCCCCGGTGAGCGCGTGCAGTACGAGGACCGCGTTGCGTCCGTCGGGCGCGAGCGAACCCCAGGTCTCGTACGCGACCTGCACCGCGAGCTCCCCCCCGAGCTCGAGGCGCACCGGGCCCACGTCGGCGAACCGGCGGTCCCCGGGGTGGTCGCCGTCGCGCCACACCCCGACCACCGCTGGTGCGTCGATCCGCGGGCCCGGCATGACCGCGGTCATCCCGCTGCGGCCGCGAACCCGATCTCGAGGTCCGCGAGGATGTCGTCGATGTGCTCGAGACCGACCGCGAGCCGCACCTGGCCCGGCGTGACCCCGGCGGCCGCCTGCGCTTCCGGTGTGAGCTGGGAGTGCGTGGTGGATGCCGGGTGGATCACCAGGGACCGTACGTCTCCGATGTTCGCGACGTGGCTGTGCAGCTGCAGCGCGTCGACGAAGCGCCGGCCCGCCTCGAGACCGCCGGGGAGCTCGAAGACGAGCACCGCGCCGGTGCCGCGGGGCAGGTACTTCTTGCCGCGCTCGTACCACGGCGAGCTCGCCAGGCCGGCGTAGCTGACCGAGGTGACGTCCGCGCGCTTCTCCAGCCACTCGGCGACCCGCTGCGCGTTCTCGACGTGGCGTTCGACCCGCAGCGAGAGCGTCTCCAGCCCCTGCGCGAGCAGGAACGCGTTGAACGGCGCGATCGCCGATCCGAGGTCGCGCAGCAACTGCACGCGCGCCTTGATGATGTACGCGAGGGGGCCGACCGCGTCGGTGTAGACGACGCCGTGGTAGCTCGGGTCGGGCGTCGTGAGCCCGGGGAACCGGTCGGCGTGCGCGGCCCAGTCGAAGGTGCCGCCGTCGACGATGACGCCGGCCATCGCCGTGCCGTGCCCACCGAGGTACTTCGTCGCGGAGTGGACGACGATGTCCGCTCCCCACTCGATCGGTCGGGTCAGGTACGGCGAGGCGATCGTGTTGTCGACGATGAACGGCACCCCCGCCGCGTGGGCGACCTCCGCAACCCCTTCGATGTCGAGGATGTTGCTGCGCGGGTTGGCGATCGTCTCGGCGAAGAACGCCTTGGTGTTCGGCCGGACCGCGGCCCGCCACTGCTCGAGGTCGTCCTGGTCGTTCACGAACGCGACCTCGATGCCGAGCTTGGGCAGCGTGTGCTCGAAGAGGTTGTAGGTGCCGCCGTACAGGTTCGCACTCGCGACGATCTGGTCGCCGGCGCTGGCGACGTTGAGGATCGCGAACGTCTCTGCCGCCATACCGCTCGCGACGAGCAGCGCGCCCACCCCGCCCTCGAGCGCCGCGATGCGCTCCTCGACGACGGCCTGCGTCGGGTTCATGATCCGGGTGTAGATGTTGCCCGGCTCGGCCAGCCCGAACAGGTTCGCCGCATGCTCGGTGTCGCGGAAGTTGAACGCTGTCGTCTGGTAGATCGGCAGGGCGCGCGCGCCCGTCGTCGGGTCGGCCTGCTGGCCGGCGTGGATCTGCTTTGTCTCGAAGTTCCAGTTCTCGCTCATGGCTGTCCTTTGGGAAGATGCGGTCGGGGCCGGGGCAGCCGACGCGTACGCGGCAACGCCGTTGTCGGCGTCCGCCTGCGAAGTACGGGTCGGCTCAGCGCATTCGCGCCGGCATCGGACAGAGCTGGCTGGAGACGCGGTGCAGGTCGACCGCGCGCCGCGAGACGAGCCAGACCCCGGTCAGCATGCTGCGGAACCTACCATCGGCTCCCGCACGACCGGCCCGAGGGGGTCCGAATCCTGAGATCGCCGTCTCAGCACCCGTCGCACGGAACCCCAGTCCGGGCCACCCTGCCCGGTGTCGCTCTCACTCCGCGCCGGGTCCGACGACCTGCGGGCGGTCAGCGGCGAAACGGTCGACGAGGTACGGACGCACCGCGGTGGACTGCGGATCCGTGAGGTGCTCCACCAGCATCACGGCCAGCGCAGCGGCAAGGGTGATGCCGCTGTGCGTGTATAGGTAGTAGAGCCACGGCACATCCGGATCGAAGCCGAGCGCCGGATAGCCGTCCGGCGGCAGCGGCCGCGTGCCGTGCAGCACCCGCTCCACCTCGGCACCACTCGCGGCCGGTAGCGCCCGCCCGAGCGCGGTCATCACCTCTCGCACGTCGGGATCGTCGACAGACTCGACCCGCCGGCCGAGCAGCGCCTCCGAACTGACGCGCAGGCGCCCTGCACCGTCCGGGCGTACGCAGAGGTCGGGTCCCAGCAGCACGTGCCGCAGCGGCGCCGGCACCGGCGTGGTGACGACCATCGAGCCGGGTGAGGTGGCCATCGGGGCGGACCCGCCGGCGAGTGCGGCCAACTCCGGCGTACGCACTCCCGCAGCGAGCACGGCCAGGTCGGCGCCGATGCGCTGCCCGGAGCTCAGCCGAACCCCGCCCCCGGCTTCGAAACCGGCCACCTCGCCGACGACGTGGCGCAGCCCGTAGTCACGCGCCGCCCGCTCGAGTGCCGCACCCACCAGTGGCGCCGGGTGCAGCCAGCCCTCCTCCAGCAGCCGGTACACGACCGGTACGTCGGGGCCCAGCCGCAGCCCCGGCTCGATTCGCCTGACCTCGTCCGGCGCGTACGCCTCGACGCGCGCGCCCCACGACCGCAGTTGGCGCACCGTCTGTTCGAGGTCGGAGGTGAACCCGGCCCGCCCCGAGGCCGCCCAGTGCAGGCCGCCCGGCGTGCGGACCCAGGTGCCGCCGAGCTCGTCGGCGAGCTCCTTGTGCTCGCGGATCGCGGAGATGTTGAGCCGGTAGTACGAGCGGGGGTGCTTGCCGAACCCGTTCAGCCAGCAGAAGGAATTGGCGCTCGCCCCGGAAAACGGTGCCGAGTCGAGGACCGTGACGCGGGCACCGGCTTGTGCGAGCCGGTACGCCGCGCACGCTCCCAACACCCCCGCGCCGACGACCACCACCTCGGCGCCGCCGAGCGCCCGCCCGTCGTCCATACGATCCCTACTTCCCCGCGCGGCGGACCCCACCGTCGCGTCGACCGTAGCCGAGCGGCCGAGATCCGAACCGCTCCTGCGCAAACCCGTCACCACCCGACGCAGCGTCGCGCTCGCCGCGCCCCCGGGCGCGGGGCGCGCGTACCGCCGGGGAGAATGATCCGGTGGCAGCAGGCGGCACTGTGCTCGAGCGCCGCGGTCCGATCCGCGGAACCTTGCGTGTTCCCGGCGACAAATCCGTCTCGCACCGTGCGCTGCTGCTCGGGGCGCTCGCGTCCGGCACCAGCCGCATCACCGGTCTGTCCGCCGGACTCGATGTCGCGCATACCCGCGCGATCGTCGAGGCGCTGGGGGCGCGTACCGCAGACCTCGCTGACGGCGTCGAGATCGCCGGGGGCGAGCTGCACGAGGCGTCCCACGTGCTGGACGTCGGGAACTCCGGGACGGGCATCCGATTGCTCGCCGGGCTGTGCGCCGGGCTGCCGTTCCTGTCGGTGCTGCAGGGCGACTCGTCCATCGCCTGCCGCCCGATGGCGCGGGTGACGGAGCCGCTGCGCGCGATGGGCGCCCGGATCGACGGACGGGACGGGGGTCGTCTCGCGCCGCTCGTGATCCGCGGCGGCGGGCTCGTCGGGATCGACTACACGCTGCCGGTGGCGAGCGCACAGGTGAAGTCCGCGATCCTGCTCGCCGGGTTGCACGCGACCGGCCCGACGGTCGTCCGCGAACGGGTCCCGACGCGCCGGCACACCGAGGAGATGCTCCGTGAGCGCGGAGTACGGGTGGAGACCGCGCGCTGGGACGAGGGTGAGGTGATCACGCTGACTCCGGGACCGCTGTCCGCCGGGGAGATCGCCGTACCGGGTGACCCGTCGCAGGCCGCGTTCTGGATCTGCGGCGCCGCCGCGCTGCCCGGCAGCGACCTCGTCGTCGAAGGGCTCTACCTCGGCCCGGAGCGGACCGGGTTCCTGCCCGTCCTCGAACGGATGGGCGCCGATCTCGACGTCGACGAGGACGGCGGTCGGGTCCGGGTGCGCGGAGCCGAGCTGCACGGCACCGTGGTGACCGGACAAGAGCTTCCCGACCTCGTCGACGAGGTACCCGCGCTCGCTGTCGCGGCGGCGCTGGGAACCGCCGGTGAGCTCGACATCCGCGACGCCGCTGAGCTGCGAGCCAAGGAGAGCGACCGGATCGCCACCACCGCGGAAATGCTGACCGCGCTGGGCGGGTCGGTCGAGACCGGGCCGGAGCGGCTCGTCGTACGGGCCGGTACGCCGCTGCGCCCCGGTGAGGTCCGCTCCCACGGCGATCACCGGATCGCGATGGCGGCGGCCATCGCCGGGCTCGCGACCGGCCGGGTGACCATCGACGACGTCGCCTGCGTCGCGACCAGCTATCCCGGGTTCCTCACCGACCTCGCCGCCGTCAGCGCCTCCTAGGGCGGCCGGTCCGGCCGAGGATCAGACAGGTCAGCCGCCGGCCATGGCGCCGACGACGAGGTAGGGCTCGGCACCGGCGGTGACCGCCGCCGGCAGCGGATCATCGGGGGCAGCGTTGGACACGTCCTCGCCGCACGCGTAGAAGCGCACGAACGCCCGCCGCCGTCGGGTGGCGCGGTCCCGGATCGTCCCGCACAGCACCGGGTATGCGGCCTCGAGCGCGTCCAGGACCGTCCGCTGCGTCACCGGCTCCGGCACGTCGAGCGTGACCGCACCATGCACCTTGGCAAGGGTCTTCAGATGCGCGGGCAGCACGACCTGGACCATCACCGGCTCCCGACCAGCGGTGGGCGCGTTCGGGGCAAGGAGCTGTGCCGGCACAGCGAACTGATGGTCATGGCAGGGTCTGCACCTCGACCGAGAGCACCGCGGGCAGGTCGCGTACGACGGCGTCCCAACTGTCCCCGCCGTCGGTGGAGGCGTAGACCTGCCCGCCGGTCGTGCCGAAGTAGACGCCGCACTCGTCGAGCCCGTCGACGGCCATCGCGTCGCGCAGCACGTTGACGTAGCAGTCCCGTTGCGGCAGTCCCGCGGTCAGTGCCGTCCACTCCCCACCGCCGGCCCGGCTGCGGTAGACCCGCAACCGGCCCTCGGGGGGATAGTGCTCGGAGTCGCTCTTGATCGGCACCACGTAGACCGTGTCCGGCTCGTGCGCGTGGACGTCGATCGCGAAGCCGAAGTCGGTCGGTAGATCGCCGCTGATCTCGGTCCAGGACTCGCCGGCGTCGTCGCTGCGCATGACGTCCCAGTGCTTCTGCATGAACAGCGTGTCGGGCCGCGCCGGGTGCTGCGCCAGCTTGTGCACGCAGTGCCCGACCTCGGCTTCCGGATCCGGGATTCCTTGCTGCTGCAAGCCCTTGTTGATCGGTCGCCAGCTCTGTCCGCCGTCGTCGGTACGGAACGTACCGGCGGCCGAGATGGCGGTGAAGATCCGCTGCTCGTCACGCGGGTCGAGCAGGATCGTGTGCAGGCACATGCCACCGGCGCCCGGTGCCCACCGGCCCGCGGTCTCGTGCTGACGCAGGGCGGGCAGCTCGGTCCAGCTCTGGCCGCCGTCATCGGACCGGAACAGCGCCGCGTCCTCGGCACCGGCGTAGACGGTGTCGCGCTGGGTCCGCGACGGCTCGAGGTGCCAGATCCGGGTGAACGACCAGGGGCGCGGCGTGCCGTCGTACCAGAGGTGCTCGCCGATCGGGTCCTGGTAGGCGAAGTCGTTGCCGACCGGTTCCCAGGTACGGCCGCCGTCGTCGGAACGCTGCACGAGCTGGCCGAACCAGCCGGTGGACTGCGAGGCGTACAGCCGGTCCGGATCGCACGGCGAGCCGGCGACGTGATAGACCTCCCAGCCGCCGAAGTGCGGTCCGTCTACCTCCCACCTGCGTCGTCCAGTGTCGGACGTGAGGAGGAACGCGCCCTTGCGCGTTCCGACCAGGACCCGTACGCCGCTCATCCCACCAGCTCCATCCGCTCGCCGGCCCCGTGGAGCGACGCTAACCGGGTCACCCGGCGTACGTCGTGCGATTAACCGGCACCGCGCGGATACGGAACCGGGTCCGATCCGGGACACCTGCCCCTGCCCTTCGGGACGCCCAGCCCGCAACAGTTCTTCGCGTGCTGAAACCGAAGGAGAAGCGAATGTCTTCGCACGACCGGAGCCGGCGAACCGGCCCCCCGAAGCCGTACCTGCGCGTGTCGCTCGTCCTGACCCTGACCGGTGGGTTCGTGCTCGGGACCGTCGCACCGGTGTCCGCCGGACCGCTCGACAAGGGCGGCAGCGGCATCATCACCCTGTCGGACGGGCGGGACGTGCCGCCCGTCGACGTCCTTGCCGGCAAGCTCGGGGGCCTGAAGAACCAGCTCTGCAAGCCGACGCGGCTGCCCAAGACGAAGACGGTGTCCAAGGCAGCGGCGCTCCGGACGATCGACACGTACCTCGGCAAGCACACGAGCAACAAGGCGCGAAAGAAGTTCAAGAGGAGCACGGCGTACAAGACGCCCAACCAGGCGATGGCCGCGGCCACCATCGGAGTCGCACGACGCAAGCCGACGTTGACAGTGACCGCGCTGCGCCGGGCCCATGACCTGCGACCGAAGAGCCCGACGCCGTTGACGAACCTGGCTCCGACGCTCACCGACCTCGGCATGCCGAACGAGGCCCTCGCGCTGCTGAAGCAGGCCCGCAAGCGAAAGCCGGTCAAGCGCCCCGCCTTCGGGATCCCGTCCCGCGCGGTGATCGACAACAACACCGCGTACGCGCTGCTCGCCCTGGGGAAGTGGAAGCCGGCGGCGAGAGCGGCGACAGCAGCGATCAAGGGCTCGCCGCTGCTCTCCGAGGCGCAGACCAACCTCGCCCTCGCCGAGCTGTGTGCGGGCGATACCGGGAAGGCGGCTCGCGCCGCCTTCTCGGGAGCCCGTCGCCAAGGAAAGACGAAGTTCGATCTGGTCATGCCCGGCCCGACCAAGGACGCCCCCACCCGGCTGCCCGGCCCGGAGATCCTGCAGCTGGGCAAGGGACAGCAGCCCACCATTCCGACCTACCGGTACCGGGTGCCCGGGATGAAGGTCCACCCGCAGATGCTGGCGCAGACCACGGAGGCGATCGCCTGGTACCAGGCGCGTCAGCAGGACGTCGTCAAGACGTCCACTGCGTACGCCCGGCACCTGCAGACCCTCTCGCCGCTGACGAAGCGCCTTACCGAGGACCTCGTCGCGGCGCTCGACTCGATAGATCCGGACGTGCAGCGGCTGGCTGATGTCGCGCTCGTGAAGCAGGCCCGGCTTGGTGACTACGTCAAGGTGGGCCAGGGCGGGATCACCGAGGCGCAGTGCGGCGCCTACCACGGGGCACTGCTCGACTGGGACAAGGCGTGGCGCAACTACACCAGCGCGCACTACCAGCGGGCGACGGCGCTCGCGCGCGAGCTGAAGGCACCGGCCGCGCACGAGTTCGCGCTCGCGGTGGCCCGGCGAAAGCTCGCCGGCAGCATCTTGCTCTTCGGCACGACGGGCGCGAACTACACCGGCGTCTGCGACCCGGCCGCGCAGCCGCCGGCAGCGCGTGACGACGTCGTCGACGGTGAGCTCGCTGCGTACGGCGCCGGCGCGTGCGCGGAGACCCCGATCGTTTTCAGCCTGGCGATCAAGGTGATCTCACTGCAGGTGGACTGCGAGAACGTCAAGGTCCATATCGAGGGCGGCGGGCCGTTCGTCAACCCGTTCGCGTACGTGAACGTCAACTCGCGTACCGGCGACGTCACGATCGTGGCCGGCGGGTCGGTCGGGGCACCGATCCGCGGCTTCAAGGTCGGCGGACCGCAGAGCGGTGCGTACGTCACCTTCGGCCGGGACGGCGCCGTCGACGCAGGGTGGCGGACCTCACCCGGCGTGTCGGTCGGACCGGGCTCGGGCGCAGGCAGCGTCGGGGTGTCCGGAGGCGACTTCGACATCAGCTTCGTCGCCGGCGTCGCGCACCTGCCAGAGGCGCTCGGCTTGCGCTGACCGGGCAGATCCCCTGTGTCCCTGCTCGAACCGTCCTGATCTGGCGCAGCGCCACGGTTCGAGCAGGGACACGGGCGCTCGTCGCGTACGAGCGTCAGCCCGCGAGCAGCCCAACAGCCTCCGCGAACACCTCGGTGTGCCAGTCGACGTCTGCGGCGGTGGTCGCCGGGCACATCAGCGCCATCATGTGGAACGGGGTCATCAGGACGCCACGGTTGAGCAGGAAGAGGTGGAGGTACGCGTCGACGAGCGGGTCGAACGCAGCAGCCGCCTCCGCGCCCGTGCTCGGCACTGCAGCCCCGTGCATGTACTCGACCCGCGCTCCGATCCGCGTCACGTGCCAGGGCAGTCCCACCCCGTCGAGCACCGAACGCACACCGGCCTCGAAGCGTTCGGCGAGCGTGATCATCCGATCGAACGCCGCGTCCGTGAGCACCTCCTCCAGCGTGGCCCGCGCTGCCGCCAACGACAGTGCGTTACCGGCGAGGGTGCCGCCCACCCCGCCCACATCGGCCGCCTCCGGAACCACGACGTCCTGGACCCGCGCAGCGAACGTCTCGGTCATCCCGTAGCAGCCGATCGGCACTCCGCCGGCCACCGGTTTGCCGAGCGTGACGAGGTCCGGGCGCAGCCCCCATGCCGCTGTCGCCCCACCCGGGCCGGCGCACCAGGTGTGCGTCTCGTCGAGGACCAGCAGCGTGCCGGTCGCATCACACACCTTCCGGAGCTGCTCGAGATACCCGTCGGCCGGCAGCACGATGCCGATGTTCGTCAGCGCCGGCTCGGCGAGCACGCATGCAACGTCCTCGAAGCCGAGCTCGCGCTCCAGGGCGGCGACGTCGTTGAAGTCGACGACCCGCGTCGTCAGCGCCGGATCGATCTGCGGCCCGAGGTTCCCGACCCTCGGGCGCACCTCGCCGGCCGTGATCCGGACGACCGTCTCGTCGACGCTGCCGTGGTAGCACTGGTCGAACACCAGAACTTTGGGCCGTCCGCTGACCGCGCGGCACAGCCGCAGCGCGAACCGGTTCGCGTCGCTCGCGGACAGACTGAACTGCCACAGTGGCACTCCGAAGCGCCGTGCCAGCTCCTCGCTGACGGCGACCGAATCCGGGCTGGGCAGCATGGTCGTCATGCCGCGGGCGGCCTGCCGCGCAACTGCAGCGACCGTCGCGGCGGGAGCGTGCCCGGCCATGGCACCGGTGTCACCGAGCGCGAAATCGACGTACTCGTTGCCGTCGATATCCGTGAGCCGGGCGCCCTGCGCGGAGGCGACGACCGGAGGGAACGGGCTCGCCCACCGCGTCATCCAGTTCATCGGCACGCCTGCCAGTTGCGAGGTCGACGCTCGCCGGTAGTGCTCGTACGAAAGGGGGTGGGTCGATGCGAACCGGTCACGTTCGGCGGCAAGGGCATCGGCCAACGGAGAATCGGTCATGGCGCGACTCTAGCCGGATCTGTTGGATTGTGGAACAATCCTGCGCGTGCCGATCCTGACTCCGGTTTCCACCGTCGACGCCCTCGCCGAGGCGCTGCGTCACAGCGTTCTCGACGGCTCGCTGCTCCCGGGCACTTACCTGCGGGAGGTGCAGATCGCCACCTCCTACAACGTGGCGCGCCACACCGTACGGGCAGCGATGCAGATGCTCGTACTCGAAGGTGTACTGCGCCACACCCCGAACCGCGGCGTGCACGTCCCCGAACTCGACTCCGACGACGTCGTGGACGTCTTCCGCTTGCGCGCCGCGCTCGAGTCGGAGGCGGTGCGGTTGATCATCTCTGCGGCGAGCACCCCGGCAGCTGCGACCGAAGCGACCGAGCGGCTCGAGGCGCTGCCGGCGGACGCGACCTGGGACCGCGTCGTCGACGCAGACCTCGCCTTCCATCGCGGCGTCATCATGGACACGGGTAGCCCCCGGCTCGCGCGGGCGTACGCCGGGGCGCAGTCGGAGATCCAGCTGTGCATGGTCCAGCTGCGACCGAACTACGAGCGGCCGGCCGACGTGGCCGCCGAGCACCGCGAGCTGCTCGAGACCCTCCTCGCAGGCGATCTCGGCGCCGCGGACCGCGCGTTCCGCAAGCACTGGGAAGACGCGACCGAGAACCTGCTGCGCACTCTCGCCACGGTCGACGTCGATCGCTGAACGCCCGACCTTCCGCACCCTTCGCCCGCCCTTCGCCCGCCCGTACCGTCCCCAGCCGATCAGGAGCCCCACACGATGACGACCGACCTGACCATCTCGAGCCTTCATGCCCGCGAGGTCCTCGACTGCCGCGGGTTGCCGACCGTCCAGGTCGACCTGACCATCGACCACGGTCGGCTGCTCGGCCGCGCTGATGTGCCGAGCGGACGCTCGACAGGTTCGCACGAGGCGTTCGAGTCGCGGGACGGAGGACGGCGGTTCGGCGGATTCGGCGTCGGGCAGGCTGTCGCGGCCGTCAACGACGTACTCGCACCCGCGCTCGTCGGAAGGTCCGTCACGTCGCAACGCGCGCTCGACGCGATGCTGGTCGACATCGATGGCACGCAGGACAAGTCGCGGCTCGGGGCGAACGCGTTGCTCGGGGTCTCGCTCGCAGCCGCGCGGGCTGCCGCTCTCTCGAGCGGGCGCCCGCTCTACCAGCACCTGAACGCGGACGCGCACGTCCTTCCAGTGCCGCTGGTGAACCTCATCAACGGCGGCCGGCACGCGTCGAACGACTTGGACTTCCAGGAGTTCATCATCTTGCCGGTCGGCGCGTCCTCGATGCTCGAAGCACTTCAGATATCGACCGAGGTCAACCTCGAGCTGGCCGGGATCCTGCTTGCACGCTATGGCAAAGTCGCACTCAACACCGGCGACGAAGGTGGGTTCGCCCCTCCCATCTCCTCACCCGACGAGGCCCTGACGCTGCTGCACGAAGCGGTCGACAAGTCGGGCTGGGCGGATTCGATCAGGTACGGCCTCGACTGCGCCGCGACGCATTGGTATGACGAGGCGCGCGGTACGTACACCCTTGCCGGGGAGGAGCTCGACCGTGACGCGCTTATCGACCGGTACCTGCGCCTGATCGCGGACTACGACCTGGTCACCATCGAGGACCCGCTGCAGGAGGAAGACTTCGAGGGGTTCGCCCGGCTGACCGCGACGAGCGGGATCCAGATCGTCGGCGACGACCTGTTCACGACCAATGCCGATCGGTTGCGGCGCGGTATCGCCGAGGGCGCGGCGAACTCGTTGCTCTGGAAGGTGAACCAGATCGGCACGCTGTCCCAGGCATGGGACGCCGCGATGCTCGCGCAGAGCAACGGCTACTCGGTGGTCGTTTCCGAGCGCTCCGGTGAGACCGAGGACGCGATCATCGCCGATCTGGTCGTGGCGCTGGGGGCCGGACAGATCAAGACGGGCGCTCCGGTGCGCGGCGAGCGGACCGCGAAGTACAACCGGCTGCTCGTGATCGAGGAAGAGCTCGGCGCCGAGGCGACCTACCCGGGAGATGTGTTCAGGAGCCGCGTCGGATGACCGCTCCCGACGTCCCGGGCCGGGTCGCGACCTCGGCGGTCGACGACCCGCGCACGGCGACCGCGCTCACCACCGGCGACAGCCGGCTGCGCCGCGCCGTGTTCGAGGTGGCGCAGGCCGGGCTGGTCGCGGCCGACCCGGGCGCGGCTACCCGCCGAGTCGTCGGTTATGACCCGCGCGACGACGTCGTCACGGTCGAGGGCCGCTCCTACCCGCTTGGCGGTAGAGGCCGGGTGCTCGTCATCGGCGCCGGCAAGGCGACCCACCCGATCGCGGCGGCACTCGTCGAGATCCTGGGCTCGCGTATCGGTGGTGGTGTCGTCGCGGCACGAGACCCAGCGGCGCGCGACCTGGAACCGCTGCGCGTCCTCACCTCCGACCACCCATTACCGACCGCGCGGAGCGCACGTGCGGCCGAGGCGATCCTCGACTGCGCACGTTCCGCCGGCCCCGACGACCTGGTGCTGGCCTGCTTCACGGGGGGCAGCTCGGCACTGGCGAGCCTGCCTCCGGAAGGCGTCCCGCTCGCGGACAAGCGTGTGCTGCACGAGTTGCTGCTCGCGAGTGGGCTGGCGATCACCGACATCAACGCCGTCCGCAAGCAGGTCTCGCTGCTCAAGGGCGGCCGCGTGGCGCTCGCGGCGCTTCCGGCCCGACTGGTGAACCTGACGGTCTCCGACGTCGCAGGCAGCCCGCTGGACGCCGTCACCGATCCCACGGTCGCCGACCGGTCGAGCGCCCGCCAGGCACGCGAGGTGCTCGGCGCGGCCGGCCTCTGGGACGCGGTGCCGGAAGCCGTCCGCCGTCACCTGCTTCAAGACCTTCCGACCCCGGCCATCGACACACCCCACACCGTCGTCCTGGCGGACGGCGCCTCGACCGTCCGTGCGATGGCAGCGGCGGTCGAGTCGGCGGGCTACCGGCCCATGGTCGTGGCGGAAGAGGTCGAAGGTGATGCCCGCTCCGTCGCCGAGCGGCTGTGCGGCCAAGCCCTGGCCGCCGCGGCCGCTGATCCCCGGCCCCTGATGCTGGTGGGCTGCGGCGGTGAGTCCGTCGTCTCGCTCGGCGGTGCAGGCGGCTTCGGCGACGGTGGCCCGAACCAGGAGTGCGCACTCGTCGCAGCAGCCCAACTCGCCGGCCACCGGGCAGCGGCGATCTTCCTCGACACGGACGGCTCGGACGGCGGAACCGTCTACGCCGGCGCCGTCGCCGACGGCACAACAGCCGCCCGCGCTTCGGTCCTGGGCATCGACCTGCAGACTGCCGTCTCCCACCACCGCTCCACGGCCGCCTGCGAGAAGCTCGGCAGCGCGATCTGGCTCGGGCACACCGGAACGAACGTCAACGACCTGTTCGTGATCGCCGTAGCCAAGGAGGACCCGAGGTGACGCAGACCAGCCCCACGCGGCTCGCACCCGTCCACGAGGCCGGCACGAGGGCCGACCTGGGCACCATCGAGATCTCGCACATCACCAAGTCCTTCGACGGGGTCACCGCCGTCGACCATGTCGACCTCACCATCGCAGGCGGCGAGTTCTTCTCGCTCCTCGGCCCGAGCGGGTGCGGCAAGACGACGACGCTGCGACTCGTCGCCGGGTTCGAGCAGCCCAGCTCCGGGCGGATCCGCCTCGGCGGCATGGACATCACAGCGCACCCGCCCGCGAAACGCCCCTTGAACATGGTCTTCCAGGACTACGCGCTCTTTCCGCACATGACCGTCGCCGACAACGTCGCATTCGGTCTCCGGGTGAAGCGCCTCGGGCGCCGGGAGAGCTCCGAGCGCGTCAACGGCGCTCTCGCGTCGATGCGGCTCACCGGGCTCGCCGACCGGCGCCCAGCTCAACTCTCCGGCGGTCAGCGGTAGCGCGTCGCGCTCGCCAGGGCACTGGTGAACCGCCCACTCGCCTTGCTCCTCGACGAGCCGCTGGGAGCACTCGACCTCAAGTTGCGCAAGGAGATGCAGGCCGAGCTCAAGGACGTGCACCGCAGCACCGGCACGACCTTCCTCTACGTCACGCACGACCAGGAGGAGGCGCTGACGATGTCCGACCGCATCGCGGTCATGCACGACGGTCGGGTGGAGCAACTCGCCGACCCGCGCAGCCTCTACGAGCGGCCCACCACCGCGTTCGTCGCCGGCTTCATCGGCACCTCGAACCTGCTCGTGCTCGACCGGCCGCACCGGAGCGACGACCTGCTCGTGATGGCGCTCGGAGAGGGTGAGCGTCTCACCGCGGTGATGAACGGGCCCACTCCGACGGGTCCGGTGCAGATCACGGTGCGCCCGGAGCGGATCTCGCTGCACACGGTTGCGGCAGATGCGGTGCCCGAGAGTCACAGCCGGGTGAGCGGCCATACCGTCGACATCGTCTACTGCGGGTCCATCACTCACGTCACGGTGGAGATCCCGACCGGCGAGCGCCTCGTCGTGCACGAGCTCAGTGACAACAGCAACCTGCGCGCGCTCGAGCGCGGCGCTCCAGTTGTGCTCTCGTGGGCACCTGGCGGCGCGCACGTCATCGGGTCCGTCACCACGAACACGACGGCCCACACATGAACGGCCGTGCCCGGCCACTCGCCGCCCGGCGAACGGCGCCCCGAGCGATGGGGTCCCGACGGCACGGTGCGGCGCTCGTCATAGCTGTCGCCGCAGCGCTGCTGCTTGCCGGCTGCGGCGGTGCCGGGCCGAGCGCCATCGCGGACCGGGCGGCGGCAGGCGCCGTGCACAGCGGCGGTCCGACCTCCGCTGCGCTGTCGGGGACGCTGCGCACCTTCACCTACCTCGACACCGTCAAGGACAAGCTGCTCGGACCGTTCCTGGCGGCGAACCCTGCTCTGCAGGTGGACACGGCCACCTTCGACAGCGACGACGAGGCTGCGGCCAAGATCAAAGCCGGCTTCCAGCCCGACGTCATCGAGGTCTGCCTCGACGAGGCCGGCGCGCTGCTCGACGCAGGTGCGCTCGCACCGATAGACACGTCACGGCTGAAGTACTGGGGCGACCTCGACCCGACCTTCCGCGACGCGCAGGGGATCACCGTCGACAGTGGGACGATCATGGTGCCGCTCGAAGCCGGCGCACAGGGTCTGATCTACGACAAGCAGACCTTCCCCGACGGGGTGGACTCGTTCCGCGCCCTGTTCGATGCGAGGTACGCGGGTCGGGTCGCGCTCGACGGCGGCTACTGGCTGACGCCGCTCGCGATCACGGCGCTCGCCCACGGCAACCCGGCGCCGATGACGATGACCGACGAACAGGTCACGGCGACCAAGGACCTGCTCCTCGCGAACCGCTCCCAGTTCCGCAGCTTCGCGCGCTCCGACGCCGACATGGCGAACCTGTTCGGATCCGGCGAGGTGGTCCTCTCCGACGGCAACCGCGCGGTCGCCGAGTCGATCGCAGCTGACGGGACCGACGTCGGGTGGGCCGCCCCTGAGGAAGGCGTGCTCTCCTGGGTCTGCGGGCTCGGTATCAGCCCCGATGCCCAGAACCTGGACGCCGCGTACGCGATGCTCGACCATTACATGTCCCCGAAGACGCAGGCGATGTTCGGCAACCTCGGCTACGTCGTGATGAATCGCGACGCAGTGCCGCTCGTCAACGCCGCGCATCGCGCGAGCGCCGATCCGGCGGCGCTCTCCGGCGCGATCGCAGAGACCCAGCCGGCGAACTCCAAGCTGTGGCGTCAGGCCTGGCAGGAGGTGAAGGCCAGATGACCTCGCCTCCGCAACCGCAGATGCGGCGCGCTCCGATCCACGCACGACCGTCACAGGCTCCACCACCCCACCGGGAGGACCGATGAACTCACCAGCAGCGCACAGGAGTCGTGGGCACGTGGCGATCGCCGCGATAGTCACTACGGGCGTGCTCGTCCTTTCCGGCTGTGGCGGCGGGTCTAGTAGCACCACCGCAACCGATACTTCGGTCGCGCCCGCTCCCGCAGGCTCGGGAGGTGCGACGACCGCACCGATCAGCGGGACGCTGCGGACCTTCACGTACGACGACACCGTCGATCCGAAGACGCTCGATCCCTTCAAAGCGAAGTACCCCGACCTGGACGTCGAGACGGCAACCTTCGACAGCGACGAGGAGGCTGCCGCGAAGATCCGTGGCGGCTTCTCCACCGACATCATCGAGGTCTGCCTCGACGAAGCGAAGCCGCTCACCGACGCCGGCCTCCTTGCGCCGATCGACACCGGACGCGTCACCGCCTGGGACGACCTGGATCCGACCTTCCGCGACGCACCCGGTGTGAGCGTCGATGGCGACGTGATCATGGTGCCGCTCGATGCTGGACCCCAAGGGATCATCTACGACAAGGCATCGTTCCCGAACGGTGTGGACAGTTATCAGGCGTTGTTCGATCCGCAGTACGCCGGCCGGGTGGCGCTCGACAGCAACTGGCTCACGGCCTTTGCCGAGACGGCGCTGGCCATGGGCATCACCGACCCGATGCACATGAGCGACGAGCAGGTCGACCAGGTGAAACAGAAGCTGCTGTCCTCGCTAGGGCAGTTCCGGAGCTTTGCGCGTGGCGACTCGGACATGGCCAACATGTTCAAGTCGGGCGAGGTCATCATTTCCGACGGCGGACGCGGCACCGCCGAGCAGATCAACAACAATGGTGGCGATGTCGCCTGGGTCGCGCCGAAGGAAGGTGCGCTGTCCTGGGTCTGCGGCTTCGGCATCAGCGTGGACGCGCAGAACGTCGATGCGGCCTACGCACTCATCAACGACTACGCGTCGCCGGCCGCACAAGGGGTGATCGGCAACCTCGGTTACGTGATCATGAACCCGAAGGGTCTTGCGCACGTCTCGAAGTCGCACCGTGATACGGCCGACCCTGCCGCCCTCGCGGGTGCCATTGCCGAGACGCAACCCGACAACGGCCAGCTGTGGCGCCGGGGCTGGCAAGAGGTGAAGGCGGGATGACCAGCCGGTCACGGATCGGCGACGTGCTAGCGCTGACCCTGCTGTCAGTGGTCATGATCGTGCTCGTCGGGCCGATCATCCTGCTCGCGGTCTTCTCGTTCAACGACTCCTCGATCATCGCCCTACCCTTCCAGGGCTTCACGTGGGACTGGTACCAGCGGGCCCTCGCGGACCCGGACGTGCGCGACGCGCTGCGCAACTCCGTCGTCCTGGCAGCCGTCGTCGCACCACTGTGTGTCGTACTCGGTACAGCGAGCGCCTGGGGGATCACCCGGTTCCGCTTCCGGGGCCGCGGTGCCTGGTCCGGTCTGCTCGGCGCCCCACTCATCGTTCCGTGGCTGGTGATCGGTGTCAGCGGGCTGATGTTCTTCGCCTACCTTCGAGTCCAACTTTCACTGCTCACCGTCGGCGCGATGCACATCGCCGTCACCTTCCCACTCGTCACGGCGCTCGTCGCCTCCCGGCTGGTTCGCTTCGAACGCTCGCAGGAAGAAGCCGCGGTCGACCTCGGAGCCTCACAGTTGCAACTGATGACCCGAGTCGTCCTGCCGCAGCTCGCACCGGCCCTTGCTGCATCTTTGATCTTCGCGTTCGCGTGGTCGTTCAACAACTTCGAGATCAGCTTCTTCAACGGCGGCTACCAGCAGACATTCCCGGTGTGGGTCTATGCCGTGCTGCGCCGCTCGGACAACCTGCCCATCGTCAATGCGATCTCGACATTGGTCTCCGCGCTCCAGGTCGCGGCGGTCTACCTGCTGTGGTTGCTGATCCGCTGGATCGGGAAGAAGCGTGGCAGCGCCGACAACCTCACCAATCTTGTCGCGGGAGGCCTGCGATGAGCATCGCCGCCGATCCGTTCACCTCCGAGGCCGAGATCGTCACCGGCCCTCCCGAGCCGACAGGACGGCGCCCGAGAGTGCGTGGCCGTTGGCTGCCCGCGACGTACCTGACCGTCCCGATGCTGACGCTGGTCGTGCTGTTCCTCGTCCCGATGCTCATCCTGCTGCTCATCAGTCTCGGTATGGGGGTCGGCAGGGCGCACTCGCTGTGGTCGGTCGACGCGTACACGACGCTCCTCACCGACCCGCTCTACCGCCACGTCGCCATCACCACGGTCGTCATCGCCACCTCGGCGATGGTCGTCCAGCTCCTCGTCGGCGTACCGCTCGCCTACATCATGGCGTTCAAGGCTGGGCGCTTCGAGGTGCCGCTGCTGCTCGGGCTGGTCGTGCTCGACGAGCTGAACCCGGTCGTACGCGTCTATGCGTGGCGGATGCTCCTGGGCCGTAACGGCATCATCAACGGCGCCCTCGAAGCACTCGGGATCATCGACCAACCGATCGATGCTCTGTTGTTCAACCAGTACGCGGTCATCGTGGTGCTCTCGACCGGCTGGATCACCTACACGGTCATTCCCCTGTACGCAGCGATGAAGGCGATCGATCGCAACCTGTTCCAGGCCGCCGCCGATCTCGGCGCCGGCTGGTGGACCATCATGCGGCGAGTCCTGCTTCCGCTCGCGGCACCAGGGATCTTCGTCGCGGTGCTTCTCGTGTACATCCCGCTCTTCACCGACTTCGCCGCCCCCACCTTGGTAGGCGGGACCAGCGGCTACATGCTCGGGCAGGCCGTGAACGACCTGATCCTCGAACAAGGCGATCTGGCCTCCGGCGCCGCGCTCAGCTTCGTCCTGCTCGTCTGTTCCGGGCTGGTGGCCGCACTCGCCTTCCGCCTGGCTCGCATCAACCGTCTGGAGACCTGACCATGACCTCGTACGACGCGATCGTCGTCGGTGCGGGACACAACGGCCTGGTGGCCGCTTTCTATCTCGCGCGCGCCGGTTTGCGCCCGCTCGTGCTCGAGCGGCGTGAGATCGTCGGCGGCGCGTGCGTCACCGAGACCTTCGCTCCTGGGTTCCGAGCCTCGACCGGCGCGTACGTGCTCTCGATGCTGCGGCCCGCGATCTGGGAGGACCTCCGCCTCGCGGAACGAGGCCTGCAGGTCGACCAGGCTGGGCCTTCGCTGGTGGTGTTCGACTCCGGCGACCACCTGCTCGTGCACGACGATCTCGAAGAGACGGTGCGGGAGGTCGCACGGTTCTCCGCGAAGGACGCCGTCGCCGTCCGGCAGTTCGAGGCCGACCTGGCCGAGCTCGCCGCGCTCGTGACGCCGATGATCGACTGGACGCCGCCGAGCATCGATCTCCGGCGCACCGGCCTTGCCGCGACGGGGCGGTTACTGCGCCACGGCCTGGCCCATCGCCGCGACGTAGTCGCTGCCGGACACCTGTTCGCGACGTCGGCGACGCAACTGCTGGAGACCTACTTCGAGTCCGAGCAGGTCAAAGCGGCCTTCGGCTGGCATGCGATCAACGACAGCGTGCTCGGTCCATCGGATCCTGGTACCGCGTACGTGCTGCTCCACGACCACGCGTCGGAGGCCGCCACCGCCGGGGTGCGTTCCTGGGGATTCGTTCGCGGCGGCATGGGCCGGGTCACCGAGCTCATGGCGGAGGCGGCGCGCGAGGCGGGCGCCACCATCCGTACCGGCGCCGAGGTGGAGGAGATCATCGTCAGCGATGGGGCCGTCCGCGGCGTGCGCCTGTCCGGCGGCGAGGAGCTGAGCGCACCGCTCGTGCTGAGCAATGCCGACCCGAAGCGGACCTTCCTGGACCTGGTGCGGTCCACCGCGCTGCCAGAGAAGTTCACCGCGACGGTGCGCGCGTACCGGAGCGAGGGCACGAGCATGAAGATCAACCTGGCGCTCAGCGGGCTTCCCCACGTGCGTGGACTCGGCGGCGGCGTGCAGCCGTACCACCGCGGCATCATGGAGGTCAGCGGCTACCTGTCCGATCTCGACCGTGCGCAAGCCCAGGCCCAGCAAGGGATCCCAGCAGACGACCCGCACATCGAACTGGTCTTCCCGTCGGTCCACGACCCCAGCCTGGCGCCGGAGGGGTGCCACGTCGTGACGATCGACGTGAACTCCCAGCCGTACACGCTCGCCGACGGGCACTGGGACGATCTGAAGGAGAAGGTGGCCGACGCAGCGATCGCGCGGCTCGCGACGGTGATGCCGGACCTGCCGGACCTGATCCTGCACCGTCAGGTGCTCAGCCCGCTGGACCTCGAGCGAATCCTCTACATCACGGGCGGCCACGCCCTTCACGGGGACATGTCCTTCGACCAGCTGTTCGTGTTCCGCCCGGTACCCGGCTGGGCGGACTACCGTACGCCCGTCTCCGGCCTCTATCTGTGCGGCGCCGGAACGCATCCCGGCGGTGGCGTCACCGGAGCGAACGGCCGCAACTGCGTCGGTGAGGTGCTGCGCGACAGCAAGCGTCGGGCGAGGAGGCGGACGCGATGATCCCGACGACGCCCTCGGTATCGGGGACACTCCCGGGGCCGCGCAGCAGCGAACTGCTCGCAGCGCAGCGAGAGCTGCTCTACCCCGGGACCGGCGACCATGGCTATCCGATGGTGGCGGCGCGCAAGTCCGGCTGGATGGTGCAGGACGTCGACGGCAACGTGTTCGTCGACCTGGCGAGTGCGTCGGCATCCGTGCCACTGGGCGCCGGGCGCGAGGACCTGGCCGCCGCGGCGGCCGAGATGCTCGTGCGCTACGGCAACGAGGACAGCCACGCGCTGTTCCACGAGCTGATCGTGCCGCTCGCGCAGCGGCTGCTCGCCATCACGCCGGACAGCCTCACCCGCGTCGACATCGCGCTGAACGGGACCGAGGCGGTCGAGATCGCGCTGAAGCTGATGCGCCGCGCGACCGGCCGCCAGCACGTGCTCGCCTTCTACGGCAGCTACCACGGCGAGTCGACGATGACCGCGACGCTCGGCGCAGAGCAGAACGAGATCAGCGCAGGACTTCGCACTCTTTCCACTGGATTCCTCCATGCGCCGTACCCCCATCCGTACCGCTCGCCGTTCGGGCCGCCACGGTCCGGCGGCACGGGTGACGCGACCGTCGACTTCATCCGCGACCAGCTGCTGTTCCATGCGGTGCACCCGGGCGAGATCGCGGGTGTGGTGATCGAGCCGGTCGCCGGGTCGGGAGGCGTGCTGCGGCCACCGGACGCCTTCTGGCGGGCACTGGTCGAGCTGTGCCAGGAGTACGACTGGCTGTTGTGCCTGGACGAGGTCAAGACCGGCTTCGGGCGCACGGGGGAGATGTTCGCTGCAGACCTGTGGGGCCTGCAGCCGGACATGATGTGCCTCGGCAAGGCGATGGGCGGCGGCGTGATGCCGATCGGTGCGGTGCTGGGCAGTGAGCGCGCGATGGGCGGCTACGACGACGTGCCGACCGGGAGCACCTGGGCGTGGCTGCCGGCCTCCTGCGCAGCAGCACTCGCCTCGCTCGACGTGTTCGAGAAGGAGGGCGTGCTCGACAACGTCAAGGCACTGCACGCTGTCAGCTCGGAGATGCTCATGCCGCTGAAGGAGCGCTTCCCGCAGGTCGGTGACGTGCGTGTCCAGGGGTGCTTCGTCGCCATCGAACTGGTAACCGACCCCGTGAGCAGGGCGCGGGCGCCGAAGCTGCAGGAGCGGCTCGCGCTCGCGTGCTTGACCCGCGGCGTGATGGCGGACTCGAGCACCGCCAGCCTGAACCTCCAGCCTTCGCTCGTGATGGACCCGGCAGCGCTGCGTTCGGCTCTCGCCCTGGTCGTCGATGCCCTGGAAGAGACCCTCTCGTGACGCTCGCCTCACGAGAGCATCGCCGAATGGCGATGCCGCGAGGGCCTTCATGAGCGCGCTCGACGAGGACGCCGCAGCTGCACTCGCAGCGATGAGCGTGGCGGGAACCCGCAAGACGTTCAACGTCCTTGCTGCACCGACGGGTGTGCGCACCCGGCTCGCCGACGGCCGCGAGCTGATCGTGGCGTGCTCCAACGACTACCTCGGCATGGCGAACGACCCGGCCGTGGTGGCAGCAGGTGTCGCGGGACTGCGGCAGTACGGCGCCGGCACCGCCTCGGTGCGCTTCATCTGCGGGACGTTCGTACCGCATGTCGACCTGGAGAGGGACCTCGCCGACTTCGTGGGGACCTCGGCTGCGCTGTCGTTCGTCTCGTGCTGGGACGCGAACGCGGCCGCCATCACGGTTCTCGCGGACAGCAACACCATCGTGCTGTCCGACGAGCTGAACCACGCGTCGATCGTCGACGCGATCCGGCTCTCGCGTGCCGCCGGCAAAGTCGTATACCCGCACAGCGACCTTGCCGCGCTGGAGAAGGCGTTGCAGGGCTCGCTGGCCGCGGCGCGACGCCTCGTGGTCACCGACGGCGTGTTCAGCATGGAAGGCGACCTGGCGCGGCTGCCGGAGCTGGTCGAGCTCTGCCGCAGGTACGACGCCGTCCTGCTGGTCGACGACTCCCACGGCGTCGGCGTCATGGGAGCCGAGGGGCGCGGGACGGCGTCCGCGCTTGGCGTGCACGGTGAGATCGACGTCATCACCGGCACACTGGGCAAGGCACTCGGCGGTGCGGCGGGCGGCTTCGTCGCCGCGAGCGAGTCCGTGATCGCGCTGATGTCGCAGCTCGCGCGCCCTGGGCTGTTCTCCAACGCACTTCCCGTCACAGTCGCCTGCAGTGCCCGCGCCGCGCTGTCGCTGCTGCGCTCGGAACCGGGCCGGGTGACGCGGCTGCACGAGGTCGCTGATCGATTGCGTACCGGCTTGCAGACCGCGGGGCTGCGCCCGTTGCCCTCTGCGAGCGCGATCGTGCCCGTCATCGTCGGCGAGACCGCGACCGCGATCCGGATGAGCCAGACGCTGCGCGACGTCCACGGCGTACTCGTCACCGGCTTCGGCCACCCCGTGGTCCCGGAGGGCACCGCGCGGCTGCGACTGCAGGCGAGCAGTGCCTTCGCCGACGACGACGTCGATGCCGTGGTGCGGGCCGTAGCGAACGTGGCACCGCGCTGAGCGCCAACCCGCATCCCGGAGCGACTCCCCCGGCGCGGACCAGCGCGGGCGCAGGCTCGCGCGATCCCTCGAGCGGCCGCTCGGGCGTTACGGGCCGAACAGGGTCTTGTGCATCACGGTGTAGACGTAGGTGTTGTCGTGGATTCCTTCGAGCATCGCCGCATTCGGACCGACGGCCGACACGGGTACCGCGACCCCGGTGTGCTTGGACGTGGTCCAGTCGAGGCTGATCCACCTGTCGGTGCCCTTGACCCGGAACGGCCCGCTCGCTGCGGAACGCGCGCGGCCGGCCTCCTCGATCGTCATCCCCCCGGTCTCGTGGTCCGCGGTGATGATGACGAGCGTCTCGGGGTGCATGGCCTGGAACGCCTTCAATACCGTGACGATGCGGTCCAGTTCCTTGCCCACGGCTCGCAGCAACCGACCGTCGTGGCCGTGACCGGCGTTGTCGCCCTGATCTACATCGACCACCATGAAGAACCCCTTGGGGTTCTGGCTGGCGAGGTCGAGTGCCTTCTGCACGAGAAGGTGCTGCGGCACATAGTAGGGATCCTTGGCCTTCTTGTAGCCCTTGACGGTCCTCGCCCGGACGAGTGCCGCGTCCCGGAGCAGGGCGAGCACCCGGGGCCCGCTCAGCTTGGCGAACGAGGCGCGGTCGTAGGCGTACTGATAACCCTGCGACCTCGCGACCTCGACCAGGTTCTGCTTCCCTATCGACTTCTCCTCCCCGGGCACCGGGCCCCGGCGTCCCTTCGGGTACCAGGCGGACTGCCCGCCGCCGAGCATGATGTCGGGACGCGTGCGGTACACGTAGTCCCTGGCGATCTTGTACTTCGCGTGGCGGTCGGTCTGGTGCGCGGCGAACGCCGCCGGGGTCGCATCCGTCACGTCATGGTCCTCGACCAGCGCCGTCGTCTTGCCGGCGGCACGCGCCTGCTCGAGGACGGTCTGCAGAGTACGCCCGGAGGCGTCGACACCCACCCGGCCGTTGCGGGTCTTTCGCCCGGTCGCCCACGCGGTGGCACCCGCTGCGGAATCCGTCACGAACGCGTGGTCCGCCGAGTGGGTCCGCAACGACCCGTTGGAGGGCAACGTGTCCAGCGGCTGCGTCGTGGATTCACCGTGGAGCACGTACTGCAGGAAGGATCGTTGGGCAGGGCCCATCCCGTCGGTGTTCACGAGGACGACGCTCCGTGCCGCCGGGACAGCCTGTTGGACGACGGCAGCAACCGGATCGTCGAAGGTGTCCCCGACATCAGCGGAGCGTGCGAGCTCGGGCACGGCGAGAGCGAGGGCGACGATCCCGGCGGCTGCGGTCAAGCGACGAGACAGGTAGGGCATGGGCGCTCCTTGGTCGGTCGGCGCAGCCTAACGCGCGCCGGCAGCAAAGGAACGAGGTAGCGGACGGTCGTCGCAGGCAGACATCACCGTCCCGGTCGCGGTGTTCGCACTCCCAGGACGGTGATGTCTGACGGCTGCCGTTACGAGCCGAACAGGGTCCGGCGCATCACCTTGTAGACGTAGGTGTTGTCGTGGATCCCCTCGAGCGACGCCGCGTTCGGTCCGATGGCCGACACCGGCACCGCGACTCCGCTGTGCTCGGCAGTGGTCCAGTCCAGCGTGAACTTCCGGTTCATGTTCTTGACCTTGAACGGACCGCTGTCGACGGGGAGCTTGCCGTCGATCTGGACGTTGCGGGGGTGGTCCTCGTCGTAGTACGGCTCCGGGTCGTCCGGTGCCACGCCTGCGCCTCCGTCGGCTTTGTCCTCGATCGTCATGCCGCCGGTCTCGTGGTCGGCAGTCACGATGATCAGGGTCTCCGGGTGGCTTGCCTGGAACTTGCGCAGGACCGTGACGATCCGGTTGAGCTCTCGGCCGGCCTTGAGCATCAGCGGCCCGTCGTGATCATGGCCACCGTCGTCGATCTCGTCGACGTCGATCGCCATGAAGAAGCCCCTGGGGTTCTGGCTGGCGATCTGCAGCGCCTTCTTGACCAACAGGTGCTCGGCGACGTAGTAGGGATCCTTGGACTTCTGGTAACCCTTGACTTCTTCGGAGTACTCGATGCCGTCGTCGCGTACCAGGGCGAGTGCCTTTGGTCCGGTCAGCTTGGCGAACGTCTTGCGGTTGTAGGCGTACTGGTAGCCCTGCTTCTTGGCGACCTTCACCAGGTTGGTCTTGCCCTCCGAGGGGTCCTCACCAGGTACGGGCCCCTGGGTGCCCTTGGGGTACCAGATCTTCTGTCCGCCGCCGAACATGAGATCCGGATGCGTGCGATAGAGGTAGTCGCGGGCTATGGCGACCTTGTGGTCCCGGTTCTTCTGGTGGGCGGCGAAAGCAGCCATGGTGGCGTTCGTGACGTCATGGTCTTCGACCAGCGCTGTGGTCTTCCCGGCGGCCCGTGCCTCCTCGAGGATCGAGCGCAACGCCTTGCCCTTGGTGTCCACCCCGACCCTGTCGTTCAGCGTCTTGTGCCCGGTCGCCCACGCGGTCGCGCCGGCGCCGGAGTCGGTGACGAATGCCGGGTCGGCCGAGTGCGTACGCAACTGTCCGTTGTGCGGCAACGAGTCCATCGGCTGGGTCTTCACGGTGCCGTAGAGCGCGTACTGGATGAAGGTGCGTTGTGCCGGACCCATCCCGTCGCCGTTGAGGATCACGACGCTTCGGTTGCGCGGGACCGCTGGTCGCGCTGCCTGCAGCGTCGATCCACGATCGGCGGTCGTGGCGGCCTGATCCGCGCCCTGCGCGGCGGCCGAGTTCGTCGCGATGATGCTGCCGACCGCGAGTGCCAGGACCCCGACCGTGGCTCCGAGCTGCCGGCGAGAAACGTGTTGCATCGAACCTCCTTCGGGCCTCAGCTCGGGGCCGGCCGAGGTCGACCACCCGCTGCTGCAATGTGGAAATGTGGAACAATGTAACGATCGGCGCGGCTGCCTGGCAACCCTTTGCGGGTGTTCGTTCGTCGTGGGTGGCGGACCGGGCGACCGGTCCTCAGAGGATACGCAGCATGCGGTAGTTGCCGAGGGTGTTCGGCTTTACCCGCTCCAGGTCGAGGAACTCCGCGACACCCTCGTCGTAGGACTGCAGCAGTTCCTCGAACACCGCCTGCTCGACCGGCGCACCGTCGATCTCGTGGAATCCGTGCCGGGTGAAGAAGGCGGTCTCGAAGGTGAGGCAGAACAGCTTCTTGACCTCGAGCTCGCGTGCCCGCTCGATCAGCCGCTCGAGCAGCGCCCCACCGATGCCATGGCGCAGCAGCCGCGGGTCGACCGCGAGGGTGCGGATCTCGGCGAGGTCCTCCCACATGACGTGGACCGCTCCGCACCCGACGACGGCGCCGCCGCGCTCCACGACCTGGAACTCCTGGACCGACTCGTAGAGCGTCACGGTCGCCTTGGACAGCAAGCGTCGATCGCTGGTGTACGCGTCCACCAGCTCCCGGATCGCCCGTACGTCGGAGGTGCGCGCCGGTCGGATCACCACCGGGACGCCGTCGGCCGCGTCGGTGAGCTCGGCGCTCACGGGCGGATCTCCCGCTGGCTCATTCGGGTTTCACCAGGGGGAACAGGATCGTCTCGCGGATACCCAGCCCGGTCAGCGCCATCAGCAACCGGTCGATGCCCATTCCGACACCGCCGGTGGGCGGCATGCCGTACTCGAGCGCGCGCAGGAAGTCCTCGTCCAGACGCATGGCCTCGGCATCGCCGCGGGCGCCCAGCTGGGCCTGCGCGACGAGCCGTTCCCGTTGCACGACAGGATCGTTGAGCTCGGAGTATCCGGTGGCGAGCTCGAAGCCGTCGACGTACAGGTCCCACTTCTCCACCACGCCCGGGCGGGTGCGGTGGCCCTTGACGAGCGGGGACGTGTCCTCCGGGAAGTCCCGTACGAACGTCGGACCCTCGAACGTCGGCGCGACGTGGTGCTCGAACAGCTCCTCGACGAACTTGCCGGGAACCCACACCGGATCCGCCGCGATCCCCGCGGCCGCCGCCAGCGATTCCAGCTCGCCTCGCGGCGTCTCGGGGGTGACGTCCAGATCGAGCGCGGCCGACACCGCCTCGTACATGCTGACCGTGACCCAGTCGCCGGAGAGGTCGTGGACGCTGCCATCGGCGTGCGTCACCTGCAGTGAACCGGCGACCCGCATCGCGGCCTCCTGGACCAGCTCGCGGGTGACCGTCGCCATCGTGTCGTAGTCCGCGTACGCCTGGTAGAACTCGAGCATCGCGAACTCCGGCGAATGGGTGGAGTCCGCGCCCTCGTTGCGGAAGTTGCGGTTGATCTCGAAGACCCGCTCGATCCCCCCGACGACGCAGCGCTTGAGGAACAGCTCGGGTGCGATGCGCAGGTACAGCTCGATGTCGTACGCGTTCATGTGCGTCACGAACGGTCGCGCGGCGGCTCCGCCCGGCTGGGTCTGCAACATCGGCGTCTCGACCTCGCGGTAGTCGCGGTCGGCGAAGCTGGCACGCAGCGAGGCGACGATCCGGCTGCGGTCCCGAGCGGTCCGCCGCGCCTGCTCCCGCATGATGAGGTCGACGTAACGCTGCCGTACCCGCGTCTCCTCGGAAAGTTCCTTGTGCGCCACGGGCAACGGCCGCAGCGCCTTGGCAGCGAGCTGCCAGCGGTCGGCCAGCACGGAGAGCTCCCCGCGGCGGCTGGTGATCACCTCGCCCTCCACCGCGACGAAGTCGCCGAGGTCGACGTCGGCCTTCCACGCGGCGAGCCGCTCCTCACCGACCTTGTCCCGCGAGAGCATCGCCTGCAACGGCGTCCCGTCGCCGGCCTGCAGCGTCGCGAAGCAGAGCTTGCCGGTGTTGCGTACGAACATCACGCGGCCCGCGACGGCGACCCGCTCTCCGGTCGCGTGGTCGACGGGCAGATCGGCGTACTGCGCGCGCACCTGCGCGATCGTGTGGGTACGCGGAACCGCGACCGGGTAGGCGTCCTGCCCGGACGCGAGGATCCGGGCCCGCTTGTCGCGACGTACCCGCAGCTGCTCGGGCAGGTCGTCGGGCTCGGTCACCTCCGCTGTCATGGCCGTCAGGCTATCCAGCGCGGGTCGTAGGCTCGGCGCGTGCCCGACGTGCCCTGGCAGCAGCGGCGCTGCTCGTTCGGCGCGATCGCCGCCGACTACGACCGCTACCGGCCGAGCTACCCACCGGCGGCGCTCGACTGGGTGCTGGCCCGCATGGGCCGGGGCGGGCCTTCGCAGGTGCTCGACGTCGGTGCCGGGACCGGCGCGCTGACGCGGGTCCTCGCCGCGCAGGGCCACGAGGTGCTCGCGGTCGAGCCGGACGCCCGGATGCGCCGCCGGCTGAGAGAGTCGCTGCCGCACGTGACCGCGCTCGACGGCACCGCCGAGGCGCTCCCGATCGCCGACGGAAGCGTCGACGCCGTCGTCGCCGGCCAGGCGTGGCACTGGTTCGACGGAGCGGCGGCTGCGCACGAGTTCGCGCGGGTGCTGCGGCCGGGCGGCGTGGTCGGGCTGCTGTGGAACCAGCGCGACGAGGACGTCGCGTGGATGCGCGCGTACTCGCAGCTCGTCGGCGGCGAGGGCGGCTCGCGCCAGCGATGGGCAGCCCAGGCGCCCACGCTCGGGACGCCGTTCACCCCGGCCGAGCAGGCCCGCTTCCCGCATGCGGTGGCGGTGACCGCGGACGAGTTGGTGGGTCTCACGCTCACCGCGTCCTACGTACGGCTGCGGCCGGACGCCGACCGGATCGCGGAACGCGTGCGTGACCTCACCCATACCCATCCGGACCTCGCGGGACGGGACCGGTTCGAGCTGCCGTACGTCACCTTCGCCTTCCGGTTCCGCCGGCGCTGAAGGTAGGGGTGCGCTCAGGTGTTCTTGGCGTAGACCAGCCGCAGGCCCTGCAGCGTGAGGTCCGGGCGGTGCTCGGTGACCGTCCGGGACTCCGGGATCACGAAGGGGGCCAGGCCGCCGGTGGCGATCACCGCGGTGACCGTGCCACCGAGCTCGGCGCTGATGCGCGCGACGATGCCGTCGACCTGCCCCGCGAAGCCGTACAGCGAGCCGGACTGCAGCGCCTCGACCGTGTTCTTGCCGATCACGTTGCGGGGCGCGACGAACTCCACCTTGCGCAACTGGGCCGCGCGGCTGACGAGTGCGTCGAGCGAGATCTCCACGCCGGGGGCGAGCGCGCCGCCGAGGAACTCCCCCTTCTCGGACACGACGTCGAAGTTGGTCGACGTGCCGAAGTCGACGACGATGGCCGGTCCGCCGTACAGCGTGTGGGCCGCCAGGGTGTTGGCGATCCGGTCGGCGCCGACCTCTTTCGGGTTGTCCATGAGCACCGGCACACCGGTCCGCGCGCCCGGTTCGATGATGACGTGCGGCACGTCGGGGTAGTACCGCTCGAGCATCTCGCGCATCTCGCGCAGCACCGCGGGGACGGTGGACAGCAACGCGACCCCGCTGATGTCGGGGTCGTCACGCAGCAGCCCGCCGAAGGTGAGGCGGTACTCGTCGGCGGTGGTACGCGCGTCGGTCTTCACCCGGTAGTCGCGTACCAGCTGCTCGCCGGCGAACAGTCCCAGCACGGTGTTGGTGTTGCCGACGTCGATCGCGAGCAGCATGTCCGTTCCTAAGTCGGTCGGGATTCCGGATGAATGTGGCAGGACTCCGCTCTTAGCGGAGTCCTGCCACATTCATCCGGAAAGGGGGCGGAGGTCGGCGCCGATGTCGAGAACTGCGGCGGAGTGGGTGAGGGCGCCGACGGCGACGTAGTCGACACCGGTCGCGACGACCGCGGGGGCATCGGCGAGGACGAGCCCGCCGGACGCCTCGAGGGTCGCGCGCCCAGCGGTACGGCGTACGGCCTCGCCCATGTGTTCCGGCGTGAAGTTGTCCAGCAGCACCAGGTCCGCCCCCGCGTCGAGCACCTCGTCGAGCTGGTCGAGCGAGTCCACCTCGACCTCGAGGGGCAGTCCCGGCCAGCGGGTGCGCACGGCACGGAACGCCTCGGCGACGCCACCAGCCGCGAGTACGTGGTTGTCCTTGACCAGCGCTGCGTCCGACAGCGCCATCCGGTGGTTGACCCCGCCGCCGCAGCGGACCGCGTACTTCTCCAGCGCCCGCAGGCCCGGAGTCGTCTTGCGGGTGTCGCGGACCCGCGTACGCGATCCGGCGAGCGCAGCCGCCCACGCGGCTGTCGCCGTCGCGACACCGGACAGGTGGCCGTACAGGTTGAGGGCGGTGCGCTCGGCGGTGAGCAGGTCCCGGGTCCGCCCGTCCACCGTCACCAGCACTTGCCCCGCCGTCACGGCCGCACCGTCGGGGACGTCGATCCGTACCGTCGCATCACCGCCGGAGACGACCTCGAAGACGGCGGCCGCGACGGGTGCACCGGCGACCGTCCCCGGCGCGCGCGCGACGAGCTCGAGCACGGAGCGCTGCTCCGCCGGCACCGTCGCGGTGGACGTGACGTCGACCCCGCCGGCCAGGTCCTCGGCGACGGCCGCGCGCACCAGCGACTCGACGTACGCCGGATCCAGTCCCGCCGCGTCGAGCGCGGCGCGCAGCTCGTACGACAGGCTCACGGCCTCACTCCTTGCGATGCCCGGACCGGCTCCGGATGCGTGGTGAGGACACCCTCGGGGTCGACGCGGGACACCAGCCGTACGTGCCAGCGCCGCTCGTCGGTCTCCGGGAAGTCCTCCCGCCAGTGCGACCCGCGGGTCTCCTCGCGCAGCGCCGCGTTGTTCGCGAGCACCGAGGCGACGGTGTGCAGGTTCGCCGTCTCCCACGCCGAGGTGTGCGGGTCGTCGCTCGTCTCGCGCCCGAGCGCGGCGAGCACGCCCTCGGTGGTGGCGAGGGAGCCGGCCGAGCGCAGCACGCCCGCACCCTCGGTCATCGCCGCCTGCACAGCAGGCCGGACCACCGTCGGCAGCAGCCCGCTGCGGCCGGACCCGGCGATCGGCTCGCGCCGCTCGGGCAGGCCCGCGGAGAGCAGGTCACCGATACGCGAGGCGAAGACCAGTCCCTCGAGCAGCGAGTTGGACGCCAGCCGGTTCGCACCATGGACCCCGGTGCAGGCGCACTCGCCGCACGCGTACAGGCCCGGCACCGTCGTGCGCCCGTCGATGTCAGTGCGTACACCACCGGACGCGTAGTGCTGCGCCGGCCCGACGGGGATCATCTCGGTCACCGGGTCGACGCCGTGCTCGCGGCACGAGGCGAGGATCGTCGGGAAGCGCTTCTCCCACACTGCGGCGCCGAGCGCCCGGCCGTCCAGCCACACGTGCGGCGCGCCGCTGGCCCGCATCCGCCGCATGATCGCCTTGGCCACGACGTCGCGCGGGGCGAGCTCGGCGAGCGGGTGCTCCCCGAGCAGGAACCGTGCGCCGTCGTCGTCGACGAGGACGGCCCCCTCCCCGCGTACCGCCTCGCTCACCAGCGGTTGCTGTCCGTGCGCATCGGGCCCGATCCAGAGCACGGTGGGGTGGAACTGGACGAACTCGAGGTCGGCGACCTCGGCGCCGGCGCGCAGTGCGAGCGCCACACCGTCGCCCGTCGCCACCGACGGGTTGGTCGTCGCGTCGAAGACCTGCCCGAAGCCGCCGGTGGCGAGCACCACCGCGGGGGCGAGGGCGGCGCCGACCCCGCCGCGCTGGCCCTCTCCCATCACGTGCAGGGAGATGCCTTGCACAGCGCCGGTACGGTCGCGCAGCAGGTCGAGCGCGAGCGCGTTCTCCACGAGCTCGATGCCGTCCTGGCTGCGTACGGCCGCGACGAGCGCGCGCGAGACCTCCGCTCCGGTCGCATCCCCGCCGGCGTGCGCGATCCGGTCGCGCAGGTGACCACCCTCGCGTCCGAGCGCGATCCGCCCGGCCGGGTCGGTGTCGAACCGCGCGCCCAGATTGATCAGCCGGCGCATCGCGCGCGGCCCCTCGGTGACAAGGGCCCGCACCGCCTCCGGATCGCAGAGCCCGGCCCCTGCGACGAGCGTGTCCTGCTCGTGCTCCGCGGGTGAGTCGTCCTCGTCCAGCGCGGCGGCGATGCCGCCCTGCGCCCAGCGCGTCGAGCCCTCGTCGACCCGCGCCTTGGTGACCAGCAGCACCCGCAGGCCGGCGGCGCGTGCGTGCAGCGCCGTGGTCAGCCCGGCGACGCCCGACCCGACGACGACGACGTCCGCGACGGCGGTCCAGCCGGGCTCGGCGGCGAGCAGCCGCTGCGGCAGCGTCACGGGCACGGCCACATCATGCCGGTCCGAGCACCCGGTCCCGACACGCGCGACCACGATCGGTAGCTCGGCCGGTGCGGTTCCGCCCGGTCAGTCGCCGAGCACGCACGGCGCGTTGTCCAGCAGCCGTACGTCACCCACAGGGACGGCGAGCAGCAGCCGCGCGGGGCCGGACTCGGGGACCGGGCCCAGCCCGGGGTCGGTCAGGACCGCGTAGTCCGGGGTCAGGCCGGCCCGCTCCAGGACGTCCTGCACCGCGTCGAGCGCGGCCCTCGCGCCGTCGCGCGCGGCCGACACCCCGGCCTGCAGGGCCTCCGGGACGGCAGCGGCGCGGGTCCGCTGCTCGCTCGAGAGCCGCCGGTTGCGGCTCGAGCGGGCCAGCCCGTCGGGTTCGCGCGCTGTGGGCGCGCCCAGCACCGCGACGTCCAGGTCGAGATCGTGGGCCATGCGCCGGACGAGGACCAGCTGCTGATAGTCCTTCTCCCCGAACACGGTCACGTCCGCGCCGGTGAGCGACAACAGCTTGTGCACGACGGTGAGCACGCCGCGGAAGTGCCCCGGGCGTACGGCCCCCTCGAACAGGGTGCCGAGCGGGCCCGGGTCGACGGTGACGTCCGGCTGGCCGTCCGGGTACAGCTCGGGTGCCGGCGGGGCGAACACCAGGTCGACGCCTTCGCGGGCGCAGAGCGCGACGTCCGCCTCCAGGTCGCGGGGGTAGCGCGCCAGGTCGTCGGCGTCGTCGAACTGCAGCGGGTTCACGAAGATCGTGACCGCGACGTGGCCGTCCGGGCCGACCTGCGCCGCCGCCTGCCGGATCAGCGCGACATGCCCCTCGTGCAGCGCGCCCATCGTCAGCACCACCCCGCGCGCGGTGGCCGGGGGCAGCGTCGCGTACGCGTCACGCAACGCCGCCCGGCCGGTCACGACCCGCAGCACGCTCACCGGCGAGCCTGCTCACCGAGGATGTCGAGCAGCGCTTCCGCCGCGTCCGGACGCAGCAGCCCGGCGGCGAGAGCGCGGTCGGCGGCCAGCCGGGCGAGCGCGAGGTACGCCGCTCGCGCTTCGGGGTAGACCTCGCCAATCGCCGCAAGGTGCGCGCCCACCGTGCGCGCGTCGCCCCGGGCGACCGGGCCGGTCAGGGCGGCGTCCCCGATGCGCAGCGCATTGTCCAGCGTGGCCGCGAGCAGCGGAGCGACGACGCGGTCGGGTTCCTGCACGCCGGCGAGGCGCAGCAGATCGAGCGTCGACCCGACGAGCGCGGCGAGGTGGTTCGCGCCGTGGGCGAGCGCCGCGTGGTAGAGCGGCCGCGATTCCTCCTGTACCCAGAAGGACTCCCCGCCCATCTCCATCACCAACAGCTCGGCCACCGGTGCGAGCACCTCGGGTGCGGTCAGGGCGAACGGCACGCCCGCGAGCCGCTCCAGGTCCAGGCTCGTACCGGTGAAGGTCATCACCGGGTGGACCGCGAGCGGCAGCGCACCGACCCGGCGCACCGGGTCGAGCACCGCGCAGCCGTACCGGCCGCTGGTGTGCATCAGCAGCTGGCCCGGGCGTACGGCACCGGTCGCGGCGATCCCGGCCACGAGTTCGGGGAGCACGTCGTCGGGGACGGTGAGCAGGCCAAGATCGGCCTCGGCGAGCACCTCGTCCACCGCCAGCAGCGGTACGTCGGGTAGCAGCGCCTCCGCGCGCCGCCGGGAACCCTCCGAGACGGCGTACGCCGCGACCACGGGGTGGCCGGCGCGGGCGAGGGCGGCGGCGAGGACCGCACCGACGCGCCCGGTGCCCACCACGCCGACGCGCACCCGCGGCGGTGCCTGCGGTTCCATCCCGCCCAGACTACCGAGCGGGCCGCCAGCGCTTCGGGGTCGGCGACGTCGCTGCGGGCGCACTACGGCGGTCCCGGGTGCGGCTCCCGATCGGGCGGCGCCGGCAGGTTCGCGGCCCACCGCGTCGTACGGTCTGCGGCGCGGGCGCGCGTGGCGCGGTCGGCCTGGTCCTGCGCCAACCCGCGCGCCTCGAAGGCCGCCCGGTGCAGCGCGACGACCCGCACCGGTCCCGGCGTCGAGTCGAACCACACGCTGGCGAGGTCGAGCGCGCGCTGCCATGGGCCCTGCGTGACGCGCACCGACTGGGTACGGGCGTGGGGCATCACCGCCCAGCGCCGGGTGAGACGTCCCCGCCGCGTCACCAGCACCTGCGCGTCGTGACCGACCGCGAGCCGGTTCCACTGGACGAAGGCGCGGCGCCGGGCCCGCTGCGGTGCGGGCGTGAGCGGGATGGCGTCGAGGTCGACGCCCGGCAGGATCTGGCCGAGCACGACGCGGGCCACCGGCCACGGCGCGACCGGCAGCAGCATGCTGTCCGAACCGGAGTCGGTCCCGCCCGCGATGCCGGCGACGTTGATCTCGACCCGGACCCACCCGCGGCGGCGCCACAGCAGCGGCTCGGTCAGCCCCACCGCCTGCACCCGTCCAGGCGGCACCGTCTGGTGCTGGGTCTGCAGCAGCCCGCGGCGCAGCCGCAGCCCGTCCTGCGCCCGGGCGACGGTGAAGCCGTAGTACTTGGTGAACTCGCTGAACAGCGTGAAGATCGGCGCCCCGCCGACTACGACGAAGACCAAACCGGCCGGTCCCGCCGTCATGACGGCGGCTGCCACGACGGCGGCCGTCGCGAGCAGCAGCAGCGCGGTGGTGCCGCGCAGCACCAACGAGAGCAGCAGGTCGCCCGGCGGCACGGTCGCGAGCACCTGCTCCGGTGCCTCCCCGGAGTCGTGGCGCACTCCCGCCGAGCGCGCCACGATCTCGTTGCGCAGCTCGTCGGCCTCGGCGCGGGTGAGGTACTGCAGCACCGCCTTGGAGTCGCCGGACCCGGCGACCTCGACCCGTACCTCGGCCATTCCTACCAACCGGGCCAGCAGCGGCGCGACGACGTCGACCGCCTGCAACCGGGAGAGCTGCAGGCGGCGCTGCTGGCGTACGAGCACGCCCGAGTCGACCCGCAGGTCCCCGTCGTCGTCGAACCAGTAGGTGAGCCGGCGCCAGGCGACGTACTGCACCACGGTGACGAGCAGCGCCAGCCCGATCGCGCCGCCGACGATCGCCGCGCCCCAGGCGGGCGTGCGGTGGGCGACGCCGCGGGTGAACAACGACACCGCGATCACGACGACAACCGGGATCACCCGCAACCCGTGCACGAACGGGGTGACGGGGTGGACCTTCCGCCTGCCCTGCGCGTCGGGGCCGGAGCGACCCGGGCGCAGCAGCGACCCACCGAGCGGGTCCGGGGTGCTCCCGCTCACCGTCGCCTCCCCGCCGCGGCTTCCCGCACGAAGGTGGCCCTGGTCCGGCTGAGCCTTACCGGGGTGGGCTTCGTGCCGGACACCGGGCGGTTCAAAGGCCGGCCGTGCGCTCTTCGCCGAGGCGGGCCAGCCGGTCGCGCAGGTCGGCGGCGACCTCGGGCGTCAGGCCCGGTACGGCGGCGTCGGTCGTCGCGGCCGCGGTGTGCAGTTGCACGGTGGAGACCCCGTACCAGCGGTCGATCGGCCCGGCGACGACGTCGACGAGCTGCATCCGCCCGTACGGCACGATCACCAGACGCCGGAACAGGATGCCGCTGCCGACCAGCAGGTCGTCCGGGCGTAGCGCGTAGCCCCAGGATCGGACCCGCCGACCGATCAGCCACCACGCCCAGCCGAACCCGACCACCGCGGCTGCGGTCACGAGCGCGGCGATCCAGCGCGGGACGGGCAGCGCCCAGAGCGCGACGATCCCGGCGAGGACCGCGAGGTAGACGAGCAGCAACGTGGTGCGCCGAGCGCGTACGAGCGCGGGGCTGACCCGTACCCAGTCCGGCACCTCGAACGGGTCGGCATTCATGGACCGACCTTAGGACGAACGCGCCGGGTCCGGTTCGAGCGCGCGGTGGTGGGTCAGACGTCGAGGGCGCGGCGGATCAGGCGCAGTCGTTCACCGGCAGCGGCCGTCTCCGGGCGGCGCAGGTCCGCCACGGGTACCGACCCGATCACCTCGTCGGCGCCGGTGCCGGTGCGGGCGGCCGGCTCGTACGCCCGCGCCGACTCGTAGTCGCGCGCGGGCGTCGGGCGGCTCGGCGTCGCGGCGGCGCGCTCGCGGGCGGAGGCGGCGTCACGCGCCTGCGCGGCGAGCTCGAGATGCGCCTCGAGCAGGTCGGTGAGCCGGGTGGTCAGGTCGGTGATCGTCCGCTGGTTGTCGACCAACTGGGCACGCAGGTCGCTGGACTGGCGGGCGAGCAGCTCGACGAGCGGGTCGGTCACGGTACGGGCGCGCAGCGCGGCAACCTGCTCGCGCGCGGTACGCAACTCGGCCCACAGCGCGGCGGTCTGCTCGGCCATCGCCTCGATCATGGCCGAGAGCCGGACGGTGTCGAGCCGGGAGCGGCCGAGCTCCCCGTGGAGCGCGACGAGATCATCGGACAGCATCGTGTAGGCGGCGCGGATCTCCCGGCCCCCTCGCGGGCCGGGCTGCCCGCCGCTCCACCAGTTCGCCATGGGGGCAGCCTACGGCGCGGCGACGCACCGTAGCACCCGCTACCCCCGAATCGGGGTAGCGACGCTACCCAGCGTGTCGTCCCGGCCACCTGCACCCGGCCGCGGCGCAGCGACCGACCCCCGCGGGCGGGGGGTGGGTGCGAACAGCCGCCGCCGCGTACGCCGGCCCTCGTCGATCGCCTGCCCGACGCGTTCCACGACGACCTCGACGATCCGGTCGGTCGGCCACAGGTACGTCGTGAGCGGCGGGGTCAGCAGGGCGGACAGCGGGTGGTCGTCGTAGCCGAGGACCGACACGTCGTCCGGGATGGCGAGGCCGAGCTCGCGCGCCGCCGCGTAGACGCCGTACGCCATCGCGTCGGCGAGCGCGAACACAGCCGTCGGCGGGTCCGGCTCGGTCAGCAGCGTCCGAGCAACGGCGGTTGCACCGGCGAGGTCGTGAGGCGTCGTGACGAGCCGGGCGTGCAACCCGAGCTCCGGCGCGACCTGCTGCACCACCTGCTCCGCGGGGCGGTCCGGGGTCGCTGCCGACCCGGGCGTCAGCACAGCGACCTCGCGGTGGCCGGCCGCCGAGAGCACCGTCAGCGCGTCGGTGACGCCCGCCGTGTTGTCGAAGACGACCTCGGCCGCGGTCCCGACGCCCGGCAGCCCGTCCCCGACCGAGACGAGCGGGACGTCGCGGGCGATGTCGGCCCAGTGCGCGGACGACGGGTCCACCGGCAGCGCGATGATCGCGTCGGCGCGCTGGTCGACGAGCCGCTTGGCCAGCGTCGCCTCACGGACCGGGTCGTTGGCAGCGTCGACGATCAGCGCGTTGCGGTCCTGCGCGAGCAGCCCCCGCCCCAGTGCCGCCGCGAGCCGTTGCTGCCACACGTCCTCCAGCGAGCGGCACAGCACCCCGACGGTGCCCGTACGTCCTCCGGCAAGCGCCCGGGCGATGGGGTCGGCTTCGTACCCGAGGCGCTCCGCGGACGCGCGCACCCGCTCCTGGGTGGCCTCCGGCACCTGCAGCCCGCGCAGCGCGTAGGACACGGCCGCCGCGGACAACCCGGTGTCGTTGGCGATGTCCTTGATCGTCGCGCGCTTCTGGCGGCCCGCCATACCGGAAGCCTAACCAGCCGCGCAGACGGCGCCGCGCCCACGGCCGACCGCGCCATCGATTGACACAAGCGCAGTGAACCGCTTCACTGAAAGGGTTCACTGAACCGATTCACCAGCGGGAAGGGAGTCAGCGTGGAGCTCCCGTCGATCGACGTGCACCAGCACCTGTGGCCCGAGCCCTTCCTCGACGAGCTGCGCCGGCGCCGCGAACCGCCTCGGCTGCGGGGCTGGACGCTGCAACTGGACGGGGAGCCGGACTACGCGGTCGACCCGCGCGCCCAGGATCCGCGCGCCCGAGCGGCGCAGGAGCACCGCGACGGCACCGGCCGCGCGCTCGTCTCACTGTCCAGCCCGCTCGGGATCGAGTGGTTGCCGCCCGCGCAGGCGGCGCCGCTGCTGGACGCCTGGCACTCCGGCGCGGCCGCGCTGCCCGCGCCGTACGAGCCCTGGGCCGCGGTGAACCTGCACGATCCCGACCTCGCGGCACTGGACGCCCAGCTCGCGAACGGGTTCGTCGGGCTGCAGGTCCCGGCCGACGCGCTCGCGCGGCCCGCTGCGCTGGAGCGGCTCGCCCCGGTGCTCGCGCGCTGCGAGGCTGCCGCCGCGCCGGTACTGGTCCACCCGGGCAAGGCGCCGGACAGCGCCTCGCTCCCGCCCTGGTGGGCGCCGGTCGTCGACTACCCCGCCGCCCTGGCCAGCGCGTGGTGGACCTGGCACGCCGCCGGCCGCGCGCTGCTGCCCCGGCTGCGGATCTGCTTCGTCGCGGCGGCCGGTCTCGCCCCGCTGCACCACGAGCGGCTGCGCGCGCGGGGCGGGACGGTCGGCGCGGTGGACCCGGCCGTGTTCGTGGACACCTCGTCGTACGGACCGCAGGCCCTCGACGCGGTGATCCGGGTGCTCGGCATCGACGTCGTGGTGCTCGGCAGCGACCGCCCGTACGCCGAGCCGACCGACCCCTGCCTCGGTGCAGCGGCGACAGCCGCGATCCGGCGCACCAATCCGCACCGGCTGCTCGACCGCCACCGCGCCCCTCCGCCACACGCGGGTCAGACGAGCACCGGCAGCGACAAGGAACAGAAAGGACCCCACACGCCATGAGCACCGTGAGCATCACCACCCCGAGCACCGACGACCCGGCCTTCCCGGCGAGCGTGCCGGCGCGCGAGTCGGACGCGATCACCGGGCTCGGCGCGCAGGCGGGCCTCGAGCGGCTGCCGCAGCGGGACCTGTCGCCGCAGGAGCTGCGCGACCTGGCCGCCGCGGTCGCCGCGCGCCGCGAGCTCTGGGACGGCGGCCTGGACTTCTCCGGCGGCGAGCGGCACTACGTCTCGCTCTACCGCGACGCCCACGTCGACGTCTGGGTGCTGTGTTGGAACCCGGCCAACGACACCGGCTGGCACGACCACGACATCTCCTCCGGCGCGGTGGCCGTGGTCGAGGGCTCCCTCGTCGAGCACAACCTGACCATCGGGCGCCCACCGGTCTCGACCGAGGTCGGCGCCGGGCGGGTGTTCTCCTTCGGCCCGGACCACATCCACCGGCTGACCGGCCAGGCTCCCGGCACGGTCTCCATCCACGCGTACTCCCCCCCGCTGTGGCGGATGGGTCAGTACGTCATCGACGACGGCGGCGTGCTGCACCGGGTGTCGGTGTCGTACGCCGACGAGCTGCGCCCGCTCGACGACGTGCCCGAGACGCCGGACACCCGGGCCGTGCCGGCGGCCATCCCGGCCTGAGCCGATCCGTCAGCGCACCTCGCCGGGCCGGGCTTCGCGTGCCAGGCGCGCGAGGGTGGGCAGCAACGCCGTCGCGAGCTGCACGTCGCCGGTGAGCGGGCGGTCCGCCAGTTCCGCCGGCAGCGCCGCGGCGGCCCGCGCGTAGAGCTCGGCGAGCGGCCCGGGACCCAGCTCGGCCGGACCCGCCCCGGACAGGCGCAGCGCCCGCGTCGCCGCGACGAGCTCGCACGCGACGACGGTGCGCAGCGCCCCCACCGTGTCGGCCGTGGCGCGCGCCGCCTCCGGAGCGAAGCTCGCGTGGTCCTCGACGCCGCGGGAGAGCACCGCGGTGCCGAGACTGGCCGGCGCAGCGAGCACCCGCACCCGGGCCAGCGCGCTCGCGGCGACGTACTCCAGCCCCATCGCGCCGGAGCTCGCGGCGGGTCCGCTCGCGAGGAACTCGCGCAGCCCGGTGGCCGCCGGATCGAGCAGCAGCGCCGTACGCCGCACCGAGAGCGCAGCATCCGAGTGCAGCGCGAGGCGCACCGCGTCCAGGGTCAGCCCGAGGTGCCCGGCCCACCACCCGCCGTGGTGCAGGGCGACCGGCGGGTCGACCTCGGGCAGCAGCGGGTTCTCCGTCCCCGCCGCCAGCTCGGTCCGCAACGCGTGCACGAGTGCGTCGAGGGCGTCGAGCGCCGCACCGCGCACCTGCGGAAGTGCCCGCAGGGCCGCTGGGTCCTGCAGCCGGGCCGGCGCCGCGGCCGCACCGCCGAGCAGGGCCCGCAGCAGGGCCGCTGCCCGTACGTCCCCGGGGTACGGGCGCGCCGCCACCACGCGAGCGTCGAGCGCCTGGGGGTTGCCGCGGGCCGCCGCCAGCGTCAGCGCCGCCACCGCGGCGCTCGCCGCGAGCAGGTCGGTGAGGTCGGCCGCCGCCAGCGCCGCCTCGGCGATCGTCACCGCATTGCTCGACAGCAGGGCGAGCGCGTCACCGGAGCCGAGGCGCAGCGCGGCGAGCGGGCACTGCGGCGCGCCCTGCCATGGCACAGCACCGGTCAGCGCGAGCCCGAGCTCCCCGAGCGGGCCGAGGTCGCCGGTGCCGACGCCGCCGAACCGGTGCAGCAGCGGGACCGCGCGGGCGTCGATCGCGGCGACGAGCGCGTCGAACAGTTCCGGCGAGACACCGGAGCATCCCGCCGCGAGCTGGTTGGCGCGTACGACCATCGCGGCCCGCGCGACATCGGCGGGGTACGGCTCACCGCCCGCCGTCGCGTGGCTGGCGAGCAGCCGCTCGCCGTGCTCGGCGCCGCCGGAGGAGCGGAGCGTGCTGTTGGCTCCCACCCCGGTGCCCACGCCGTAGACCGCGCCGGTCGCGGCCGCCGCCTGCTGGCGGGCGTGTGCGGCACGTACGCGCTCGCGCGCAGCTTCCGAGGCGCGGACCGCACCGGGACCGCGGGCGAGCGCCGCGAGGGTGGCCGGGGTCAGCTCGTCGCGGCCGATCTCGAAGACCGGGTTCGACAGGGCCGCCGACATTCGATCAGTATGGATCGTCGCGCTCCCCGCGCGGCGCCGCCGGTCGGGGCCGACGCGTCGTTCGGCTCGACCCACCCAGGAGGCACGGGCGTGATCGAGTTCAAGTCCGTCACCAAGCGGTACCCGGACGGGACCGTCGCGGTCGACGCGCTGTCGCTGACGGCGCCGACCGGGCAGATCACGGTGCTGGTCGGGCCCTCCGGGTGCGGCAAGACCACGTCGCTGCGGATGATCAACCGGATGATCGAGCTGAGCTCCGGCCAGATCCTCATCGACGGCACGGACACCGCGGGGCAGGACGCCGCGACGCTGCGACGCGGCATCGGCTACGTCATCCAGCACGCCGGGCTGTTCCCGCACCGCACCATCGTGGACAACATCGCGACCGTGCCGATGCTCGTCGGGTGGGGCCGCACCCGGGCCAGGGAACGCGCGTACGAGCTGCTCGAACGGGTGGGCCTGGACCGCAGGCTGGCGCGCCGCTACCCGGCGCAGCTCTCGGGCGGTCAGCAGCAGCGCGTCGGGGTCGCCCGGGCGCTCGCCGTGGACCCGCCGATCCTGTTGATGGACGAGCCGTTCAGCGCGGTCGACCCGATCGTGCGCGAGGAGCTGCAGACCGAGCTGATGCGGCTGCAGGCCGAGCTGGACAAGACCATCGTGTTCGTCACCCACGACATCGACGAGGCGATCCGCATCGGTGATCAGGTCGCGGTGATGCGCCAGGGTGGCCTGCTCGCCCAGCTCGCCCCGCCGGCCGAGCTGCTGGCCCACCCGCACGACGACTTCGTGGCGGACTTCGTCGGCCGCGACCGCGGCTACCGGGCGCTGGCGTTCTCGAACGCGCAGCTCCCGGCACTGCGCGAGGAGCGCACGGTGCGGCTCGGCGCTGCACTCGACGGCGACCGCAGCGGCGCGGGCGACGACTGGTTGCTCGTCGTCGATGACGCACAGCGCCCGCAGGGGTGGCTCGACCTGCGCGCCGGGCACCGCGACGCAGCCGCCGACCACCTCGAGCTCGGCGGTACGACGGCCTGTCGCGACGGTTCGCTGCGTTCGCTGCTCGACGCGGCGCTGTCCTCGCCCGCCGGTCGCGGCGTCGTCATCGACGACACCGGTCGGCTGCTGGGCACCGTCACGGCCCGCGAGGTGCTCGCCCTGATCGAGGCCGAGCGCGAGCGCCCGACCAGCTCTGCCGGGAGCACGGAGCCGCTCGAGAAGAGCACGCCGGGATGAGCGAGTACTTCACCTGGCTGCTGGACAACGCCGGGCAGGTCACCGCGCTGTTCTGGGCGCACACCAAGCTCGCCGTGATCCCGCTGCTGATCGGGCTCGTCCTCGCCCTGCCGCTGGGCTGGGCGAGCCGCCGGATCCCGCGGCTCTACACCCCGATGGTCGGGCTCACCGGGTTGCTCTACACGATACCGTCGCTCGCGCTGTTCGTCGCGCTTCCCGGGATCATCGGCACCAAGATCCTCGACCCGGTCAACGTCGTCGTCGCGCTCACCCTCTACACCGTCGCGCTGCTGGTGCGCACCGTCGCCGACGGGCTCGCCGCCGTGCCGGAGGACGTGCAGGCGGCCGCGACCGCGATGGGCTACCGCCGCTTCCGGCGGCTGGTGGCGGTGGAGCTGCCGATCGCGGTACCGGTGATCGCGGCCGGGCTGCGCGTGGCCGCCGTGTCGAACGTGAGCCTGGTCAGCGTCGCCGCGCTGATCGGGGTGCCGCAGCTCGGCCAGTTGTTCACCAGCGGCTTCCAGCTGTTCTACTTCGTCCCGATCGTCTGGGGCGTCGTGCTGTGCCTGCTGCTCGCCTTCCTGCTCGACGCCGTCATCCTGCTGGTGGCCCGCTGGCTCACCCCGTGGACCCGGGCGGCCCAGGCGTGATCGATCTGATGCTCGCGTGGCTCACCGACCCGGCGAACTGGACCGGCAGCGACGGCGTACCCGTACGCACGCTCGAGCACGTCGTCTACTCGCTCGTCACGCTCGCGGTGGCGTGCGCGATCGCCGTACCCGCCGGACTGTGGATCGGGCACACCGGCCGCGGCACGTTCATCGTCGCCGGGATCGCCAACGGGCTGCGGGCCCTTCCCACGCTGGGCCTGCTGGTGCTGTTCGTCCTGATCATCGCGCCGCTCATCGGCAACGACCTCGCCTTCGTGATCCCCTCGCTCGTGGCATTGGTCGTCCTCGGCGTGCCACCGGTGCTCAGCGGCACGTACGCGGGGATCCAGAACGTCGACCCGGCGGCCCGTGACGCGGCGTACGGCGTGGGCATGTCCGGCCGGCAGGTGCTGTGGCGCGTCGAGCTGCCCTGCGCGCTGCCGCTGATGTTCTCCGGGCTGCGCAGCGCCACGCTGCAGATCATCGCGACCGCCACGATTGCGGCGTACGTCTCCCTCGGCGGGCTCGGGCGCTACATCATCGACGGGCAGGCCACGCACGACTTCCCGCAGATGCTCGCCGGTGCGGTGCTGGTCGCCGTGCTCGCCCTGCTGGCGGACCTGCTCATCGCCGGGGTGCAGCGGATCACCGTCTCGCGCGGTCTGACCGGCCGGTATCGTCGTACCGCCGCTGACCCTCCGAGCGCCGGACCCGTCGCAGGCGGTGCCGGCAGCGAAGGAGACCGCGTGCTCGACCCGGTCTGAACCGTGCCCGCGGCCCGGAGCCCCGAATCGTCACCGACTGGAGAAGCCCATGAAACGCACCCGTCTCGCCGTCGTCGCCGGCCTCGTCGGCGCCGCGCTGACCCTCGCCGGCTGCGGCGGCAGCGACGCGCTCGCGCCCGACACCTCGTCGGCGCCTCCCGCCGACGCCGGCACGATCGTGGTCGGGTCGGCCAACTTCCCGGAGAACGTGGTGCTCGCCGAGATCTACGCGCAGGCGCTGCAGGGCAAGGGACTCAACGTGCAGACCCGGCTGAACATCGGCTCGCGTGAGACGTACATCCCGAGCCTCGAGGACGGGTCCATCAGCGTGATCCCGGAGTACACCGGCGTGCTGCTGCAGTACTTCGACAAGAACGCGACAGCGGTCGACCCGGAGGGCGTCTACACCGCGCTCAAGGCTGCGCTGCCCGAGGGCCTCTCCGTCCTCGACATGTCGAGCGCCGAGGACAAGGACGCCGTGGTCGTCACCAAGGAGACGGCGGAGAAGGACCACCTCACGACCATCGCCGACCTGGCGCCGTACGCCAGCCAGATGGTGCTCGGCGGACCCCCGGAGTGGAAGACCCGCGAGACCGGCGTGCCGGGTCTGAAGAAGGTGTACGGGCTGAACTTCAAGTCGTTCAAGCCGCTGGACGTCGCCGGGCCGCTCACCGTGCAGGCGCTCAAGAGCGGCATCGTGCAGGCGGCGAACCTGTTCACCACCCAGTCGGCGATCGCGGAGAACGACTTCGTGGTGCTGCAGGACCCGAAGAACCTGTTCGCGGCGCAGAACGTCGTCCCGCTGATCCGCACCGACAAGGTCGATGACACGGTCACGAGCACGCTCAACGCGGTCTCGGCCGCCCTCGACACCGAGCAGCTCGCCGACCTGGTCAAGCAGGCCGAGGTCGACAAGACCGACCCGGCCACGATCGCCAAGAACTGGCTGGCGAGCAAGAACCTCGGCTAGCACCAACGTGGTCGGCGCGCCCGGCGCACCAAGACCCGGCCAGCCGTTGTCGCGGGGCTAGCCGTGCTCGCGCAGGTACGTCGCGAAGCGGGCGCGGAACAACGGTTCGAGCTCGCCGACCCCGTCGTCGCCGAACACCTGACGGGCGGCGTTGATGCTCTCGGAGATGCTCCCGCCGATGTCTCCGAGCGAGCCGCCTTCGGTGGCGACAGCGTTCAGCGCGCTGGTGTGGCTGAGCAGGTCCATGAAGAACCCGAGGTCACGGCGCTGCTCGGCGAGCGCGAACGCCCGGTCGCGCAGCTCGCCGTACGGCAGGTCTTCGAGCACCTCACCGGTGGTGTCCATGCCCAGGAATCTAACCCGCCCTCCCCGACGTCACTGTGCCGGTGGTCGAGAACCCGGCCAGGAACCGCCCGAAAGCCGCCACCAGGACAGTGACGTCGGGACAGTCGGGACGGGGTCGAAACGCTCAGGGGTGGGTGACGCGGCTGGGGGCCGGCCCGACGCCGGGCGAGCGGCTCGCCGTCCGCTCCTTGCCGCCGTCCTCGTCCGGTGGCGGGTCGGGGAGCCGGCAGCTGCGCTCGAGCCACAGCGCCGCGACCGCGACGAGCAGCGCGCCCAGCACACAGCCACCGGAGGACAACGCCGAGACCTGGACCGCCGGCACGTCCAGCGCGTGCAGGAACGCGACGATCACCCCGAGGTACCAGCCGAAGAAGAAGGCTCCGACCCGCGAGGCCGCCATGGCGAGCGCGGCGGTACGGGCGGCGACGATGGGCGGCAGCGGGCGGGTGCCCGGTTTGCGGGCGAGCCGGGCGCGTACCGAACGGGTCCAGAGCAGCAGCGCGATGCCCAGCAGCAGGAACGTCATCGGGGCGGTCCACGGCACCGACAGGTAGTGCCCGAACCGCTCGTCGATCACGAACGTCGTGGCCCAGCCGAGCGCGCCGCCCAGGACGGCGACGGCCAGCAGCAACCGGATCCGGGTCGGCTTCATCGCTGCACCACCAGCAGGTCGGCGGTACGCCGCACTCCGTCGGCGGCCAGCGCGCCCGCCAGCTCGGCGACCGTGCCGTGTCCGGCGAGCTGCGCCCCGGCGTCGACGTCGCGCCAGGGCAGCAGCACGAACGCGCGTTCGTGGGCCCGCGGGTGGGGCAGCGTGAGGGCCGGGTCCCCGCTCTCCACCTCGCCGACCGCCAGCAGGTCGACGTCGAGCGTACGGGCTCCCCAGCGCTCCTCGCGGGTGCGGCCGTGTGCCTGTTCGACCAGGTAGGACAGCCCGAGCAGCTCCAGGGGCGCGGCGTCGGAGCGGCACACGACGACGGCGTTGAGGTAGTCCGGCTGCGGCGGGCCGCCGACCGGGAGGGTCTCGTAGACCGGGGAGACCCGCACGTCGTGCACCAGCAGGCTCGCCGCCAACAGGTCGACCGCGCCCTGCAGCGTGGCCAGCCGGTCGCCCAGGTTCGCCCCGAGCGAGTAGGCGACGGTGCGTACGGCCCGCTCGCTCATCGCGGTCGCTCGATCGTGACGGTGACGTCGTCGAACGGCACCGGGATCGGCGCCTGCGGCTTGTGCACGGTGACCCGTACGGCATGTACGCCCGGGCGCGCGAGGCAGGCGTCGGCGATCTGCTCGGCGACGGTCTCGATCAGGTCGCGTGGCTCACCGGCCACCTGCGCCGCCACGACCTGCGCCACCACTCCGTAGTCGACGGTGGCAGCGAGGTCGTCGGACGCCGCCGCTCTGCGGGTGTCGACGCCCAACGTGACGTCGACCCGGAAGGTCTGCCCCTGGGACCGTTCCTCCGCGAGTACGCCGTGGAAGCCGAAGGCCTCGATACCGGTCACGGTGATGCGGTCCATCCCGGCCAGCAGCCCGTCAGTCATCGCCCACCGGTTCCCCGTGTGCGTCGGTGCGCCCGGTCCAGGCCGCCGCGACCCGCACCGCGTCCAGGCAGCCGGCGGTGTCGTGGACCCGTACGCACCAGGCGCCCGCGGCTGCGGCGAGCGCCGTCGTGGCCGCGGTCGCCTCGTCACGTTCGGAGACCGGTCGCGGCCGGCGCTCACCCGGGCCGCCGGTGGCCAGCAGCTCCCCGAGGAAGCGCTTGCGTGACGTACCGACCAGCACCGGACGTCCCAGGGCGAGCAGCGCGTCGAAGCGGCGCAGCAGCGCCCAGTTGTGGTGGGCGTGCTTGGCGAAACCGAGCCCCGGGTCGAGCACCACGCGGGTCGTGTCGACACCGGCGGCCACGGCGCAGGCCAGGCGCTCCGACAGCTCGCGGCACACGTCGAGGACCACATCGTCGTACTGGGCCAGCTCGCTCATCCGGTCCGAGTGCCCGCGCCAGTGCATCGCGACGTACGGGACGGTGAGCGGCGCGATCGCGGGGAGCATGTCGGGATCGCCGAGCCCGCCGCTCACGTCGTTCACGAGCACCGCACCGGCGTCCAGCGCGGCGAGCGCGACCTGCGCCCGCATGGTGTCGATCGACACCGCGACCCCGCGTTCGGCCAGCGCCGCCACGACCGGCAGCACCCGGCGCAGTTCCTCCTGCACGCCGACCCGCGACGCGCCGGGCCGGGTCGACTCCCCGCCGACGTCGACCAGGTCGGCGCCCGCCGCGTGCAGCGCGAGACCGCGCGCGACGGCGAGCCGCGGGTCGAGGAAGCGCCCGCCGTCGGAGAACGAGTCCGGCGTGACGTTGAGGATGCCCATGACCAGCGACCGGCGCCGCGAGCGCGCCGTCAGCTGCTCCGGCAGCCCGCTGGGGGCCGGGCTGGGACGGCTGACCAGGTCGACGAGCACCGGTGGCCTACCGGCTCAGGATGAGGCTCATCGCCTCGGCCCGGGTGGCGGGGTCGCGCAGCTGGCCGCGTACCGCACTGGTGGTGGTACGCGCCCCGGGCTTGCGCACCCCCCGCATCGACATGCACAGGTGCTCGCACTCGATGATCACGATCGCGCCGCGCGGTTCGAGGATGTCGACGAGCGCGTCGGCCACCTGGCTGGTGAGGCGCTCCTGCACCTGCGGGCGCCGGGCGAACACCTCGACCAGCCGGGCCAGCTTGGACAGTCCGGTGATCTGCCCGCTCAGGTTCGGGATGTAGCCGACGTGCGCCACGCCGTGGAACGGCACCAGATGGTGCTCGCACATCGAGTACAGCTCGATGTCGCGTACCAGCACCATCTCGTCGTGGCCGAGGTCGAACGTGGTGGTGAGGACGTCCTCGGGACGCTGGCGCAGCCCGGCGAACAGCTCGGCGTACGACCGGGCGACGCGCGCCGGGGTGTCGCGCAGCCCCTCCCGGTCCGGGTCCTCCCCGACCGCGAGCAGCAGCTCGCGCACGGCCGCCTCGGCGCGGGCGTGGTCGACGGCGGGCGCCCGCGCGTCGGGCGCGAGCGGGACGACCTCCCCTTCGCGCCGGGCCGCACCCCCCACGTCGCGGCTCATGCGTCCGGCGCCGACGGCTCCTGCGCCGGCACCTCGCCCGCGTCGCCGCCGGCGTCCGCCCCGCCGTGGCCGTTGCTCGCGCCGTGGCCGTTCACCGCCGTGTGCACCGGGACGGCGACCGGGCCCCGCTCGCTGGGGGTACGGCGCGCCGAGCCGGTCCAGGCGGGGCGGGCCGGGCGCCGGTTCAACGGCTCGAAGATCGCCGCCACCTGCTCCTTGTCGAGGGTCTCCTTCTCGAGCAGCTCGGTGACCAGGCGGTCCAGCACGTCGCGGTTGTCGACCAGGATCTCGTACGCCTCGTGGTGCGCCGCGTCGATGAACGCCCGCACCTCCTCGTCGATCGCCGCCGCGACGTCCTCGGAGTAGTCGCGGGAGTTGCCCCGTTCCATGCCGAGGAAGACCTCGCCCTGGTCGTGGCCGTAACGGATCGCGCCGAGCCGCTCGGTCATGCCGTACTGGGTGACCATCGCGCGGGCGACCGCCGTCGCCTTCTCGATGTCGTTGGCGGCACCGGTCGTCGGGTCGTGGAAGACCATCTCCTCGGCCGCGCGCCCACCGAGCATGTACGCGAGCTGGTCGAGCATCTCCGCGCGGGTCGTGGAGTACTTGTCCTGGTCCGGCAGCACCATCGTGTAGCCGAGGGCGCGCCCGCGCGGCAGGATCGTGATCTTGTGCACCGGGTCGGTGTTCGGCAGCGCCGCCGCGACCAGGGCGTGGCCGCCCTCGTGGTACGCGGTGATGAGTTTCTCCTGCTCGTTCATCAGCCGGGTCCGCTTCTGCGGGCCGGCGATGACCCGGTCGATCGCCTCGTCGAGCGAGGCGTTGTCGATCAGCTTGTGGCCGGCCCGCGCGGTCAGCAGCGCCGCCTCGTTCAGCACGTTGGCGAGGTCGGCACCGGTGAAGCCGGGGGTACGCCGGGCGACAGCGGCGAGCTCCACGTCGGGCGCCATCGGCTTGCCCTTCGCGTGCACCTTCAAGATCGCCTCACGCCCGTTCATGTCCGGAGCCGCGACCGCGATCTGCCGGTCGAAGCGGCCCGGACGCAGCAGCGCCGGGTCGAGGATGTCGGGGCGGTTGGTCGCGGCGATCAGGATGACCCCGCCGGTCACGTCGAACCCGTCCATCTCGACGAGCAACTGGTTCAGCGTCTGCTCACGCTCGTCGTGACCACCGCCGAGCCCCGCGCCGCGGTGCCGGCCGACCGCGTCGATCTCGTCCACGAACACGATGGCCGGGGCATTCGACTTCGCCTGCTCGAACAGGTCGCGGACCCGGCTGGCGCCGACGCCGACGAACATCTCGACGAAGTCCGAGCCGGAGATGGAGAAGAAGGGGACCCCGGCCTCGCCGGCGACGGCGCGGGCCAGCAGCGTCTTTCCGGTGCCGGGCGGGCCGTACAGCAGCACGCCCTTGGGGATCTTCGCGCCGACGGCCTGGAACTTCGCCGGCTCCTGGAGGAACTCCTTGATCTCCTCGAGCTCCTCGACGGCCTCCTCGGCGCCCGCGACGTCCGCGAACGTGGTCTTCGGCATGTCCTTGCTCACGGCCTTGGCCTTGGACTTGCCGAAGTTCATGATCCGCGAGCCGCCGCCCTGCATCTGGCTCATGAAGAAGAACAGCAGCAGCACGATCAGCACGACCGGCAGCAGCGACACCAGCAGCGTCAGGAAGATGTTGTCCTTCGGGACGTCGACGTCGTACTTGTCCGCCGGGATCGCGCCGTCCTTCACCTTGCCCAGCAGCAGTTCGTTGAGCTGCTCGCCCTGCCCGGTGATGTACGAGGCGGTGACCTGGCTGCCGTCCTTGAGCGTGAGGTTGATCCGCTGGTCGCGGTCGACGAGCGTGGCCTGGGAGACGTCGTTGTTCGTGATGTCCTGCACGGCCTGGCCGGTCGTGACCGTCGTGGGGCCGCCGAAGCTGGAGAGCATCGGGGCGACGAGCAGCACCAGGGCCACCGCGATCACGATCCAGAGGACCGGTCCGCGGAAGAGTCGTTTGATGTCCATGATGCGGGGCGCCGGCCCCACCCTCCTGACCCGTGTGACTGCTCGCCGGCAGGGCTCCCGGTGCCGAGCGTCCCGGCACCGGGTACGGGGGGCGCCGGCGCAGCCCCTTCCGAAGGGACGACGGTACACCGCAGCACGCGGCCGTACGGAGTCGGCAGCGGGCCCGGGTGACAGTCCACCCGGTAGGACAACGGTACGTACTCACCCGGTGTTCCGCGCGTTCACCGTCGGTGAACTCCGCCGCGTCCCGTCCCAGCCGAGCGCCGGTGGGTTGCGCCGGAGTGCGGGGTCAGCCGCCGTAGACGTGGGGGGCGAGGGTGCCGACGACGCGCAGGTTGCGGTACCGCTCGGCGTAGTCCAGGCCGTACCCGACGACGAACTCGTTCGGGATGTCGAAACCGAGGTAGGCGACCGGTACGTCGACCTTCACCGCCTCGGGCTTGCGCAGGAAGGTGCACACCTGCACGCTCGCCGGCCCCCGCGAGCGCAGGTTGCGTACCAGCCAGGACAGGGTGAGCCCGGTGTCGAGGATGTCCTCGACTACCAGCACGTGCTTGCCGGTGATGTCCTTGTCGAGGTCCTTGAGGATCCGTACGACCCCGCTGCTCTTGGTGCCCGACCCGTACGACGAGACCGCCATCCAGTCCATCTCGACCGGCAGGGACATCGCCCGCGCCAGGTCGGCCATGATCATCACGGCGCCCTTGAGGACTCCGACGAGCAGCACCGGCCGGTCCGCGTAGTCCCGGTCGATCGCGGCCGCCAGCTCCGCCACCTTGGCGGTTATCGCGTCCTCGTCGATGAGGACCTTCTCGAGGTCGCGGCCGAGGTCACTGGGCTGCACGTACCGCTCCTGCCTGTCGGTCTGGTTAGTCGGGCGCTCGGCCGAACCAGAGCCTGCCACAGCGGCGTTCCGCGGTGAGCGGGCCGGGCAGGGCCGGCGGGCCCTGGCCGCGCCAGCGCACCACCAGGTCGTCCAGGGCCGCGACGTGCTCGGCGGACAGATCGCCACCGGGCGCGCCGGCGTCGATCGCGGCCCGGCGCAGCACCCGGCGCCGTACCGCCTCCGGCAGCGCGGCGAGCCCGTCGAGGGCCAGTCCGTCGGCGTCGCGCAGCGCGCCGTACCGCTCGGCGGCCCAGCCGTCGAGGGCGTCGGCGTCGGCGCGCAGCAGGTCGGCGGTACGGGCGAGCGCGGCGACAGCGCCCGGCCCGACCGCCGCGGCGAGGGCCGGCAGCACGTCCAGGCGCACCCGCACCCGGGCGTACCCGCGGTGGACGTTGTGCGGGTCCTCCCACACCGGCGCGCCGGGCGGTACGGCGGCGCGCACGTCCGCGCGCGCCAGTCCCAGCAGCGGCCGCCGATAGATCCCGCGCACCGGCGCCATGCCCGCCAGGCTGCGCGCGCCGGACCCGCGCGCCAGGCGCAGCAGGACCGTCTCGGCCTGGTCCTCGCGCGTGTGCCCCAGCAGCACGCCCGCCGCACCGGTACGCGCTGCCGCCTGTTCCAGTGCGGTGTACCGGGCGGCACGGGCTGCCGCCTCCGGGCCTCCGGGCTCGGCCGGGTCGACGTGGACCGACGCGAGCTCCACCGGGTCGGCGAGGGTCCGCAACCAGTCCGCCGTACGGGCGGCCACCTGCGCCGACCCCTCCTGCAGGCCGTGGTCGACGACGACCGCGCCGCAGCGCAGCCCGGCCCGGGGGGCGACGAATCCGGCCGCGCCCGCGAGCGCGACCGAGTCCGGTCCGCCGCTGCACGCGACAAGGACGAGGGATCCGGCGGGCAGGTCGGCCAGCGCGTGGCGTACGGCAGCCCGTACGGCGAGCTCCTCCGGGGAGGCCCACCGGCGCTCGGGCGCTCGGTCGTTGCTCACAGCACGCGCGCGCACCACGCCGCGGGATCGGCGATCTCGTCGCGGGTCGGCAGGTCCTGCGGGCTGCGCCAGACGGTGTTGAGCCCGTCGCGTCCCGCCCGCTCGACGACGCCGCGTACGAACCGCGCGCCGTCGGCGTACTGCGCGAGCTTGGCGTCCAGGCCGAGCAGCCGCCGTACCAGCCCGTCGATCGGGCCCGGGGAGTGCCGGCGGCGGTCGAACCGCTCCCGGATGGTCGCGACCGTCGGTACGACCTGCGGGCCGACCTCGTCCATCACGTAGTCGGCGTGGCCCTCGAGCAGACTCATCACGGCGGTCAGCCGGTCGAACACCGCGCGCTGCGCCGGCGTCTGCACCGCGTCGAGCAGCGAGCCCTCGCTGCCCCGCGCCGCCGAGACCACCGCCCCCACGCCGGACCCGAGGCGGCGCAGCAGCTCTCCGGTGTCGATGTCGGACACCTGCAGGTACGCGTGGATCTGCTCCACGAGGTGCGGTCCGAGCCAGGGCACCGCGCCGAACTGCACCCGGTGGGTCTCTTCATGCAGGCAGACCCAGAGCCGGAAGTCGTGTGCGGTCACGGCGAGCGCGCGCTCGGCGGAGACGATGTTGGGTGCGACAAGCAGCAGCCGACCGGGCCGCTCGGCGCTCGTCGTGAACGCCTCGAACTGACCGAGCACCTTGGACGACAGGTAGGCGAGGACCCCACCGAGCTGCACGGCGGTGACCCGCGAGCCGACCGCGGTGACGGCACTGGGTCCGCGTTCGCGCAGCCGGTCGAGCATGGGCGCCAGGACCACCTTGAACCCGGCGACGTTGCTGGCGATCCAGGTCGGGCGGTCGACCACCTCGGTCACGGCGCCGCTGTCGTCGGCGACCAGCCCGGTCTGCTCGCGGACCGGACCGACCGCGAAGCGGGCGAGCTCGCGCAGCTGCTCGACAACCTCCCGCGCCGCCGCCGGCTCGAGATCCGGGCCGCCCGGGGCGAACCGGCGTCCGACCGAGACGGCGAGCTCCCAGTCGATGACGTCGGTGGGCATGACCCGACCCTACGGTCCCGTTAGGGTGACCGCTCGTGGCCGGGCCGGGCGTACGCGAGACCCCGCCCGGACCGCACATCGACCCCGAGACCGGCGACGTCCGGTTCTTCGTTCCCGACGGCACCGACGGTACGCCGGTGCGCGTCTGGTTCCACCTGCGCGAGTTCGGCGCCGACCCGCGGTTCGTCCCCGTCGACGGCGGCTGGCTCGCGCGGATCCCGCCCCCGCCGGTGGACCGCCTGGAGTACCTGCTGGTCATGCGGGACGAGCACGGCGCAGAACAGCTCACGCTCGACCCCGCAGCACCCGGGCGCGTGGCGGGCGTCTTCGGCGACCACTCCGTGCTGATCTGGCCGGACTACCGCGTCCCGGAGTGGGCGGGCACCGCCGCGGCGGCGTGGGACCGGCTCGAGGTCGAGGTCGCCGGCCGGTTGCCGATCACCGGCGCGCTGCACTCCCCGGCGGGGACGTCCCCCGACGAGCCGCTGCCGCTGGTCGTCGCGCACGACGGGCCCGAGTACGCACGGCTCGCCGGCCTGCTCGACTACCTGGGATGGGTCGCCGGTCGTACCCCGCCGCTGCGGGCGCGGGTGCTGCTGCTGCAGCCCCACGAGCGCAACACGCAGTACGCCGCCAGCCGCTCGTACGCCGGCCTGTTCACCCGCCGGCTGCTGCCGGCGGTGCGCCGGCACGTCGCGGTCCGCGGGCCGCTGGTCGGGGTCGGCGCCAGCCTCGGCGCGCTCGCCCTGACCCACGTGCAGGCCAGCCACCCGGGGACGTTCGGGGGTCTGTTCCTGCAGTCCGGGTCGTTCTTCCTGCCCGAGTACGACGCGCACGAGTCGGGGTTCGAGCGGTACCGGCAGGTCGTGGCGTTCGTGCGTTCGCTGCGCGAGGACCCCGTGTCGCTCACCGGCACGCGCGTCGCCCTCACCGCCGGCACCGGCGAGGACAACCTGGACAACAACCGTGCGCTCGCCCGGCTGCTGCGCGAGCGGGGTGTGCCGGTCACGATGACCGAGGGCCGCGACGGACACAACTACACGGCCTGGCGCGACCTGCTGCACCCGGCGCTCGAAGACCTGCTGCTGGCCAGCTGGTCCTCGACCGACCGACGCGACTGACCCGGACGGGCCCTCCCGCCGGACGAGTGCCGCGATCCTGGCCCGCGCGCCCTGCCGGATGGGCACACTCGGGGTCATGCGGCGGGAGGTCTGGCAGGTTGCTGCGCCGAGTGTCGGCGGGACCGGCACCGTCGTGGCGTACGGCCATTGGGGGCGCCCGGTGCTGTTCTTCCCCGCGGAGCAGGGCACGGCGTACGACCTCGAGGCGAACGGTGTCATCCACGCGCTGTCCGGGCCGATCGAGGCGGGCCGCCTGAAGGTGTACGCGGTCGACGCGCACGACGGCCACAGCTGGTCGGACCGCTCGCTCCCGCTGGAGGAGCGCGCACGACGCCACGAGGGCTACCACGCGTGGATCACCGAGCAGGTCAGCGCCGCCATCCGCGGCGACTGCGGCGGGCCGCTCCCCATCGCCGTCGCGGGGGTGAGCCTGGGCGCGTACCACGCCGTGAACACCGCGTTGCGTCGCGCCGACCTGTTCCCGTACGCGCTCGGCATGTCCGGCAGCTACGACCCGGCGTCGTGGAACGGCTGGGGCGAGCGGGCGACGCGCTGTACTTCAACAGCCCGTTCTCGTACCTCGCGCACATGCACGGTGACCACCTGGACTGGTTGCGCCGCAGCGTGTTCGTCCGGCTCTGCGTCGGGACGGGTGCCTGGGAGGTGCACCCGACCCAGGCGCTGCCCTCGACGTGCGCGCTCGCAGACCTGTTGGCCGCCAAGGGCATTCCGTACGCCCTCGACGTCTGGGGGCCGGACACTCCCCACGACTGGCCGTCGTGGGCCCGGATGTCGGCCCTGCACCTGGGTTCGCTCGACTGAGGAGGCGCGATGGAGTCCCACCTCGTGGGCCTGCTGCTCGGCACCGAGGACGACTGGCCGACGGCGTTCGAGTCGTTGGTGCGCAGCCTCGGCCCCGTCACCGACACGCACGGCACCGAGCACCGGATCGCGACCGAGCGGGTCACCATCGAGCCCTTCTCCCTGCGCGACCGCCCGCGCCACTCGCTGGTGATCGACCGGCTGGCCTACTGGTACTACGTGCCGCGGGAGTGGCTCAAGAAGGTCTCCCTGATGGACGGGGTCTACCTGCTGAACAACCCGTTCACGTTCCAGTCCATGGAGAAGCACTCGGCCTACTGCGCCATGATCCGGCTCGGGCTCAAGATCCCCGAGACCGTGCTCGTCCCGTACAAGAACCCCGTCGACAACGCCCGCTGGGCCTACACCGCCGCGAAGTACAACCGCCCGTTCGACCTGCGCAAGATCGCCGCGGACCTCGGGTACCCGCTCTACATGAAGCCGTTCGACGGGGGCGGCTGGCGGGGTGTCTCGCGGGTCGACGACCCGGACATGCTCATGCGGGCGTACGACGACTCGGGCGAGATGCTGATGCACCTGCAGCAGTCCAAGCCGTACGACGTGTTCGCCCGGTCGCTGTCGATCGGTCCGGAGACGATGGTGATGCGCTTCCGCCCCGAACTCCCGATGCACGAGCGCTACGCCGTCGACCATTCCTTCCTGAGTCCGCAGTCCGGCGAGGAGTGCGTGACGATCAACCGCCTGGTGAACGCGTTCTTCGGCTGGGAGTTCAACTCCTGCGAGATGCTCGTCGCCTTCGGCGACGGCGAACGGCCGGACGAGGTCATGCCGATCGACTACGCGAACGCCTGCCCCGACGTCGCCGTGACCTCGCTGCACTACTACTTCCCGTGGGCGATCAAGTCGCTCGTGAAGTGGACGGCGTACTGCCTGGTGACGGGCCGGCGCAGTCGGATCGACCTTACGGTCCAGGGGTTCTTCGACATCGCCGACCGGGACGACCTCGGGTACGACGAGAAACTCGAGGCGTACCGCCGGCTCGCCGACGAACGCTTCGAGGCGGAGCGCTACTTCGACTGGTGCGACTCCCGGCTGCGCCACTTCGACGCGGTGGCCCTCGAGTGGTTCTCCGGGGCGGACTTCGACCGGTTGCTCCTCGACACCGTACGGAGCACCTACCCGGCGCACGAGCACGAGCGGTTCGTGGCGCACTTCCGCGGCCTGCTCGCCCTGTGGCGCGCCGACGAGGCGCGGCGCCTCGGGTGAGCTCCCCCCGCGCCTCGTTCAGGCGAGCCACGCTGGGCCTGGTGGCGCCTGTCGCCGCGTGAAAGACCAGGCGAGCGCTCGGTGGTCGAGCGCAGTCGAGTAGTCGGTGGTCGAGCGCAGTCGAGACCACGTCGGTGATCACGGTGTCGACTTGGCTCGACCGACGGATGGTCCCCGAAGGGCGCGTTCAGCGGCGCAGCGCCGCCGCGACCCGGTCGAGCTGGGCCTCGGCAGGGTACTTGGCGACCACCCGGTCCGCGAGCACCGCGAAGGCGAGCAGCCGTCCCTGGTCGTCGCGCACGGTGCCCGCCAGCGCGTTGACCCCGGTGAGCGTGCCGGTCTTCGCGCGCACGACGCCGCGACCGGCGTCCGCCCGACCGGTGAACCGCGCGGCGAGGGTGCCGGTCAGGCCCGCGACCGGGTTCCCGGAGAACACCGGCCAGTACGCGGCCGTCTGCGGCGAGGGCCGCGCGGCAGCGGCCAGCGCCCGGGACAGCAGACCGGCCGGCAGTGCGTCCTGCAACGACAGCCCGCTGCCGTCGGCGATCCGCGCACCGTCGACCAGCGGCGCCTCCACGCCGAGCGCCGCGAGCGTCGCACGCATCGCCTGCGCACCCCCGGCGAAGCTGCCCGCGCCTTCGTGCGCCCCCGCCAGGTGGGCGAGCGCCTCGGCCAGGTCGTTGTCCGAGACCGTGAGCATCCATTCCACGAGCGTGGCGATCGTGGGCGACTGCACCGCGGCCAGCTCGTGGGCCTGCGGCTGCGCAGCGGCCCGGGCCGGCGCGCCGCGTACCGTCACTCCGGCCTCCCGCAGCCGCTGCGCGAAGTACGACGCAGCAGCCGCGGCCGGGTCGGTGCTGCGCGCGAGCGACCCGGCCGCCGCACGGCCGGAGTCCGCGGAGAGCGCCGAGACGGGGGAGACGACTCCGCTCGCGACGTACGAGGCGGGCCAACCCGGAGCGGTGCGCTCGTGCGAGAACAGCGTGTCGTCGAAACGCAGCCGTACGCTGCTGCGCCCCGCCTCGCGCAGCACACGCGCGGTGCGTTCGGCGAGCTCGGTGAGGCTGGCGGGCGCGTACGGCTGGCCGTCGGCCGTCGTGTCGGTCGGGGTGCGGGTCAGCGTCGCGTCACCGGCCCCGACGAGCACCACGGTGCGCGCCTTGCGGCCCTGCACGACCCGGGTGTGCAAGCGCGTCTCGGGGCCGAGCGCGCGCAGCACCGCCAGTGCGGTGAGCAGCTTCAGCGTGCTCGCCGGTGCCTGTGCGCGGCCGGCGAACGTCTCGTAGACCTCCTCGCCGCTGGCCACGTCGACGACCGACATCGTGGCGCGGCCGAGCGCCGGTGACCGCAGCAGCGCTGGCAACCGGTCCGCGAGCCGGGCGGAGAGCGCGCTCGGCGCGGCGCCGCCGGGCAGCGCCGTGGCGGCGAGCACCTGCGTGGGCGCGGGCGGTACGGCGTCGGGGGCGGCCGCGCCGGCAGGGGCGCCCGCGGCAGCGAGCAGCGCGAGGCAGGCCGCGACTGCGGTTGTCGCAGCGCGTACGCGCCGGGAACGCACGACGCTGCCTCCTCCTGCCCGGTGCCCCGCCCCGCGGGCCGGGTACGGAACAATAGGCGACCGGCAGTTGCAGGCCTGGCACGACCCGCGCGTCAGGCGGCGCCCCGAGGAGGGACCGGTACGTGGACTTCGACGTCACCATCGAGATCCCGGGAGGGCAGCGCAACAAGTACGAGGTCGACCACGCGACCGGTCGGATCCGCCTGGACCGCATGCTCTTCACCGCGACCCGCTACCCGCACGACTACGGGTTCATCGAGGACACGCTCGGCCTGGACGGTGACCCGCTCGACGTCATGGTCCTGCTCGCGGAACCGACGTTCCCGGGGTGCGTGATCCGCTGCCGGGCGATCGGGATGTTCCGGATGACCGACGAGGCGGGGGGCGACGACAAGGTGATCGCGGTCCCCTACAGCGACCCGCGCCAGGAGCACCTGCGCGACATCCACCACCTGCCCGAGTTCGAACGCCTGGAGATCCAGCACTTCTTCGAGGTCTACAAGGACCTCGAGCCGGGCAAGAGCGTCGAGGGAGCCACCTGGGTCGGGCGTACCGAGGCGGAGGCGGAGATCCGGGCCTCGCTCGCCCGGGCCGCCGCAGCCCACGCCGAACCGGACGCCTGACTCACGCTCCGGCGCACCGTACGCACCGCACCGCCCACGGCCGCGCCTCGAGGCGAGCCTCGCCGATCGGCTGCCCGCAGCTGTCGCAGCGGCCGTAGCTGTGCTCCTGCAGCTTGGCCTGTGCCCGGCGCACGTCGGTCAGCACGCTGCGCAACCGGTCGTGGACGCTGACGTTCGCGAAGCGCTCGACGGCCATCGCCGTCCCGTCGCCCACCCGCTTGCCGAACGAGATCGTCTCGTTCGCGTCGGGTGGCGCGGTCAGCAGGCCGAGCTCGGTGGAGAGCTCGGTCTCCTTGGCGGCCAGCAGCTCGGCCACCGCTGCCAGGTCGACGTCGCCCGAAGCGTCCATGGGCCCATGCTCCCCCATCGCGCTCGACCGCGGCGCTCAGCGCAGGATCTCGACCAGGAAGATCCAGGCGTTCGAGCTCGCTCCGACGACACCGAGCAGGGCCCCGGCCACCACCCAGTACAGCCCGCCCCCCGTACCGGCGATCAACGTGATGCCACCGATCAGCAGCGGTCCGGTGCTCACGGTGATGATCAGCATCGGGCTGTAGGTCCACATCGCGGGGTCGGTCGGTTCACGGTCCCGGTAGGCATGCAGGCGCGTCACGAGGAACACCGTCGCGAGGACGAGCCCGAACAGCACCAGCTCGACGCCGAGCGCGACGTGCGACTGGCCGGGGACGAGCAGCAGCAGCGCCACGACCACCTGCGAGACGAGGATGGTGAGCGTCTCGCCGGCCCGTACGGGCAACGACGGCGCCGCGAGGATCCGGGTGATGTTGATCGACACGGCGACGAACAGCAGGCCGGTCAGCGCCGCACCCACCCCGGCCAGCGCGACGCCGAAGTCGTGCCACTGCACCGGGTCGTACCCCATCGGACCTCCCGCCGGGAGCGTACGACTCACCCCTGCGCCGCGGTGCGTGGCGTTACCGTGGCGCGGTGATCGACGGGCACAACGACCTGGCATGGGCGATGCGCGAGCTGGCCGGGTACGACCTCGACGCGGTCGACCTCGCCGGCGGCGAACCGCGGCTGCAGACCGACCTGCCGCGCCTGGCGGCGGGCGGTGTCACCGGGCAGTTCTGGTCGGTGTTCGTGCCGTGCGCGCTGCGCGGCGGCGACGCGGTACGTGCGACGCTCGAGCAGATCGACTTCGTGCACCGGCTCGTCGCGCGCTACCCGCAGCGGCTCGCGCTCGCGGCGACTGCGGACGAGGTCGAGACGGTCCGCGCCCGGGGCCGGATCGCCTCGCTCCTCGGCATGGAGGGCGGGCACAGCATCGGCGAGTCGCTGGCCGTGCTGCGCCTGACGTACGCCCTCGGCGTGCGCTACCTGACCCTCACCCACAACGAGAACACCAGCTGGGCGGACTCGGCGACGGACGTCGCGGTGCTGCACGGGCTGAGCCCGTTCGGAGAGCAGGTCGTGGCCGAGCTGAACCGGCTCGGCATGCTGGTCGACCTCTCGCACGTGTCTGCCGACGTGATGCGCCACGCGCTACGGGTCAGCACCGCGCCCGTGGTGTTCAGCCACTCGTCGGCGTACGCGCTGTGCGACACCCCGCGCAACGTCCCCGACGACGTGCTCGAGACGCTCGCGGCGCGTGGCGGCGTGTGCATGGTGACGTTCGTCGCCGAGTTCGTGTCCCGGTCGCGGCGCGAGTGGGCGCTGGGCGTCGACGGGCTCGCCGGCGAACGCGGGATCGACCCGCGGGACTGGGCGGCGATGACGGCACTGCGCCGCGAGGTGGCCCGTACCGACCCGCCGCCGGAGGCCACCGTCGCCGACGTCGTCGCCCACCTCGAACACGTCCGGGAGGTCGCCGGGATCGACCACGTCGGCATCGGGGGCGACTTCGACGGCACGGACGGGCTTCCGGTGGGGCTGCACGACGTGTCCTGCTACCCGCGGCTCTGGGAGGCGCTCACCGACAACGGCTGGAGCCCGGCCGACCTCGACAAGCTCGGCTGGCGCAACACCCTGCGCGTACTCCGCGCCGCCGAAGATGCCCGTGTCCCTGCTCGAAACGTCGTCAACTCCGCGAGTTGACGACGTTTCGAGCAGGGACACGGGTAAGGGGTGGGGCAGTTGCATAGGCGGGCTATATAGTTGGCGGAGTGACGTCGTACGCCGAAGAGCTGAACGAGCTCGTCACGCGGCTGTTCGTACGGCTGCGTGACCGGCTGGTGGAGCAGGGAGCCTCGCTGTCGCAGGCGCGCGTGCTGAGCCGGCTGCACGACAAGGGCCCGGCCCGTGTGACGGAGCTCGCCCGCGCGCTGCAGGTCTCCCAACCGACGATGTCGGCGCTGGTGCAGCGTCTGGCCGGGCAGGGGTCGGTACGGCGCAGTCCCGACGCCGGCGACGGCCGCGCGACCGTCGTCGAGCTCGCTCCGGCCGGCGTCGACCTGCTGACCGCGCTCCGGGCATCGCGCGCCGACTTCCTCGGCGCCGCCCTCGCGCAGCTGACCGCACCGGAGCGCGACGCCGTCGAGCGCGCGCTGCCCGCCCTGCAGCGACTGGCCGACCTGCTCGAACCGGCAGCCCTGCCCGAACCGGCCGCCACGGGCCGGCGCGCCGCTTCCGCGGTCGGAGGACGCCCGTGAGCGCCGCGATCGGGCGCAACCGGCTGCTCTCCCAGCCGCGGTCGGTCTGGGCGGTCGCCTTCGCCGCCGTGATCGCGTTCATGGGCATCGGCCTGGTGGACCCGATCCTGCCGGCGATCGGCGCGAGCATGGACGCCAGCAAGGCCCAGGTCGAGCTGCTGTTCACCAGCTACATGCTCGTCACCGGCGCGGCCATGCTGATCACCGGCTGGACCGCGAGCCGCCTCGGCGCCAAACGCACGCTGCTGCTCGGCCTGGCACTGGTCGTCACCTTCAGCGCGCTCGCCGGTGCCGCCGGCTCCATCGGCGAGATCGTCGGCTTCCGCGCCGGCTGGGGCCTTGGCAACGCGCTGTTCATCGCGACGGCGCTCGCCACGATCGTCGGCGCGGCCAGCGGCGGGGTGGCGTCGGCGATCATCTTGTACGAGGCGGCGCTCGGCATCGGCATCGCGAGCGGCCCGCTGCTCGGCGGGTTGCTCGGCGAGGTGTCCTGGCGCGCGCCGTTCTTCGGTACCGCGACGCTCATGGCGGTGGGCTTCGTCGCGACCCTGGTGCTGCTGCCCTCCACGGCGCGCCCGGCCCGGCGCAGCAGCCTCGCCGAGCCGCTGCGGGCGCTACGGCACCGCGGGCTGCTCGTGATGGGTCTGACGGCGCTGTTCTACAACTTCGGGTTCTTCACGCTGCTCGCCTTCACCCCGTTCCCGCTGCACATGGGCGCGATCCAGCTGGGGGTCGTCTTCTTCGGCTGGGGCCTGGCCCTCGCGCTCACCTCGGTGTTCGCCGCTCCCGTGCTGCAGCGCCGTTTCGGCGTCGTACGGATGATCCGCGTCGTACTGACGCTGTTCACCCTCGTCCTGGTGATCATGGCGGTGTTCACCGAGTCCCCGCCGGTACTCGTCGTCATGGTCGTGGTCTCGGGGATGCTGCTCGGGGTCAACAACACCCTGGTGACCGAGGCGGTGATGAAGGTCGCGCCGGTCGAACGCGGCGTCGCCTCCGCCGGCTACAGCTTCCTGCGCTTCATCGGCGGCGCCATCGCGCCCTGGCTTGCCGGCCACCTCTCCGACCAGTACGGCGACCGCATCCCGTACGTCATGGGCGCCGCGGGGGTCGCGATCGCGCTCGTGGTGATCACGATCGGCCGCCGTCACCTGCGCGCCGCGGAGGCTCCCGCGCCCGAGACGCAGCCGGTCGCCAGCGACAGCGCACCGGACGCGGCCCGGGCGCCGCAGCGCTGAGCGCTCAGACGCGCGCGGCCTCCGCCCGGGGCAGGATCGTCACGGTGGTGGCGGCCGGGGCCAGCTCGGTCATGATCCCGTAGTGCATCGCCGGCCGGGCCAGCGCGAGCTCGTGGATCGGCACCGCGACCCGCGGCTCGACGGCCCGCACGAAGTCGACCGCCTCGCTCACCTTCAGCCAGGGCCCGGACGCCGGTGCACCCATGACGTCGATCGTGGCGTCCGGTACGTGGAACGAGTCCCCGGGGTGGTAGAAGGCGCCGTCGGCGACGACGAACGCGTTGTTGGTGATCTCCGGGATGTCGGGATGGACCGTCGCGTGGATGCCGCCGACGACGTCCACCGCCTCCCCTGCGAACGTGAGCCGCTCTCCCGGCCCGACGATCCGCGCCCGGGTCGCCTGCCCGATGGTGTCGAGCGCCGCGCGCGATCCCTCGTCCGCCACGAGCGCCGCATCGGGGTTGGCGGCGAGCAGCGCCGGCAACCGCTCGACGTCGAGGTGGTCCGCGTGCTGGTGGGTGATGATGATCGCGTCGAGGTCGCGAGCCGCCTCGAACCCGTCGGCGAAGGTGCCCGGGTCGAACAGCAGCCGGCACTTCGCGGTCTCGACGAGTACGCAGGCGTGGCCGTAATGGGTCAGTTCCATACCCGCCATCCTCGCCCGCGGGCGAAGCCCGGGCGCGGGCAGGTCAGCCGACCGACACCTGCAGCACGCGGTCATCGTGCCGGCGTGGCGTCGCCCGGCCGTCGGTGTTGCTCGTCGAGATCCAGATCGTGCGCGCGCCGGGAGGAGCCGCGACCGCGCGGATACGGCCGTACGTCCCGACGAAGAACGCCTTCTTCGCCTTCGCGTGCGTGCCGTCGAGCCGCACCCGCCAGAGCCGCTTGCCGGTCAGGGCGCCGATCCAGGCCCGGTTGCCGACGATCGCGATCCCGGCCGGACCCGCGTTGTGCGTACGCCAGGTCACCTTCGGGTCCGTGTACTTCTTGTTGCTCGAGCGGCCCTGCACGGCAGGCCAGCCGTAGTTGCGTCCCGGCTTGATCAGGTTGAGCTCGTCGTACGCCTTGTCGCCGAACTCGGTCGCCCAGAGCCGGCCCACGCCGTCGAACGCCAGGCCTTCCACGTTGCGGTGCCCGTAGCTGTAGACCAGCGAGCCGCGGAACGGGTTGCCCTTGGCGGGGACCTTCCCGCCGCGCGTCATGCGCAGGATCTTGCCGCCGAGCGAGGAGCGGTTCTGGGCCAGAGCGCCGTTGCCGCTGTCACCGGTCGAGGCGTACAGCTTGCCGTCCGGGCCGAAGACCAGGCCGCCGCCGTTGTGGTGCAGCCCGTGCGGGATGCCGCGCAGCACGACGTGCACCTTCTTCTTCAACTTGCCGTGGCGGTAGGCCATCCAGCCGATCCGGTTGTCCGAGGAGGTGCTGAAGTAGGCGTAGACGCGGTGGTCGGTGCGGAACTTCGGCGACACGGCCAGCCCCAGCAGGCCCCCCTCGCCGCCCTGCCGGCCGTTCGAGACGACACCGCGGACCTTGCCGACCTTCTTCTTGCCGCCGTCGCGCCGCACCCGGTGCACCGTTGCCGTGTCCCGCGACCCGACGAGCGCGTTGCCGTTCGGCAGGAAGGTGATGCCCCACGGCACGTCGAGGTTCGCCGCGAGCCTCTTTGCGACGCGGGGCACCGCGAGCGACCCGCGTCCCGGAGCTGTCGAGGGCGCGGAACCGTTCGCGGTCGGGCCGCTCCCGGTCCGCGACGGGCCGGCGGACGGCTCGCCGGCCGGGCCGCTGGTGGGCCCGCTGGTCGACGGGGCGGGCGCCGGTCCTGCCCCGCAGCCGCCGGCGAGCAGCGCCAGCGCGAGCAGCGGACCCAGCGCGAGCGGGCGGGCGGGCTTCACGGGCGTACCTCCTGGTTGCACCCCCTCGCTCCACCCTGTCAGCCAGGGCGCGCCGCGCAACTCCCGCGCGCCACCGGGCTCCCGGTCGTCAGCGATGGGCGGCGACCTGCCCGCCAGCCTGCGCGGCGATCCCGTCGGGGGCCGGTACGGGTGCGCGGCGGGGCGAGAGCCGGACGGCGGGCAGCCGCACCGGGTAGCGGTCGCGCAACCTCGCCCACCACCAGGCGACGACGATCACGACGACCGCCCACTGCATCCCCTCCAGGCCGGACTGCTCGTACGGCGCGAAAGAACCGAGCAGCAGGTCGAAGCCGCTCAAGATGATGTACGCCGCGAGGCTGCGGCGCCCCAGCGGTTCGGCGAGCGCGGCGAGCGGGGCGGTGACGGTGGCCGTACGCGCGCTGCGCAGCACGCGGTAGAGGACCAGCAGGACGGCGAAGCCGAGCAGGATCTGCCCGATGCCGAGCGTCGACTTGCCGAAGAAGGAGCGCAGCGCGGCGGCCGGAGCGCCGGAGATCAGTCCGAACTGGTTCACGGCCTGGTAGAGGACGACCCCGGCGAGCGTGACGGCGAGCGCCCCGTGGAACAGGCGGCGGTCGGCGAGCAGCCGCTGCGTGCTGTCGGTGTGCCAGTACCAGCCGAGCAGCAACGCGGCCACGAACATCAGCTGCCAGCTCGCGATGTTGAAGTGGGAGCCGAACGGCCCATCGGCGGTCCGCGGGAGCGAGGCCCAGGACGGGTTCGACATGCCGGCGACGTACACGGAGACCGACAGCACCGCGACCAGCCACACCTGCCGCAGCCGGACGAGCGTGACCGCCAGGGCCGCGACGGCGAACAGCACGACGTACAGCGACAGGATGTCGACCTCGATCGGGTTCAGCCGCAGCGTCGCGGCCTGCCACAGCGTCGAGAGCGGTCCGCCGAGCTCGTCGGCGCTCGCGGTGGCGGCGGGCTGCATCTGACGCCACGGCGCGACGAGGACCGCGAGCAGCACGAGCGCGACGTGGGACGCCCAGACCAGCCGGGCGCGCCGGGCCAGCTGCTGCACGCCGCGCAGCTGCGACTGGCGCCGCTGCACCATGCCGAGCACCAGCCCGGCCAGCAGCACGAACCCGGTCGCGCCGTCGACCCAGATGACGCGGTGGGTGTACTCGTCGAGCAGTGAACCGTCGGAGAGATGGCCGATGACCATGCTGACGATGCACAGCCCGCGGATGACGTCGAGCGCCGGGTCGCGGCGGCTGGCGGACACCTGCACCCCTCCGTAGCCGCTCGACTCCTCGGACCCGGCCGATTCTCGCACGATCCGGGGCTGCCCAGGGCGCTGCCGGCCGGCGCGCGGGAGCCCGGGGCGGGGCTACGCTGCACTTCCCCACGACGGTCGGAGGCGCCGATGCGGTACGGCAACCTGCTCGCGGCGACGGCCCTCGCGCTGGGCGCTCTCCCCTTCGCCGGCCCGCCCGCGGTGTCCGCCGCCCCGGCAACGCCGGATCGCGCGCTCGTCGCCCAGGTGGAGGCGGCCTGGCGGAACGGGATGCGCGATGCGTGGGGCCGCGAGGGCGGAACCTACGACGAGCGCTGCACCTGGCCGGGGACCGAGAGCCCACGAACCCGCACGCACATCGCACTCGACGTCACGACCGGCCGGTTCGCGCAGCGCTACACGGTCGGCCGCGGCGCCCTGCCGAGCGCGAGCATCGACATCGGGCGTACCGAGTACCGGCGCACGCCCGGGGAGGTCCGGCAGGCGCTGCGCGTGCACGGCGTACGCGCGGTGCCATGGACCAGCCGTGCCATCAGCGCCCACCGCGCCGAGCACAGGTACTTCCTGGCCACCCACCGCAACCGCGGAGCGATCCACCCGGCCTGGTTCGAGTGGCTCACCCTCGCGGCGCGCACCGGCGCCGACGGCACCAGGACCTACACCGGGACGTACCGGATCGAGGTGGGCAGCCACGGGTCGACCCACTTCTACTACCGGCCGAGCGTGGAGATCCGCGTCGACCCGCAGGGCCGCCCGACGTACTGGCGCGCCTCCGGGGTGTACGAGCAGGACCCCGACCTCGACCTCGGTCCCACCTCGGTGCTGACCTGCACGCAGACCTGGGACTGGACCCGGCCCACCGTCACCGCCCCCCGCACCGTCGATGCGCTACGTCCGGTCGTGCGGGGGGAGACGGCGGCCCGCAACGACGCCCAGGGCATGGCGCAGGCCGCGAACGAGGAGCACCTGGGGAGCACTGCGGCGGTGGTGCGGTGGCTGCAGCAGCGGTTCGGGGGCACGCAGTACGCCACGAGCCCGACCGCGCGCGGCCTGCTCCTGCACCGCTCCGCCGGCGGCCACCAGCTCGACTGGAAGGTCGTCGTGCGTCACGGCCGAGCCGACTACCGGCCCGTCCGCTGACGTCGGGCGTACCCGGCGCGGGTCCGAGCGGCGGGTAGCGGCCGGCGTCAGTGGCCGAGGGCGCGCCAGAAGCCGGCGGCGGCCTTCGACGGGCGACCGGTGCGGGCCTCGGTGCGGTCGGCGACCGCGAACAGTGCGGTGGCGGCGTTGACGCCGAGCCACCGCAGCGGCTCGGGCTCCCAGCGCGGTGAGCGGCGACCGACCCAGGGCAGCGAGACCAGGTCCGAGTCGTCGCGGCGCAGGATCAGGTCGCGCAGCGTGCGTCCGGCCAGGTTGGTGGTGGCGACCCCGTCGCCGACGTAGCCGCCCGCATACGCCAGCCCGGTGCCGGCGTCGAAGCCGATCGACGGGTACCAGTCGCGCGGGATGCCGAGCGCCCCGCCCCAGGCGTGGCTGAACCGCACCCGCCCGATCCCGGGAAGCAGGTCCACGAGGATGCGGCGCAGCATCGCGTGCACCCGTGCGTCCCTGTCGTACCCCGGCCGGACCGCCGAACCGAAGTGGTACGGCGCGCCGCGGCCACCGAAGGCGATCCGGCCGTCGGCGGTGCGCTGGCCGTAGATGCGCAGGTGGCGCTTGTCGCTGAACGTCTCCCGCTCCCGCAGCCCGAGGCGCGCCCAGGCCGCAGCGTCGAGCGGTTCGGTGGCGACCATGAGCGAGTACATCGGGACGAGGTCGCGGTGCGCGCCCGGCAGCGCCGGCGTGTACCCCTCGGTCGCGCGTACGACCACCTCCGCCCGCACGGTGCCGCGCACGGTGCGCACGGTGCCCGGGGCGATGCCGGTGACCGCCGTGCCCTCGTGCACGGCGACGCCGCGACGGCGTACCGCATCGACCAGGCCCCGCACCAGCCGGTACGGGTGCAGCGCGGCGCAGTGCGGTGTGTACGTGCCGCCGAGCCCACCGGACACGGCGATCCGCTCGGCGAGCTCCCGGGCGGTGAGGAACCGGAGCTGCGCGTCGCCGAAGCCCCAGTCGCGCCATTGCCCGACCTCCTCCCGCGCACGCTGCAGCTGCGCGGGGTTGCGGGCAGCGGACACGTAGCCGCCGTGGGCGAAGTCGCAGTCGATGCCCTCGGCGTCGGCCTGCCGGCCCACCTCGACGACCGTGTCGTTCATCGCGAGCTGCATCCGGCGGGCGGCGTCGCGGTCCGCGCTCGCCGCCACCCGGCGCAGCGTCGCGGGGAAGATCGCCGAGCACCAGCCGCCGTTGCGTCCGGATGCGCCGAACCCGGCGCACTCCTTCTCCAGCACCACGATCCGCAGCGAGGGGTCGGCCTCCGCCAGGTAGTACGCGGTCCACAGCCCGGTGAACCCGCCGCCCACGATCGCGACATCGACGTCGGTCGACCCGGGCAGCGGCACGACCTCAGCCGCAGGGAGCCCGTCGCGCCACAGACTCACGACCGACCCCATCGTCACCTCTCATTCCGGATGAATGTGGCAGGACTCCACTCTTAGCGGAGTCCTGCCACATTCATCCGGAACCGCTGGCGGGAAGCAGCTCGGCGCGGATCGCGGCGACGAACGCGTCGACGTCGTCCTCGGTGGTGTCGAACGAGCACATCCAGCGCACCTCGCCGGTGTGCTCGTCCCAGGTGTAGAACCGGAACTTCTCCTGCAGCCGGGCGGTGACTTCGCGCGGCAGTACGGCGAACACGGCGTTGGCCTGCACCTGCTGGGTGACCGTCAACCCGGGCAGTCCGCGTACGCCGTCCGCGAGCCGGGTCGCCATCGCGTTCGCGTGCGCGGCGTTGCGCCGCCACAGGTCACCCGAGAGCAGCGCGTCGAACTGCACGGACAGGAACCGCATCTTCGAGGCGAGCTGCATCATCGACTTGCGCACGTACGGCAACCCACGTGCCGCCTCCGGCGAGAGCACCACGACGACCTCGCCGAGCAGCAGCCCGTTCTTGGTGCCGCCGAAGGACAGCACATCGACGCCGAGGTCGGTGGTGAACTCCCGGAACGGCACGCCGAGCGTCACCGCCGCGTTCGACAGTCGTGACCCGTCGACGTGCACCCGCATCCCGAGCCGGTGGGCGTGTTCGCAGACCGCCCGCACCTCGTCGGGGGTGTAGGCGGTGCCCAGCTCGGTGGTCTGCGTCAGCGACACCACCTGCGGCTGGGCCCGGTGCTCGTCGTCGAAGCCGCGTGCCTCCCGGTCGATCAGCTCGGGGGTGAGCTTGCCGTCCGGCGTCGGGACCGGAAGCAGCTTGAGCCCACCCACCTTCTCCGGTGCGCCGCACTCGTCGACGTGGATGTGCGCGGTCGTCGTGCAGATCACCGACGCCCAGCGGTCGGTGACCGACTGGAGGGCGACGACGTTGGCGCCGGTGCCGTTGAACACCGGGTACGCGTCGGCGTGCTCGCCGAAGTGCCGGCGGAACAGCACCTGCAGGTGCGCGGTGTAGTCGTCCTCGCCGTACGACACCTGGTGGCCGTCGTTGGCGACCTGCAGGGCCTCGAGCACCTCGGGGTGGACGCCGGAGTAGTTGTCGCTGGCGAACCCGCGCAGCTGCGGGTCGTGCCGCCGCGTGGCACCGGTCACGAGGCGAGCACCATGCGGATGCCGTTGAGGTCGGCGGCGTCCTTGGACCACAGGTCCGCGATCGTGTCGGCGACCTCGCTGACGTGGGTGAACCCGGCGAACTTGGCCTGCGGCTTGGCTTCGCGCATCGCGTCGGTGAGCAGCGCCTTGACGACCAGCACGACGGCGGCCGCACGCTGCGGGAGCGGTTCGGACGCGGCCGCCTGCAACGCGCGGAAGGACGCAGCGAGCGCCATCGTCCAGGTCTCGGCGGCGGCCTTCGCGGCGGCGTACGACGCGCTTCCCGGGTCCGGGCGCTGCGCCGCGACGGCCGAGATGATGACGAACCTGCCCTGGGCGCTGGCGACGAGCGCGTCGTGGAACGCCAGGGAGGTCGTCTGCAGGGTGCGGACGAGCAGCGAGAACAGCAGGTCGGAGTCGGACAACGCGTTGTCGGCGAACGACTTCCCGCCGCGCCAGCCACCGACCAGATGGGCGACGCCGTCGACGTGGCCGTGCTCGCGCGTGACCTCGGCGGCCCACTCGCGGGTCGCGGACTCGTCGAGCAGGTCCACGACGCGGCCGGTGAAGCGCTCGCCCTCCGGCCCGAGCGAGTCGCGCAGCCGGTCGACGGCCTCGCGGTTAGCATCGGCGCCGATCACGACGGCTCCGTCGGCGAGCAGGCGACGGACGGTGGCCTGACCGGCCGGCCCGCCGCACCCGGTCACGACAACGACCTTGTGCGTCATGGGACGACCTTACGGACCGCGGGCGCCACCCGGCTAACCGCGGATGCCACGCGTGGACTCGATGACCTCGCCGACCCGCTTGCCGAGCGCCTCGAAGAACATGCTCAGCGGGAACTCGTCGGGCAGGACCGCGTCGGTCAGCTCCTTGGGCGGCCCGTCGAGCGGCAGCGCGTCCAGGCCGCGCGCCCAGGTCGAGGCCGGGTTCGGCGTGACGTAGGTGGTGACAAGCTCGTACGCCGCGATCCAGTGGGCCACCTTCGGCCGGTCGATGCTGCGCCAGTACAGGTGCTCGATCTCGCCGAGCAGGTCGAGCACCGCACCGGAGAGCGCGTCCCAGTCGACCGAGAGCCGGTTGTCGGTCCAGTTCAGCACGTGGCGCTGGTGCAGGTACGCGAACAGCAGCTGCCCGCCGAGGCCGTCGTAGTTGCGCACCCGGTTGCCGGTGAGCGGGAAGCGGAAGGCCCGGTCCAGCAGGATCGCGTACTGCACCAGGCGGGCGCGGGACTCGCCCTGCGCGGCGAGTTCGCCCGCCGCACGGAACGCGGTGAGGTCGCAGCGCAGCTCCTCGAGCGCGTACAGCCAGTACGGCATCCGCTGCTTGATCATGAACGGGTCGAACGGCAGGTCGCCCCGGCTGTGCGACCGGTCGTGGATCAGGTCCCAGAGCACGAAGGTGTCCTGCGCGACGGCCTGGTCGGCCAGCAACACGGCGGCGTCCGCCGGCAGCTCGAGGCCGGTCGTCTCGACGACCGCGCCCGCCACGCGGCGGAAGCGAGCCGCCTCGCGGTCGCAGAAGATGGCGCCCCAACCGAACTTCGGCACCTCGCGCACCGACACGGTCTCGGGGAACAGCACCGCGCTGTTGGTGTCGTAGCCGCTGGTGAAGTCCAGGAAGGCGACCGGCACGAACTGCGGGTTGTCGTACGCGCCCGCCTCGATCTCCGCGACCCAGTCCGGCCACACCACGCGCAGCAGCACCGCCTGGAAGTGGCGGTCGAGCAGGCCGTTCTGCGTGTACATGGGGAACAGCACCAGGTGCACCCGGCCGTCGACCCGCTGGCGCTGCGGCGCGAACGCGAGCAGCGAGTCAAGGAAGTCCGGCACCCCGAACCCGTCCTCGACCCAACGGTGCAGGTCCTGCACGAGCGCGTCGTGGTACGCGCTGTCGTGCGGGAACCGTGGGGCGAGCGCGCGGACCTGCGTCACGATCTCCTCGACCAGCTTGCCGGCAAGCGAGAGGTCGTGGACCTCGCCGTCGACCGAGCCGTCCGCCGACTGCAGCTCCCCGAGCTGCTCGACCGCACCCTTGAGCGCCTGCCACTCGCCGAGCGCCACCAGTTCCGTCGTATCCCGCATGATCTGCACCATCTCACCACCCTGCCCGTAGATTTACCTGCCCTAAGTCTACCGGACAGCAAATCCGTCGCTCGTCGAGCGACGGCGGCGCACATCCCATCGGCGTGGCCCGTTCCGAGCCCGCGGGTCAGCGGCCGGCGGCGCTCCGCACAGCACGTCGGCGAGCCAGCCTGTCGTCTCCTCGCTCGGGTCCACCCCGCCTGGCGATCGTCCCACCGCGATCTCGCGTGTCGCCGGGGATGATCGGGAGCGGCGATGCGGGCCGCGCGCCGGTCGGCGTCGTGGGAGAGTCGGGGCCGTGCGGATCTCCGGCATCCCGTGGCGGCCGCAGTGGGGCGTGCGCCGGATGCTCCCGGGCTACTTCGCCCTGGTGATGAGCACCGGCATGGTCTCGGTCGGGCTGCGGCTGCTCGGGTTCGACGCGGCGTCGGTGGCGCTGCTCTGGATCGACATCGTGGCCTTCGCGGTGCTGCTCGCCGCCACCGCAGTACGCGTGATGCGCTACCCCCGCGACGCGTACGCCGACCTGCGCGACCCGGAGCGCGCGTTCGGCTTCTTCACCTTCGTCGCCGCCACCAACGTCCTCGGCACCCGGTTGGTGCACGACGGGCACGACCTGGTCTCCGGCGGGCTGCTCGCCGTCGGCCTCGCGGTGTGGCTGCTGCTGGGCTATGTGATCCCGACGCTCTCGGTGCTAGGCAACAAGGACCTGCCGGTGCTGCGGCACACCAACGGCACCTGGTTCATCTGGGCCGTCGCGAGCCAGTCCGTCGCGGTGCTCGCAGCGACGCTGCAGCCGACCGGCGTACCCGGCAGCAACGTGCTGTCCTTCGTCGCGGTCTTCTCCTGGGCGCTGGGCGTCTTCCTGTACGCGGTGGTCGGGGTGCTGCTGATCGTGCGGCTCGGGCAGTACCCGTTCACCCCGGCCGACATCACCCCGCCGTACTGGGTCGCGATGGGGGCGACGGCCATCACCGTGCTCGCCGGCTCCCGCATCGTCGACATGAACGACGCACCCAGCGTCGACGTGACCCGCAGCCTCGTCGCCGGGCTGGCGCTGCTGTTCTGGGGGTTCGGCACCTGGCTGATCCCGGCGCTGCTCGCCGTCGGCTGGTGGCGGCACGTCACCCACCGCGTCCCGATGTCCTACACCCCCGCGTGGTGGAGCATGGTGTTCCCGATCGCGATGTACGGGGTCGGTTCCTTCTTCCTCGGCGAGGCCGACCACCTGCCGATCCTGATGGGCGTGGGACGCGTCGTCATCGTCATCGCCGTCATCGTGTGGGCGATCGTCTTCGTGTCGATGCTGCTGCACCTGGTCCGTCCCGCCGACATCACCGTCCCGGTGGCGGGAGACGAGCACGGCAGCAGGTAGTTCTCACTCCCTCCGAGCGCCGCCCGTGCGGGGCGGTCAGGGTTGCTGGCGCAGGGCGAAGGGCAGTACGGCCGCGGCCCCGGACTCGCGAAGCAGCGCCCCGGCGACCGTCATCGTCCAGCCGGTGCGCCAGACGTCGTCGACGAGCAGCACGACCGCTCCCGGCGGCACCGGGGCGGCGAGCCGGAACCGGCCGGCGAGCGCCCGAGCCCGCGCGGCCGGCGAGAGCCCCTCGTCGGGGGCCGGCCCGGTCACCTCCAGCAGGTCGCGCAGCGGCAGCCGACCGACCGCGGCGACCTGCTCGGCGACACCACGGACCAACCGGGGCCGGCGTGCGGAGGGCACTGGCACGACGACCGTCGGGCGGGCCGGCCACTGGGTGCGCCAGCGCGTCAGCACCGCGACGCCCGCCGTGCCCAGCCAGTCCGGCGGGTCGGCGTCGGGGGCGCCCGCGGCGGTCAGCCGGGTCAGGTCCGGCCAGGCCGGGTCGTCGGCGTACGCGATGGCCCGGCCCGGTTCGAGCGCCAGCCCCGCCGCGATGCGACCGCGCCGCTCCGGCATGCCGGAGGCCCAGACCTTGCGCGGCTCGAGCACCACGTCGAGGCCGCGCAGGAAGTCGCGCGCCGCGACGACAGCCTCGGGCGGCGGCTGGGAGGGGAGGTCGGCCGGGAGCGTGCCGGTGCAGACCGAGCAGCGCCCGCAGCGGTAGTCGTCGGGGACGTCGTCGTCGAGGGCGCGGCGCAGGAACCCCTCGAGGCAGCCGGCGCCGTGCGCGTACGCCCGCATGAGCTCCGCCTCGGCCCTGCGGGAGGCGCGCAGCGCGGCGTACCTGTCGTGGTCGTACGCCCAGGGCCGGCCGGTGCCCACCCAGCCGTCGGCCGTGCGCTCGGTCGCCCCGTCGACCGCGAGCACCTTGAGCAGCAGCTCGAGGCGGCCGCGACGCACGCCCGTCGCGCTCTCCAGCGCCGGCACGCTCAGCGGCCCGGCGGCATCCGCCAGGACGTTGCGCACCCGGTCCGCGTGATCGGGGTCGGGGATGCTCGCGGAGGCGAAGTAGTCCCAGATCCGCTCGTCGCCGGCACCGGGGAGCAGCACCACGACCGCCGTGTCGAGGGCCCGGCCGGCCCGGCCGATCTGCTGGTAGTAGTCAACGGGCGAGGCCGGCGAGCCGACGTGCAGGCAGAACGCGAGGTCGGGCTTGTCGTAGCCCATCCCGAGCGCGGACGTGGCGACGACGGCGTCCAGCTCGTTCGCGCGCAGCGCGTCCTCGATCCGCTCGCGCGCCGTCGCGTCGAGCCGGCCCGAGTACGCCGCGACCCGGTGCCCGCGCGCGGTCAGGAAGCCGGCGAGCCGCTCGGACTCGGCGACGGTCAGGACGTAGACGATCCCGGAGCCGGGAAGCGTACGCAGCGCGGCGTCGACCCAGCCGTACCGCTGCAGCGGGTCCAGGCCCGCGACGACGGACAGCTGCAGAGAGTCGCGGGCGAGCTGCCCGCGCTGGACGACGGTCGCGGCGCCGAGCTGGGCGGCGACATCGTCGGTGACCCGGCGGTTGGCGGTCGCGGTGGTGGCCAGCACGGGCAGTTGCGGCACCGCGAGCAACAGCCGGGCGATGCGCTGGTAGTCGGGTCGGAAGTCATGGCCCCACGAGGAGATGCAGTGCGCCTCGTCGATGACCAGCAGGCCGAGGGCGGGTAGCAGCGGCGCGAGCACGGTCTGCGTGAACCGCGGGTTGGCCAGCCGCTCCGGGGACACCAGCAGCACGTCGACCCGTCCGGTGCGTACGTCCTGCTCTATGGCGTGCCAGTCCTCGACGTTCGCCGAGTTCAGCGTAACCGCGTGCAAACCGGCGCGCGCGGCCGCGGCCACCTGGTCCCGCATCAGGGCGAGCAGCGGTGAGACGACCAGCACCGGGCCGGCACCGCCGTCACGCAGGGCACGCGCGGCGATCCAGTAGACGGCCGACTTGCCCCACCCGGTCGCCTGCACGACGAGCACGCGCCCGCGTTCCTGCACCAGCGCGCGTACGGCCGCCAGCTGGTCGGCGCGCACCTGCGCTCCCGGGCCGGCGAGCGCGGCGATGACGCGGTCGGCAGCGGCGCGCAGGTCGTCGGTCACGGCGGCATCGTCCCCCAGCCCGCCGACAGCCCCGCAGGGCCTGTCCGCAGCAGCGCGCGTCAGGCGTCGTCGGCTGCGGGGTCCGGGATCTGGATGCGCAGCGGGTCCGGGTTCCACACCAGGCAGAACGGGTGGCCGACCGGATCGGCGTACACCTGGAAGTCCTCGCCCCGTCCCGGCAGCGCGGTGGCGCCGAGCGCGAGCACCTGCTCGTGGGCACGCACCGGGTCGGCGACGGCGACGTCGAGGTGGAACTGCTGCGGGCGGGCCGGGTCGGGCCACTGCGGCGGCTGCAGGTCGGGTGCGAGCTGGAAGGCGAGCCGGGTGCGCCGGTCCGTCGAGCAGACCACGACCCAGTCGTCCTCGACGGAGCTCACCTCGAGCCCGAGCAGCGCGGCGTAGAACCGCGCGAGCGCGAGCGGGTCCGGACAGTCGATGACGACCGAGCGCAACTGACCGATCATGGCGTCAGCCTCGCGCAGCGGGCCCGGTGCCGCACCTCGTTTCCGGTGGTACGCGCCGTCAGGTGGTGCGGACCGAGTAGACGAGCATGTGACGGCCCTGCACGCGTACGTGCCAGCGCAGCGGGTACTTCCACCCCTTGACCGTCCGGGTCAGGGAGACCCCGTCGCGCAGCTCGGTCACGCTCACCGCATCGCCTGCGCGCCGCCGGCCGGTGTCGACGAACGCGTACGCGTATCCCTGCAGCAACCGGACCCGCGCGTGGCGGTTGCCCATCTTCGGCAGCGACGCCAGACCCTGCGCGAGCGTGAACAGCTGCGCCTCGGCCGCGGCGACCTTGCTGTGGCGGTCGTCCGCGCGGGGAACGACGACCCGTACGGGGCGCAGATCGATGCGGGCGGCGCACCGGCTCGTCGCGATCTCTCCCTCGTCGCGCATGACGAACCGGGACAGGTGGGACGTGGCGGTGACGTCGGCGACGAAAGTGACGGTGCCGCCATCGGGGCCGGGATCCATCTCGACGCTGCCGCGGTAGCGCGTGAGGTCGCCTACCGGCGTCGCGGTCAGGCTCGCGACCCGACCGGCGTCCAGGATCGCGGTGCCGGCGACCTCCGGCAGCGACCCGAACGCCGCGTGCAGCATCGGCACCAGCGGCTGCACCTTGGCCGTCATCCGGTACCAGCTGCCCGGGCGGGCCACCCCGTGTCGCTCGAGCGCACGAGCGACCCGCGGCAGGAGGGGCAGGACGGCGTACCGCTTGGTCAGGTAGGTGGTGGACCGCTTGCTCGCCGCTGCCCGCTGCACCGCAAGCGCCGCGTCCCGCCACTCCGGTGCAGCGGACGTGAGTGCCGTGGGCCGCGCCCACGCGTTCAGGGTTCCCGGCGTGGCCCGGTTCGACCCGGCGACGACCGTGGAGCCGGAGTTGAACAGCCCGGGACCGACCAGCCGGACCGGACCGCCCGCCCCGGCATAGCTGACCGTGCCTCCCGACCGGATCGTGCCGAAGTCCTTCAACTCGGTGGCGCAGCGCATGCGCACCGTGCCTCCGGCCGCCGACCAGGCGGCCGCGTCGGTGTCGATCACCTGCTGTAACGCGGCGAGCAGCGCCGGGTCGGGAGCGGGCGCGGCGGCGGCGCTCGGGACCGCGGCACCGCCGAGTGCCAGCGCGCCCGCGGCGGCCAGGGCAGGAAGGGATCTACGCACAGGAGCTCCAGCGGTCTTGGACCCACGTGCGGTCTTCGGGCGCTGCGCCCGTCATCCCCGTCGCGACGGTCAGTCGTGGTCGTCGGCGCCGGACCTGCGCTGGCCCGGTGTTGCTGCATCCTCGGCCACTTCGGCCGGTTGCTGAAGTCGCCACGTCGACCGTTATCCGTTCGGTACAAGCCAGCTCCGGCAAGTGCCGTCCCGTGGACCGATCCCGAAACTGCGCCCGTAAGCACATGCGGGGCGAGCCCAGTCGGCCTTCATGACGGTGGGTTGCTCTGTAACGGCTTTCGCAACCACACGTCGGTCGAGCGCAGTCGAGACCATGATCCCCGAAGTGGTCTCGACTACGCTCGACCACCGAGGTGTCACCCGGGTCCAGATCATTTGGGCGGACGTGGTCTCGACGTTGACTGCCGTGTGGTGACGTGCCCTGGAAGGTGAGAACCGAAAGAACACCAACGGTTCATTTGGGTGGCGCGCGGGCCCTTCTTCAGGGCCGGGTTCGTCGCGGTGGGGCGATGAACTCCCAGTAGTCGGCGACCACGAAGCTGACCCCGGGCCGGGCGACGATCTTCCACTGACCGTCGTGAACCATTCGATGGTGACGAGAGCAGAGAAGGATCAGGTTGTCAGGATTGGTCTCTCCGCCCAACCACCATTCGAGGACGTGGTGCGGGTGGCAGCGGGACACGTCGGCGTAGCAACCCGGGAACCTACAGTGCCGGTCGCGGAGGGTGAGCATCCGCCACACCCGTGGGGTGACGTGCCGGTGCTCCCGGCCCAGCCAGAGCACCTCCCGCGACGCCCCGCGCAACCTGGCGGCAAGCTTCGACAGCAGGTCCCCATCAGCGGGGACCAGCGTGACCCCGTCCGCGCCGCGCACCGTGTCCGGGCCCGCCTGGCTTTCCAAGACTCTGGTGATCGCGAGGGTGATGTCGGCGTCACAGCCCAGGCGGGCGAGCGTGGAGACCGGCACCACCGCTGCTTCAGCACCCGGCACGTCGAGCGTGCCGGTGCCGCGCCCGGCGAGCAGGTCCGTCAACTCCACGGTCAAGACGAGGTGCGGGCGTACCCCGTGGGCGGTGCCGGCCTTGCCCTCGTCGAGGAACTGGCGGGCCAGCTCCACCAACGCCAACGCCCGCAGGTGGTCGGCTTTGCCCCACTGCACCCCACCGGTCCCACCAGCGCGAGCGGCTTCGATGGCGGCGTCGGTGGCCTGCTGGTCGATCTCACCGGTGACCGGGTCCAGGACCGGCTGCGGCCCCAGCGTCCCGTCTCTGTACCAGCGGTCCACGATCCGGTCCAGGGCGGTACTCAAGAGGGCGTCGGACTCGGCCGAGAGCATCCCGCGCACGTCGGTCTCATTGCCCACCCGGGTCAGGCGCAGGTGCTGGGCGTGGTAGGCCTCCTGCTCATCAGCGCTGGCCCCGTCGGGGAACACCGTCGCCAGGATCCGCGTGGCGGCGGCGCGCACGTGGTCGGCGTTCTCGCGCTGCGCGATGTCGAGCAGCACCTGCTGGCATTCCCCGAACACGAGTGCCGTCAAGTCCGCATCGGTGCGCGTCTTCTTCTCACACGCCACCAGCCCCAGGGTGATCTCCCGCACCCCCGCCCCCACCACGCGTCCGGCGAGCCACGCCGACCGGGTCGCCGCGAACTCAGGCCGCTGCAGATCCCGGGAGCGGGCCAGCAGGCGGGCGGCGTCCCGGTCCCCACACCGCGTGGTGGCCTTGAGCCAGGCTTTGGTGGAGACGAACCCGCGCCCCCGCAACACGCCCGAGTCGTGCGTACGACCCAACGCCGCCGTCGCCGCAGCGGTCGCGGCATCCGCGGCCGCGAGCAGGCCCGCGGTCAGTTCCGGCAACGCCTCATCCGCGGTATCGATCAACACCCCGTCGGCGATCGCGCCGTTGACCAACGCGGCATCCGCACGCATCCGAGTCAGTGCGGCGTGGACCTCCCGCGGACCGGCTGCCGGTGTCTGCAACATACGAACAACTGTAGGAGGGGGGTCCGACAACACCCTCCGACAGACCCGAAGATCAACTGCTAGGAGAAGGTCTGCAGGCCGCTGGCTCCGAAAGAGTGGACGCAACCCGCCGTCGGTCGAGCGCTCGCCCGGTCTTTCGCGACTGCGCTCGAGCAACGTGTGGTTACGCCCCCGTCTTTGGGCGGCCCACCGTCTCGGGGTCTGGTCAAAAGTGCGGACGCATCCCGCCGTCGGTCGAGCGTCGTCGAGACCATGATCGTTAACGTGGTCTCGACTGCGCTCGACCACCGAGTAGTCGCCCGATCTTTCACGACTGCGCTCGACCAACGTGTGGTTGCGGGCCGCCGTCTTGTAGCCGCCCACCGTCTCGGGGTCTCGACTGCGCTCGGCGACGAGGGGTACGCCGGCCTTCGGCGCCGGACCAGCGCGTCCGCTGTCGTGCACGTGGAGCCGCCTGTCGGAATCGAACCGACGACCTATTCATTACGAGTGAATCGCTCTGCCGACTGAGCTAAGGCGGCGCGGGGCCCGGTCGGGCCCGCAGCGCGCAAAGCCTACCGGACCGTCGCCGGTGATCCGGACCGCGCTAGGAGCACACCGTCCCGGGCGGCGGCGTCGTGCCCGACACGAGATAGGCGTCGACCGCCTCGTCGGTGCACTGCGAGCCCATCCCGTACCCGGTGTGGCCGTCACCGTCCCGGGTGAGCAGCACGGCGCTGTCGAGCTGGTCGGCGAGCGCCTGCGCCCAGGCGTACGGGGTCGCAGGGTCGTGCGTCGTCCCCACGACCAGGATCGGCGGCGCACCCGGTGCCGACACCGCATGCGGCGTCATCGCCGGCGGGACCTTCCAGTACTGGTAGACGAGATCGGACCAGGCGAGGTACGGCCCGAACGTCGGGGCCTTCGCGCGCGAGCGCTCGGCACGCGCCGCGATCTCGGCCGTGGTGAGCCGGTCGCGGTGATCGAGCGCGTTCACCGCCACGAGGGCGTCGATCGAGTTGTCCTTGTACTTGCCGCCGAGCGTGCGCTGCATCCGGAAGTCGAGCATGTCCAGCAGCGTCGTGCCGTCGCCCGCGAACGCCTCCTGCAGCCCCATGCGCAGCTGCTGCCAGTCGGTCGGCGGGAAGTAGAGGTAGTAGAGCACCGCGAGCATGCCCAGGCCCTGGTTCAGCGGCCGGTCCAGCTGCGTCGGCAGGGGCCGCGCGTCGAGGCTCGCGAAGAACTGCTGGATCCGTGCCACGCCCGCGTCGACACCGGCGGGCAGCGGGCAGCTCGTACGCCGGTTGCAGTCGGCGACGAAGCGGCGCAGCGCGTCCTCGAAACCGGCCGCCTGGCCCTCAGTGAGGTCGGTGTTCGACAGCCGCGGGTCGATCGCGCCGTCTAGCACCATCCGCCCGACGCTGCCGGGGAACAGGTCCGCGTACGTCGCGCCGATGAACGTGCCGTACGACGCCCCGAACCAGTTCAGCTTCGCCTCACCGAGCGCCGCGCGCAGTACGTCCACGTCGCGCGCCACGGCGGCCGTGCTGATGTGCCCGTACGTGTCCGCGGCGCGCGTCGCGCAACCGGCCGCGAACTGCCGGGCGATGCGCTCCAACGCCCGCCGCTCGCCGGGGTCGTCCGGGGTCTGGTCGGCGGAGACGTACGCGTCGGTCTGCGCGTCGGTGAGGCACTCGACCGGCGCGCTCGCCCCCACCCCGCGCGGGTCGAACCCCACGATGTCGTAGCGCTGGCGTACGGGCGCGTCGAAAACCCCCCGGGCCGCGCGCGCGTACTCGACCCCGGACCCGCCGGGTCCGCCCGGGTTGATGACCAGCGCACCGAGGCGCTGGTCGGGCTTGCTCGCGGGCAGCCGTACGACGGCCAGTCCGAGGGTGCTGCCCTCGGGGTGCGCGTAGTCGAGCGGGACGGTGAGCGTCGCGCACTCGAACGCGCCGCCGCAGCCGCGCCAGGCGAGCCGCTGCTCGTGATACTGCGCCAGCGGGTCCGCAGCCGGCGGGTGCGGCGACGCGGTCGCCGGCGCTGACGAGGCCGCCGGTGGCGTGGACGTGTCCGGTGCGGCGGGGTCGGTGCCGCCGCCCGCGGAGCAGGCTCCCAGGAGCACCATCAGCGCCGCGGCGGCGGACGTGGCGGCGAGCCGGCGACGGCGCACGCGTCGTCCTCTCTCGTTCGGGATCGGGGCAGGCACGACCATCGCATGCCCGTACCGTGCGACGCCGCCCCGCGTCCGCCCGTTCCCGCGCTGCAAGCTCGTCGTCGCCCCGCTCGACGAAACGCTGGCCTCGGCAGCGCTTCGAGCTCGTTCCTCGCTCGGCGCTGCGCTCAGCTGCGCGTTTCGTAGGCCCTGCGGGCCGCGCACACGTGCGCGCGGTCGCACACCTTGCGCTCCCCGCTCGCGGTCAGCTTGATCACGACCGCGTCGCGCGGCACGTCATGCGCGACGACGCGGCCGTCACCCTCCGGCAGCGCGACCTGCTCCCCGACCGCGGGCACCTCCGCCTTGAAGTCGGCGTACAGCGGGTGCTCGTACTTCAGACAGCACATCAGCCGCCCGCACGCCCCCGAGATCTTCATCGGGTTCACCGCGAGGTCCTGGTCGCGGACCATACGTACGGTCACCGGCTCGAAGTCGACGAGGAACGTCGAGCAGCAGGTCTCGCGCCCGCACGGGCCGATACCGCCCTGGACGCGGGCGCTGTCGCGGGCCGAGAGCTGGGTGAGCACGACCTTGCAGTCCAGCGTCAGCGACAGGTCGCGGACGAGCTGGCGGAAGTCGACGCGGCCGGGCGAGGTGAAGTAGACGATCGCGGTCGGCCGTCCGGACTCGTGCCCGACGTCCTGCCAGTCCACCCCAACGACCTTCATCGGCAGCCGGTCCTCGCGGATCAGGCGCTGCGCGGCGACCTGGATCTGCGCGCGCTTGGTGCGGTTGGCGGCGTCCCTTTCAAGGTCCGCCGGGGTCGCGATCCCGGCGCACACCGGCAGCCGCCCCACGTCCTCGACCTGGTACTCCGGAGCCCAGACGACCTGCGCCACCTCGGGCACGGTGTCGGTGGGGACCAGCACGTGGTCGCCGACCGCGGGTCGGTGGTCCCCGGGGTCGACGTAGTACAGCCGGCCCTTGGGGGTGTAGGTCACCGCCATCATCCAGCCCACCCGCCCACCGTACGGGCTCGCGCAGGCCTGGTGAGTCGGTACCGGGCCCGACGAGCACGTACCGTTGGCGCGTGGCTCGTACCCCGGACGTCGCGCACCTCGCCGAGCGGGTCCAGGCCCTGCTCGGCCAGGGGCTGGACGTCGTCGAGGCGTACGCGACCGCCCGCGGCACCAGCACCTCACGCGAGCTCGCGCGCTACGAGAAGGACCGGCAGAAGGCGCTCGCCGCACACCAGAAGGCGGTGCAGCGCCACAGCGCCCGGGTCGCGGCCCAGCGCCGCAACGCGGTCACGCTCGCCGCGGCGGCGGCCGTACTGCTCGCACTCGCGATCGTCGACCTGGCTGCTGCTGCGATGCCGGGCGATCCGTGGATCTGGTTCGTGGCGGCCGCCCTCGCCGCCGTGCTCGCCGTACGCAGCAAGTGGGAGGCCGACCACGCGACCGCGCCGGACCCGGCGGCGTACGCCCCGGCGCTGCGCCTCGACGAGCGCGCGCTGCGCCGCGAGGCGATCGGATGGGCCGAGGCGCAGGAGCTCGCCGCGGCCAAGCGCCAGCTGGTCGGCATGGTGCCGGCGATCAGCGCGCTGCACCCGGACGCGGGCCGCGACCTCGCCGCCGCCGACCAGCACGCCGGTCCGGTGCTCGTCGCGCAGGTGACCCGCCTGGCGCTGCTCGACCAGGTGGCGCGCGAGCTGCCGGGCACGGGTGCCGCGGCCGCCGCGCAGAGCGCCGCCGAGCAGGTCCGTACCCGGCTCGCCGACGGCACCGCCCTCTACGACCGGCTGCTCGCGGCCGCCTCCACGATGCTCGCCGCCCCCGATCTCGGGCAGAGCACGACGGCGATCCTCGGACCCGCCGCCGACGCGCTCACCGCGTACGCCCACGGGCTGGCGGCCGCCTCCGACGAGTGAGCCGCACCACCGCACCCCGCACGGGACGGGTGCGCGCGAGCGGACCCGTCGTCAGGAGCGCGGAGCCAGCGCCGGGTCCATGAGCGCGACCATGAGCGACTCGAAGGCCAGCAGCGGCGGCACGTTCGACTCCAGCAGCCCGCGGGTGCGGTCCAACGCGTCGACGCGCCGCAGCGTGCGCTCCGGGGTGCTGAGCGCGGCGAGCCGCTCGAGTGCCGGGCGCAGCTCGCCGTTGACCAGCTCGACGTCGGCACCGAGCTGGAGCACCAGCACATCGCGGTAGAATGCCGTGAGGTCGGTGATCGCCCGGTCGAGCTGGTCGAGCGCCACCCTGCGCCGCCGCTTCTTCTGCCGGTCCTCGAGGTCCTTCACCGCGCCACGGGCTCGCCGCTCCGCGGTACCGATGCCCTTGCCCTCCCCGCCCTTGCCGTACGCGCGCAGCAGCGCCTCCCGCTCGGACGCGTCCCGCGGGTCGCACACCGCCGCGGTGTCGGCCTCCACCGTGGCGACCAGCGACGCGGCGTGCGCGAGGCAGTCGCCGAGCGCGTCGAGCTGGACCGGCAGCGCCAGCACGTCGGCGCGGCGGGCCCGCGCCTGCTCGTCGGTCGCGAGGGCGCGTGCGCGGCCGATGTGGCCCTGGGCGGCCCGCGCCGCGAACTGCGCCGTCTGCTCGTCGACCCCGAACCGTTCGTGCAGCGCGCGGGCCACCTGCCCGCTCGACGGGGTCGTCAGCAGCACGTGCCGGCAGCGGCTGCGGATGGTCGGCAGCACGTCTTCCGTGCTGGGGGCACAGAGCACCCAGACGGTGCGCTCGGGCGGTTCCTCGATCGACTTCAGCAGGGTGTTCGCGCTCGCGTCACCCTGCCGGTCGGCGTCCTCGACGACGAAGACGTGCCACTGCGCGCGCGCCGGCGCCAGGGCGCTGCGGGCGACGAGGTCGCGCGCCTCCGCGACGGTGTACTCGACCCCCTCCGGTACGACGTGCTCCACGTCGACGTGCGCCGAGTGACGCACCGCGACGCAGTCCTCGCACACCCCGCAGCCGCCGTACGGGCAGACGAGCGCGGCGGCGAGCGCGAGCGCGGCGACGCTGCGGCCGGAGCCGGGCGGGCCGGTGAGCAGCCACGCGTGCGTCATCGCCCCACGCGGGACCGCACCCTGCCGTACGGCAGCGGCGTCGGCGGCCGCGTCGCGCAGCAGCGCGGCCACGTGCTCCTGCCCGACGAGCTCGTCGAAGACGTCGGTCACCCCGCCTCCAGCAGCTCGTCGACGCGCGCCGCGACGCGGGACGCGATGGCGGCGACCGGGTCCGCGGCGTCGGCCACCAGGTAGCGGTGCGGGGCGCGCGCCGCCAGCCCGAGGAACGCCCGGCGTACGGTCTCGTGGAACGCGAGCGGCTCGGACTCGATGCGGTCGGGGTCCGCGACGCGAGCCAGCCCCGTGGTGACCTCGCCGTCGAGGACCACCGTGAGGTCGGGAACCAGCCCGCCGGTGGCCCACAGCGAGAGGCCCTCCACGACGTCGCGGCCGAGGCCGCGTGCAACGCCCTGGTAGGCGACCGAGGAGTCGAGGTAGCGGTCGGTGACCACCACCTCGCCGCGCTCGAGCGCCGGGAGCACGGCGGCCCGGACGTGCTCGCCGCGCGCCGCCGCGAACAGCAGCGCCTCGGCGCGCAGATCCAGGCCGGCGTGGCGCGGATCGAGCACGAGGGCGCGGATCTGCTCGGCGACCGGCGTGCCACCCGGCTCCCGCGTCACCAGGTGCGGGACACCGCGAGCGGCGAGGTGGTCGCGCAGCGCGGCCACCTGCGTGCTCTTGCCGACCCGCTCGCCGCCCTCGAACGCCACGAACAGCCCGCGGTGCACCAGCGGGGGTGGCGTGGGGAGCTCGACGTGGGGGATCACGCGGTCACACTACGGCCGGCCCGCGACGCCGCCGCTCACCGCCCGCCCGCCGACGCGTCAGTGCGGGACCCGCCGCACGTTCGGGTTCGTCAGCCGCGCGACACGCCGTGCGTACGGACCACAGGGTGCGGCAGCTGCCGGCTAGGAGCGCTTGGGGCTGCTCGCCTTCTTCGCGGTCGTCTTCTTCGCGGTGCTCTTGCGTGCGGTGCGCTTGCGGGGCGTGGCCGGTCCCTTGGCGCGGCGTTCGGCGAGCAGGTCCGCGGCCCGCTCCAACCCGATGGTGCGCGGGTCGTCGGCCACGCGGAGGGAAGCGTTGATCTCACCGTCGGTGACGTACGGGCCGAAGCGTCCCTCCTTGAGCTGGATTTCCTTGCCCGTCGACGGGTCGACCCCGACGACGACGGCCGGCGCCGCGGCGGCCTGCCCCCGGCGCGTCTTGGGCTGGGCGAGCAGCGCCAGCGCCTCCTCGAGGGTCAGCGTGAACAGCTGCGCCTCGTCCGCCAGCGACCGGGAGTCCTTGCCCTTGGTGAGGTACGGCCCGTACCTGCCGTTCTGCACCGTGATCTCGACGCCGTCCGCCGGGTCGACACCGACGGTCCGCGGCAGGGACAGCAACCGCAGCGCGTCCTGCAGGGTCACGGTGTCGAGCGACATGTCCTTGAAAAGCGAGGCAGTTCTCGGCTTGGCCTTCTTCGGAGCATCCTCCTCGAGCAGCTCCGTCACGTACGGCCCGTAGCGCCCGGCCTTGGCGACGAGCTGCCGGCCGGTGTCGGGGTGGGTGCCGAGCACCCGGTCCCCGGACGGCATCGCGAGCAGCTCCGCGGCCTTCTGCGCGGTCAGCTCGTCGGGCGCCAGGTCCGGCGGCACGTTGGCCCGCTCGCCGTCGCGCTCGACGTACGGCCCGTACCGCCCGACCCGCAAGGTGATCCCGCTGTCCTCGATGGGGAAGGACGACAGCTCGCGCGCGTCGATCTCCCCGAGATTGTTCACGAGCGGTTCCAGGCCCGCGAACTGCGCCGCGTCGTCCCCCCGGTAGAAGTCGTCGAGGACCGCGATGCGCCCGCGCTGCCCGGCGGCGACCGCGTCGAGCACCCCCTCGAGCCGTGCGGTGAAGTCGTAGTCGACGAGCGAGGAGAAGTGTTCCTCCAGCAGCCGCACGACGGAGAACGCGAGGAAAGACGGCACGAGCGCCGACCCGCGCTTGGTGACGTAACCGCGATCGACGATCGTGCCGAGGATCGAGGCGTATGTCGAGGGACGCCCGATGCCCCGTTCCTCGAGCGCCTTGACGAGCGAGGCCTCGGTGTAGCGCGGCGGCGGATTCGTGTTGTGCGACTGCGCTTCCAGGCGCTGGCAGGTGACCGCGTCACCGACGGCGAGCGGTGGCAGCCGGCGCTCGCGGGCGTCCTTGTCCTTGGCGCTGCCCGGCTCGTCGTCGGCCGATTCCTCGTACGCGGCGAGGAAACCTCGGAAGGTGATGACCGTGCCGCTGACCGAGAACTCGGCGTCGCGCCCGTCAGCGGCCTGCGCGCCGAGCCGCAGGGTGGCGGTGGTGCCGCGGGCGTCCGCCATCTGGGAGGCGACGGTGCGCTTCCAGATCAGGTCGTAGAGCGCGAAGTCGTCGCCGCGCAGCTCACCGGCGAGCTCTCCCGGGGTGCGGAAGGCGTCGCCCGCCGGCCGTACCGCCTCGTGGGCCTCCTGGGCGTTCTTCACCTTCCGGTCGTACCGGCGCGGCACCTCGCTGACGTGGTCGGCGCCGTACAGCTCCGCGGCCTGGCTGCGGGCCGCGCGCAGTGCCGACTCCGACAACGTCGTGGAGTCGGTACGCATGTAGGTGATGTAGCCGCGCTCGTACAGGCCCTGCGCGACGCGCATCGTGCGCTGCGCGCCCCACCGCAGCTTGCGGGAGGCCTCCTGCTGCAGCGTCGAGGTCATGAACGGCGCTGCGGGGGAACGCTTGTACGGCTTGTCCTCGACGCTGCGGACCGCGAACTCGCGGTCCTGCAGCGCGGCCGCCAGCGAGGTCGCGGCGGCCTCGTCGAGGTGCACGACATCTGCGCGTGCCTTGAGCCGCCCGCGGTCGTCGAAGTCCTTGCCGGTGGCCACGCGCCGACCGTCGACGGCAACCAGGTCCGCGGCGAAGGCGCCCGGGTCGAACAGCCCCTCGATGTCCCAGTAGCCGGCGCTGCGGAACGCGATCCGTTCCCGTTCCCGGTCGACGACCAGGCGCGTCGCGACCGACTGCACCCGTCCTGCCGACAGCCCGCTCATCACCTTCTTCCAGAGCACCGGCGAGACCTCGTAACCGTAGAGCCGGTCGAGGATGCGCCGGGTCTCTTGGGCGTCGACGAGGTTCTGGTTCAGCTCGCGGGTGTTCTCGGCCGCGGCGCGGATGGCGTCCCGGGTGATCTCGTGGAAGACCATGCGCCGCACCGGCACCTTGGGGTCGAGCACCTGCAGCAGGTGCCAGGCGATCGCCTCTCCCTCGCGGTCCTCGTCGGTCGCGAGCAGCAGTTCGTCGGCCCCGGCGAGCAGCTTCTTCAGGTCCGCCACCCGCGCCCGCTTGTCGGCGTCGACGACGTAGAGCGCCTGGTAGCCGTTGTCCACGTCGACGCCGAGCCGCGCCCAGGGCTGGCCCTTGTACTTGGCCGGGATGTCGGCCGCGCGGGTCGGCAGGTCGCGGATGTGCCCGACCGAGGCCGCGACCTCGTATCCGGGGCCGAGGTAGCCCTGGATGGTCTTGGCCTTGGCCGGTGACTCGACGATCACCAGCCGGCGGCCGGTCGACGTGCGTGCTTTCGCTGGCACTGCGCTCCTGTCCTTCGGGTCCCGCCCCGCTCGACACCCGTCGCCCTTGCGGGCGGCGCGTCGCTTCGCGTGCCTCGCCCGGGGGATCGTACGGGCGGGGTACGGCCGGAGTGTGACCACCTCCCCCGCCTCCCTGTCAAACCGGGAGCGGGGACGGGCGCGGTGCCGGTCAGCCCCGGGCCGGCGGCTCCTCCACGACGATGATCTCCTCGACCTCCACGACCGTCGTCACGACGTCGTCGCCCCCGGCGCCGGGAAGCGGGCCGGCGCCGCCGTCGCTGCCGTCCTCGCCGACGGCGACCGGACGCCGCTTGCTGACGACGATGGCGACGACCACGATCGCGACGGCCACGACCGCGATCGCCCAGCGCAGCAGGGTGTGTCCCTGCAGGGTCATGGCGACGACGGCGGGTGCGATCAGCAGCGCGACGAGGTTCATGACCTTGATCAGCGGGTTGATGGCCGGGCCGGCGGTGTCCTTGAACGGGTCTCCGACGGTGTCACCGATCACGGTCGCGGCGTGGGCCTCGGTGCCCTTGCCGCCGAAGTTGCCGTCCTCGACGAACTTCTTCGCGTTGTCCCAGGCGCCGCCGGAGTTGGCGAGGAACACCGCCATCAGCACTCCGGTGGCGATGGTGCCGGCGAGGTACGAGCCGAGCGCGCCGATCCCGAGCCCGAACCCGACGGCGATCGGCGTCATGATCGCGAGCAGGCCCGGGGTCGCGAGCTCGCGCAACGAGTCGCGGGTGACGATGTCGACGACGCGGCCGTACTCGGGCTTCTCCTCGTACGTCATGATCCCGGGCCGCTCGCGGAACTGGCGGCGGACCTCGAAGATGACCGCGCCGGCCGCGCGCGACACCGCGTTGATGGCCAGGCCGGAGAAGAGGAACACGACGGCCGCGCCGATCACGAGCCCGACGAGGTTGCGCGGGTCGGCGATGTTGAGCACGCCCTGGTACTGCAGCACGTCGAACGGGGTGAGGTCACCGACGATGTCCGGGGAGATGGTGTCGCCGAGGCCCTGGACCGCCTGGCTGACGGCGTCCCGGAACGAGCCGAACAGCGCCGTCGCGGCGAGCACCGCGGTCGCGATCGCGATGCCCTTGGTGATCGCCTTGGTGGTGTTGCCGACCGCGTCGAGGCTGTTGAGGACCTGCGCGCCCTCGCCCTCGACGTCCCCGGACATCTCGGCGATGCCCTGCGCGTTGTCGGCGACCGGCCCGAAGGTGTCCATCGAGACGATGACGCCGACGGTGGTGAGCAGGCCGGTACCGGCGAGTGCGATCGCGAACAGCGAGAGGATCATGGAGCCACCGCCGAGCAGCGCGGCGCCGTAGACGGCAGCACCGATCAGCAGCGCGGAGTAGACGGCCGACTCGAGGCCGACCGAGACGCCGGCCAGGACCACGGTCGCCGGTCCGGTGAGCGAGGACTTGGCGACGTCGTCGACGGGCTTGCGGTTGGTCTCGGTGAAGTACCCGGTGAGCACCTGGATCGCCGCGGCGAGCACGATGCCGATCACGACCGCGAGGACGGCGAACACACGCGGGTTGAACGAGGTGAAGCCGGCGACGTCCATGCCGAGCGCGTTCGGCGTGACGCCGCTGAGGTCCGCGAGCCGGCCGGGCAGCAGCAGGAACGAGGCGACCCCGACGAGGACCGCGGAGACGACCGCGGAGATGAAGAACCCGCGGTTGATCGCGCTCATGCCGGAACGGTCACCGACCCGCGGCGCCACCGCGAAGATGCCGATGACGGCCGTGATGACACCGATCGCCGGGACGACGAGCGGGAAGACCAGACCGAGCTCGCCGAAGGCGGCCTTGCCCAGGATGAGCGCCGCGACGAGCGTGACGGCGTACGACTCGAACAGGTCGGCGGCCATGCCGGCGCAGTCGCCGACGTTGTCGCCCACGTTGTCGGCGATGGTGGCGGCGTTGCGGGGGTCGTCCTCGGGGATGCCCGCCTCGACCTTGCCGACCAGGTCGCCGCCGACGTCGGCCGCCTTGGTGAAGATGCCGCCGCCGACCCGCATGAACATCGCGACGAGCGCGGCGCCGAAGCCGAAGCCCTCCAGCACCTTGGGCGCATCGCCCTTGTAGGCCAGCACGACGATGGCGGCACCGAGCAGCCCGAGCCCGACGGTGAACATGCCGGCGACGCCACCGGTGCGGAAGGCGATCTTCATCGAGCGCTGCTCGCCACCGTCGATCGCGGCCGCGGCGACCCGGACGTTGGCCCGTACCGCCAGCGACATGCCGACGTAGCCGGTCACCGCCGAGAACACCGCGCCCACGAGGAAGAACACAGACCGGCCGATCCGTTCGCTCACGGTGTCGGCCGGCAGCGCGAAGAGGACGAAGAAGATGATCGCCGCGAAGATCGCGAGCGTCCGGAACTGGCGGTTGAGGTACGCGTTCGCGCCCTCCTGCACCGCGGCACCGATGTCCCGCATCGACGGCGTGCCTTCGTCGTGGGCGAGGACCTCGCGGACCAGCACCCACGCGACGACGAGCGCGGCGACCGCCACGATCGCGACGACGCCGACGAGTGCGAGGTTGCCGCCCGCGACGGTGATGCCGCCGTCGGCGGCGAGCAGGGACAAGGACATGACGCTCCTACATGGGTGGGAACCCTGCGCTCACGCGGGCAGTCCCGGACAGGTGCCGCGAGTGTACGGGGACGCCCGCCCGCCAGACACCACAGGCCACCGCGTCGCAGCGATTAGGATGCCTGTGCCAATGATCGCCTCGGCGGACGTGGCTGCGGCGAGCGGACAGGAGGGCGCGGTGCAGACGGCCCGGCAGCTGCTCGCGGGGCCCGCGAGCGGCCCTCGCGCCGCGCGGCTGGTCCACGTGCGCCGCGAGCCGGCCCGCGACGCCGTCCCGGTGCCCTGGCCGTGCTGGGTGCCCGAGCCGTTGCGCGCCGCCCTCGCGCAGCAGGGGGTAACGACCCCGTGGAGCCACCAGGTCGCCGCCGCCGAGCTGGCGCGCGACGGGCAGCACGTCGTCCTCGCCACGGGTACCGCGTCCGGCAAGTCGCTCGGCTACCAGCTGCCCGCGCTGACCGCGGTGCTCGAGGGCACCGCGGCCCCGAACGCCCGCGGCGCGACCGTGCTCTACCTGGCGCCGACCAAGGCGCTGGCCCAGGACCAGCTGCGCGCCGTGGAGCGGTTCGGCCTGCCGGGAGTACGGGCGGCCGTCTACGACGGCGACACGCCCACCGAGGAACGGGCCTGGATCCGGGCGCACGCCCACCTGGTGCTCTCCAACCCCGACATGCTGCACCGGGCGCTGCTGCCCGCCCATCCGGCGTGGTCCGGCTTCCTGCGTGCGTTGCGCTACGTCATCGTCGACGAGTGTCACGCCTACCGCGGCGTCTTCGGCTCGCACGTCGCGAACGTGCTGCGCCGACTGGGCCGGATCTGTGCCCGTTACGGCACGGCACCGACCTACCTGCTCGCGTCCGCGACAACGGGCGAGCCCGAGCTCACCGCTGGCCGCCTGATCGGCGCGCCGGTCCGCGCGGTCACCGCGGACGGCTCACCGCGTGGCGCGACAGAGTTCGCACTGTGGGAGCCCCCGCTGCTGGAGGGCTCCGGCGAGCACGGCGCGCCAACCCGGCGCAGCGCGACCGCCGAGACCGCCGACCTGCTCGCCGACCTCGTGGCGGCCGGCGTGCAGACCCTCGCGTTCACCCGGTCCCGGCGTGGCGCGGAAGCGGTCGCGATGACCACGCGGGCCCGGCTCGCCGAGCTGGACGCCGATGAGGGGACCGCGTTCGCGGGCAGCGTCGCCGCGTACCGCGCCGGGTTCCTGCCCGAGGAGCGCCGCGCGCTCGAGGCGGACCTGCGCGCGGGGACGCTGCGCGGGGTGAGCACCACCAGCGCCCTCGAGCTGGGGATCGACATCACCGGCGTCGATGCGGTGCTGCTCGCCGGCTGGCCCGGCACCCGTGCCTCGCTGCGCCAGCAGGCGGGGCGGGCCGGGCGCCGCGGCGGGGAGGCGCTCGCCGTGCTCGTCGCACGCGACGACCCGCTCGACACGTACCTCGTCCACCACCCGGACGCCGTCTTCGACGCGCCGCTCGAGGTCACCGCGACCGATCCGGAGAACCCGTACGTGCTGGCCCCGCACCTGGCGGCGGCCGCCGCCGAGCTGCCGCTCACGGAGGCCGACCTGCCCACCTTCGGCGCCGCGGCACCCGGCGTCCTCGAGGCGCTCGTCGCCGGCGGGTCGCTGCGGGTGCGTCCGGGCGGGTGGTACTGGACCCGCAAGGACCGCGCCGCCGACCTGGCCGACCTGCGCGGCATCGGCGGCGCACCGGTCCGGGTCGTCGAGACCGGCACCGGCCGGCTGCTCGGCACCGTCGACCCCGGCGCCGCGCACTCCGCCGTACACGCCGGGGCGGTCTATGTGCACCAGGGCGTGACCTACCTCGTCGACGACCTCGACCTGCCCGCCGCTGTCGCCCACGCGCACCGCGCCGACGTCGACCACACCACCTCGGCCCGTGAGGTCACCGAGATCCGGGTCCTGGACCAGCGTGCCGGCGAACGGTGGGGACAGGCAGCGCTGCACCTCGGCACGGTGGAGGTGCGCACCCAGGTCGTGTCGTACCTGCGGCGGCGGTACCTCACCGGCGAGGTGCTCGGGGAGGAACCGCTCGACCTGCCCGAACGACGGCTGCGTACGACGGCCGTGTGGTGGACCGCCGCACCGGAGCTGGTCGCGGGTGCGGTGTCCGAGCTCGACGTACCGGGTGCGGTCCACGCGGCGGAGCACGCCTCCATCGGCCTGCTCCCGCTGGTCGCGACCTGCGACCGGTGGGACATCGGCGGCGTGTCGACGGCGCTGCACCCCGACACCGGCCGCTGCACGTCGTTCGTGTACGACGGCTACCCGGGCGGCGCCGGCTTCGCCGAGCGCGGGTTCCGCGACGCGGGCCGCTGGTTACGGGCGACGCGGGACGCCATCGCGTGCTGCGACTGCCGTGACGGGTGCCCGTCCTGCGTGCAATCCCCCAAGTGCGGCAACGGGAACGAGCCGTTGGACAAGTCCGGCGCCCAGCGCCTGCTCGACGCCGTGCTCAGCGAGGCGCCCCGCGCCTGACGCCGGCCGGTGTCAGGACCGTGCCGGTCCGGCGAGCGCGCGCGCCCGGACCTCGGGCGGGGCGTACCCCCACCGCCGGGCGGCCGAGAGCAGCGGTCCGGCCGGGTGCGCCGCGACGACCACATCCACGTCGAACGGCTGCGTGCCGCCGACGCGGCAGGAGACGAGCTCGGTGCCGTTGGCGCGCGCCACGGCAGCGGCCTGCGCGCAGGCGGCTCCACTGCCACCGGCTGCCCGCCCGGCCGCGGCAAGGGCGGCGAGGTCGGCCCCGGTACGCGCGCGGCTGCCGGTGCCGTACAGGTCGGCGACGACCAGCCCCGCACCGAACGCCAGCAACAGCACGGCGACCACCGTGAGCACCAGCACCGAACCCGCACCGCGCTCGTCCCCGAAACGGTCGCTCACGGTTGCTCCAGTGCCGCACTCGCCCGGCCGGAGACCTCGAACGCCCCGATGCCGGAGAACGGTCCCAGCGGCGGTGCCAGCCGCTGGCGTACGACGACGACGACCCGGTCGCCCGACCGGGACACCGAGACGTCCGCCCCGGGGGCGATGCGGTGCACGTCGTCGCGCACGTCGGCGTACGGCTGGGCGCGGGCAGCGAGCACGGCGCCCGAGCGCGCCGCGTCCGCAGCACGCAGCTGCGCGCCCACCACCGCGAGGAACCACACGAGTGCGGCCAGCACGAGGGCCAGGCCGAGCAGGGTGACGGACGCCTCCACCGCCACCGCTCCCCGGTCGGGGCCGCCCGCCCACCGGGCCGGGGACCGGCGGGTGCCGGCCCCCGTCCCGACGGGCATGGCCGAGGCCATCGCGGCACTCACCCCAGGCCGATGGCGTTCAGGAACAGGGTGATGATCGCCTCGAAGATGCGCCGCAGGATCTCGGAGAACCAGTCCGAGGTGAGCAGCTTGATGAGCAGGCCGCCGAGACCGGCGGCAGCGACCGAGACGACGGCGTACTCCGCCGTGGCCGCTCCGGTGTCCGCCCGCAGCAGGCGGGCGCGGTGACGTCGGGTCATGGATACCTCCCGGAAGCGGGCGACGACCCTCGCCGTCCGCGCTCGAACCATGGAGTCCGGGCGCAAGGCGGCGCGAGCAGGCGCGGGCGAACTGTGGATGGGCGAACAGCGGCCGCGCCTGGGGACAGCCCCTGCCAGGATGGGGCCGTGCAGTACACACATCTCGGTCGCAGCGGGTTGTCGGTGAGCCGACTCTGCTTGGGAACCATGAACTTCGGGCCGGTCACCGACGAACCCGACGCGTTCGCGATCCTCGACCTGGCGCACGAGCTGGGTATCAACTACGTCGACACCGCGAACCGGTACGGCGGGACAGGCAACGCCGGCGGCACGGAGGCGATGCTCGGCCGCTGGTTCGCCCAGGGCGGCGGGCGGCGCGAGCGGACCGTACTCGCCACCAAGCTGTACGGCGCGATGGGCGACTGGCCCAACGAGGACAAGCTCTCGGCGCTCAACATCCGCCGCGCCTGCGACGCGTCGCTGCGCCGGTTGCAGACCGACCACATCGACGTCTATCAGATGCACCACATCGACCGCGGGACTCCGTGGGACGAGATCTGGGAAGCGATGGACATCCTTCGCTACCAAGGGAAAATCATCTACGTCGGCTCGTCCAACTTCGCCGGCTGGCACCTCGCGCAGGCGTGCGAGGAAGCACGGCGCCAGGGCGGGCTCGGCCTGGTGAGCGAACAGTCGATCTACAACCTCTTCGAGCGCACGGTCGAGCTCGAAGTGCTGCCGGCCGCGCAGGCGTACGGCGTCGGGATCGTGCCGTGGTCGCCCCTGCACGGCGGGCTGCTGGGCGGGGTGTTGCGCGCGGCGGGTTCGGGTGATGCCCGCCGCCGTACGGAGGGACGGGCGGCCGCCGCCCTGGAGACCCACCGCGAGGCGGTCCAGGCCTGGGAGCAGTTCTGCGACGACCGGGGTGCCGCGCCTGCGGACGTGGCACTCGCGTGGCTGCTGCACCAACCCGCTGTCACTGCCCCGATCGTGGGCCCGCGCACGACCGACCAGCTACGCGATGCGGTACGCGCGCTCGAGGTGAGACTCGACGACGCCGCCCTCGCCCGGCTCGACGAGATCTTCCCGGGTCCTGGCGGGCCCGCCCCGGAGGCGTACGCCTGGTGATGGCACCGGGTCCCCGCGCGCGGCTCAGGGCAGCGTGAGGACACCGGAGACGAGCGAGGCGACGACCGGGACGACCCCGAGCAGCACGAACGCCGGCAGGAAGGCGAGGCCGAGCGGCGCGGTCAGCCGTACGCCTACCTTGCGCGCTGCGGCCTCCACCTCGCTGCGGCGGCGGGCCCGCAGGTCGTCCGCGGTCTGCGCAAGGGCGTCGGCCAGCGCGGCACCGGAGTCCGCCGACCGGCGCACGGCCGCGGCGAGCGGCGCCAACGCCGGCTCGGCGGCCACCGCCTCCCATGCCCGTTCCGGGTCCGCCCCGAGACGCAGCTCCGCGTCGACCCGGCGCAGCAGCTCGCGCGCGGGTGGGTCGAGGGCCTCGGCAGTGGCGTGCAACGCGCTCTGGACCGTGGCGCCCGCGGCCAGGCATGCCGCGAGCAGGTCCAGCAGCTCCGGGGCCTGAGCAGCGAGGGCCACGCGGCGGGTACGGGCCGCCCGCGACTCCAGCCGCGGTACGCCGCGCCGTACCGCGATCGCGACGACGACCCCGAGCGCGGCACCGAGCGGCCCGCCCATGATCACCGCCACGCCGAGCCCGCCGAGGACGGCGACGAGTGGGATCGGCAGCGCTCGCCCGCTCTTGCGGCGTGCGCCCGCGACCGGCCCCGGTCCGAGTGCGCGCAGCCGTGCGCGCGCGGCTGCGGCGGGGGACGACGCGAGGAGCCACCAGCCGGCCGCCACCGCGGCGCCGCCCACCATCACGACGACGCCCACCGGCGCCCCACCTCCGCTCACCCCACCCCCCATTCCCGCGTGTCCCTGCTCGAAATGTCGTCAACTGGCGGAGTTAACGACATTTCGAGCAGGGACACGCGGACGGGGCGGGTCACAGGGCGCGCTCCACGGTGCGGATCAGGCGACGCGACCACCACAGCCCGGCGGCGTCCAGACCCAGCCCGGCCGCCGCGACCAGCCGCCCCGGCGTGGTCCCGAACAGCCAGCCCACGGTGTCGGCGCCGAGCCCGCTGCCGAGCAGCAGCCCGAAGGCGGGCAGCGCCGCCAGTACGCGCATCGTGGCCCGCGGCTCGGCCGTACGGGCCGCCAGCTCGAGCCGGACCCGTTCGGACTCGCGCGCTGCGGTGGCGACGCGGCTCACCGCTGCCGCGAGGCCGGCGCCGGTGCCTTCCCCCACCCGCCAGCACGCCGCGAGCCGGCGCAGCACCTGCCGCCCCTCGCCCTGACCGTCCAGCACGAGCGCGTCCGGCACGTCACCGCCCAACCGCAGCGCCCCGAGCGCGTGCGGCACCAGCTGCTGGTGGTCCTGCGCGGCCCGCTCCAGCGCCGTCGTCGCCGGCCGACCGGCGCGCAGCTCCGCGGCGAACGCCTCCAGCACGCTCACGCACGCCACGCGCTGGCGCGCCGCGCGCCCCCGATCCCGCAGGCGCGCGCTGACGGTACGCGCGAACGCCCTGGCACGCACCGCCGCACCGCGCGTCGGGAGCCCGACGCCGGCGGGCACGGCGAGCAGCACCGCGAGCCCCGCCAACAGCGCGCAGAGCAGCGGCACGGTCATCGCGGGCCGCCCGCGAGGCGGCGTTCGAGTGCGGGCAGCCCGGGACCTGCGGCGACCGTGCCGTCACGGAACCACAACGCCGGCTGCGCCTGCACCCACCCCTCCACCCGCGCCAGCACGTGCACCGAATCGATCCGCCGCTGCCCGTCGCGGTCGCGGACCAGGTGCAGCACCGCGTCGAGGCCGGCGTGCAGTTGGGCGTGCAGGGCATCCCGGCCCAGGCCTGCCGCGAGCGCGAGCGCCTCGAGCCGGGCGGGCACGTCCTCGGCGGAGTTCGCGTGGACCGTCCCGCAGCCCCCTTCGTGCCCCGTGTTGAGGGCGGCGAGCAGATCCACGACCTCGGCACCGCGCACCTCCCCCACGACCAGCCGGTCCGGTCGCATCCGCAGCGCCTGGCGGACGAGGTCGCGCAGCACGACCGCTCCGGCACCCTCGGTGTTGGACGGACGCGCCTCGAGGCGTACGACGTGCGGGTGGTCGGGGAGCAGCTCGCCGGAGTCCTCGACGAGCAGCAGCCGGTGGGCCGGGTCGACGAGACCGAGCAGCGTGGAGAGCACGGTGGTCTTGCCGCAGCCGGTACCACCGCTGACGAGGAACGCCGCACGGGCAGCGATCAGCGCCGTGAGCCAGGCCTCCCCGGCCGCCGGGAGCGAGCCGGCCGCGACGAGCTCGGCGAGCGTGAACGACCGGCGGCGCGGCACCCGCAACGAGATCGTGGTTCCGCCGCTCGCGATCGGGGGCAGCACGGCGTGCAGCCGGATCCCGCCGGGCAGGCGGGCGTCGACGTACGGCGCCGCGTCGTCGAGGCGGCGACCGGCCTGCGCGGCCAGCCGCTGGGCGAGGCGGCGCACCGCCGGCTCGTCCTGGAGCACGATGTCGGTGACCGGCTCGAGCCCGGCACCGCGGTCGACGTAGATCTCGGTCGGCGCGTTGACCAGGACGTCGGTGACGTACGGATCGCGCACGAGGGGATCGAGCGGGCCGACACCGGCGAGCTCGCTGCGCAGCGCGTCCACCACGGCGAGCACCGCGTGGTCGGCGAGCACCGCGCCCTCGGCGTGCACCGCACGCGCCACCTGGGCCGCGGTCGGCTCGGTGCCGTCCTGCACCAACCGGGCGCGGACCCGGTCGACCAGGCCGGTCGCGACCGGCGGCGCGGTGCCGGAACGGGACGCGTACGGCCCGGCGCGCAGTGGGCTCATGCAGCGCTCCGCGGGGCCGGGCCGACGAGCCGGCGCACCAGCGCGTCCGCGACCTTGCCCAGCGGCGAACGTCCGGACCCGGGCGGCTCGCCGGCGTCGACCGCGGCGGCCAGCCGCGGGTCGTCGGGGACGACGGCGGCGAGCGGCATGCCGAGCGTCTTGGCGATCAGCTCCGGCTCCAGGTTGCGCCCGCGTCCGGTGCGTACGACGAGGCGGGTGCGATCCGCGGGGAGCAGTGAGGCGGCCTGGGACGCCGCGGCCGCGGCCCGGAGCTCGGCCGGTACGAGCAGCAGCGTCGTCGCCGCGCGCGCCAGGGCCGTCGTCACGGTCTCGTCGTTGCGGCGGGGCAGGTCCACGACGACGAGGTCGTGGGAGCGCACCCCGGCGTCGAGCACGGCGAGCAGCGCCGCGGGCGGCACGTCGAAAGGTGCGCCCCGGTCCCATGACAGGACACCGACGCCGTACGGATGGGGCAGCGCGTCGGCGAGCACCCGGCCCGAGACCCGCCCGGCGAGCCCGCCGAGGTCGCGCCAGCGCAGCCCGGGCAGTGCCTCGCCGCCCAGCAGCAGGTCCGCGCCACCGCCCCACGGGTCGCCGTCGACGAGCAGCGCTCGCCCTCCGGCGCGCACCTGCGCCACCGCCATCGCAGCGGCGAACACGGAAGCGCCGGCGCCACCCCGCCCGCCGATGACCGCGACCACCGTCCCGCCCGCGTCCTCCTGCTCGAGCCGGGACAGCGCGCCGATCACGACCGCCTCGTCGTCGGGGAGCACCGCGACCGCGTCCACGCCGATGTGTACGGCGCGCCGCCACAGCGCCGGCTCGTCCACGACCGGGGCGAGCGCCACCAGCACCACGTCGCGGCGGCGGGGAACCCCCGCCTCGAGCAGGTCGCCGGCGAGGTCCTCCCCGCAGAGCACCAGGGGTGCGGTGTTCCACGCCAGCCGCGCCGCACGCGGGTAGGAGGCGACCTCCGCCTCGGTGCCGGCTCCTCCCGTCAGCCGCAGCAGGGCCTCGAGCAGGTCCGGGTCGGCGGTCACGAGCAGCGGGCGCTCGCCGGGGTTCGCCGGCGCTGCGGACGGTGGGGACGGGATGGGCACCGGTTCGGGCATCGCAGGCTCCGGTCGTCGACGGCGGGACGGCCCTCACGGTGCCCTGGGCCACCGGCCCGGCGCGGCGCCCCGGGCCTCGGTCTGTGGACGGCGCGTCGACCGCGCGGGCTGTGGACGACCTTGCCGGCGCGAGGTGCTCCGGCCGGCCCCGGCGGCGCGCGCTTACCCTGATCGCGTGACCGATGCCTTGAGCGACGCGGTGCGGACGGCAGCGCAGGAGCCGGCCACGGCGGGCGCCGCGTTCTTCGACCTGGACAAGACGATCCTGGCCAAGAGCAGCAGCCTTGCCTTCGCGCGCCCGTTCTACCGCGAGGGTCTGATCCGGCGCCGGGACGTGCTCAAGAGCGCGTACGCCCAGTTCGCGTACCTGCTCACCGGCGCCGACCACGAGCAGATGGAGCAGATGCGCGCGTACCTCTCGCAGATGGTCACCGGGTGGGATGTCGAGCAGGTCAAGCGGATCGTGGCCGAGACGCTCGACGAGACGGTGCAGCCGGCGGTGTACGAGGAAGCCGTGGACCTGATCGCCGAGCACCGGGCCGCGGGACGCGACGTGATCATCATCAGCTCGTCGGGGACGGAGGTCGTCGAGCCGATCGGTGAGCGGCTCGGGGTCGACCTCGCGATCGGCACGCAGGTCGCCGTCGAGGACGGCAAGTACACCGGCGAGATCCTCTTCTACGCGTACGGGGAGGGGAAGGCCGAGGCGATGCGGGCCCTCGCCGCCGAGCACGGGTACGACCTCACCGCGTCGTACGCGTACAGCGACTCGATGACTGACCTGCCGATGCTCGAGGCGGTGGGCCATCCGTGCGCGGTCAACCCGGATGCGCCGCTGCGGGCGCACGCCCTCGAGCAGGACTGGCCGGTGCGCGACTTCAAGCGGCCGGTGGCGATGAAGACGGTGCGCCAGCGGCTCACCGGCCTGGTGCCGGCCGAGCAGCGACGTACCGCCATCGGCGTGGCCGGCGGTGTCGCGGGCGCTGTCGCGCTCGGTGTCGCGTGGTACGCACGACGCCGCACGACCCCGGGGTGAGCGGCGGTGCCCGAGGAGCGGCGGCTGTCCTCCGAAGAGCTCGACGCCCTGCTCGCGGCGGGCGACGCCGCCGGTGCGCCGTCCCCGACGGACCCGGTGCACGCAGCGTCGGACGACGCCGTACCGGCCCGCTGGCGATGGCTGCGCCGGCACCGGGTCCTGGTGTCGTTCGCGGTCCTGGTGCTCGCGGTGGGCACGGCGGGCACGGCCGCGACGCTGGCGTCCCGCCCGCCGCCGCCCGCGTCGACCGTCGCCGCCACCGTCTCGCTGCGGCCCGCGCCGGATCTGGAGCATGGGTCCTTGCGCCTCGTCATCGATCCCGACCCGGGCACGACGGTCCCGGTGCGCGCTGTGGCACTCGTGGGCGGTGGGCTGCGCCCACTCTCGCTCGCGCAGGACGGTGACGACGTCGCCGTCACGGCGCAGCCGGACTGCACCGGTCTCGGCCCGGACCAGCCGCCGCCTGCGCTCGCCCTCCGGCTCGCGCAGACCGACCCGTGGGGCCGGGAGGTGATCGCCGACGTACCCGCCACCGGCGCACCTGCCGCGGACCTCCGGTCGCAGGTCCTCGAGCACTGCGCGACGGCCGCCGCTGCCGCGGTCACGGTGACGGCCGTGACACCGCGCGACGGGCACGGCCATGGCGCGCACCTCGCGGTCACGCTGCGCAACCCCGGGGTGTGGGCGTACGAGGTGCACGGCGCGGGCCTGGCGAGCGACGCGCAGTCCGCCCAGGTGCGTTTCCTGCTGACCAGCGACGACGAGCCGGTGACGCTCGCCCCCGGCGCGACGACCGAGCTCGAGCTCGTCGACCAGTTCCCGAACTGCCTGGTACGCCCCGGGAGCGCATCGACGTTGCTGGTCTGGCTCGGCTCGCAGCTGCAGCAACAGTTCTCCAGCCGGCAGGTGTCGGCGTCGCTCACCGACCGCTTCCCCGCTGCCGCCGCCGCAGTAGCCGACCCGTGCCCGCAGGCTCCCGTGCTGCGCTACCGGCTCACGCGGGCGAGCGCCGATGTGGACCGGCAAGGACAGCTGACGGCCTCGCTGTCGCTGGTGATCACGGCAGAGCGGGGCGAGGTGCGCAGACCGGACACGCGCGGCGCGGATCGCTTCGTCCCGGGTGAGTTGACGCTCGTCGGTGCCTATAACACCACCGAGGTGCGTCAACTGCGCCGGCTGCGCTGGACGGTGGGCAGCTGCTCGGACGCCCAGTTCTTCGGACCACCGAGCACCTGGGCGACGGTGAGAGTCGCAGGCGAGGACTACAGGTACCTGCTGCCGCTGGACGACGCCCGCCTCTGGGACGCGATCGTCCGGTCGTGCGGACCGTCGAACGACCCGGTGCAGAGCCGGCGCGCCGGGTGGCCGGCGGCATGAGCGGCGCGGCGCCGATCGCGCGGCCACGAACGTCGGGCGGGCACAAAGCAGCGGCGCCCGTCGACGGGCGCCGCTGCGGCACGCCACCCGAGCGAGCAAGCGCTCTGCGTCGATCGTCGCGGCCGGGTGCGCTCGTCGCCTTCCCGGCTCGCGACGCCCGTATCGTGGGCTGACCGCAGCGTGGGTGCTCGGCTGTCGTGCACGTTCTTGACCAAACGCCCGGAAGGGCGCCGTGGTTGTCTTGCATGTCCTTTCCTAGCAACTCCAAGCGGTTTTGGGAAGACCTCGCTCCGCTGAGAGGACCGGGACGTCAGCCGGCCGCGAGCAGCTCGCGGGCGGCCTCGGCTCCGGTCAGGATCGCCCGGCTGTTGAAGTCGAGCCAGTTCGCGACCCCTTCCGGGGTCCCCGAGACGTACTCGCGCAGCGCGCGGACGTACGCCGGACGGCCCAGGCGACGCAGCCCCTCCTCGGGAGCGACCGCTCCGTCCGGGTCGACGCCGCGAGCGGCGAGGACGGCCCGCACCACCGCCCGCGCGACGAGCGTCGTACCCCACGCGAAGGGCCGGGTCGCGAGCAGCTCGCCGTGGGCGATCCCGGCAACGACGACGGCCGGCGTGCTGGTCGACGTGCGCAGTACCTCGCCGAGCGCGGTGAGGCGGCGCCGGGCGTGCTCGGCGCCGGGCGCCGGACCGACCCGCAGCGGGTCGTCCGGCCGCTCGCCGCGGCGCGGGCGGCCCAGGTCCTCGTCCGGCACGAAGTCGACCGCCGCCACCGTGTGCAACCGGGCCAGCGCCTGCGCGGGCGCGGTCAGCAGCAGGTCCGCGACACGCACCGTCTCGTCCTGCACGCGTACGGCCGCCGCCACGACCTTGCCGATGGGCGAGCCGTCCAGCGCCGACCCGTCGCGCACCGACGACGCCGGCACGTCGGCCCCGTCCAGCGCGGCCGACGCCCACGCCCCGAGCGCGCGGGACTGGGCGGTGAGCTCGGCCATGCGGGCCCGCACCCGGCGGTCCCAGAGCAGCGCGTCGACGCCGTCGCGCGCGCGCGCCGCCGCTTCCGCGACTCCGGGAAGGGCCGCGACCGCGGCCAGCGGGTCGGGCGCCGTCACGCCTGGTGAGGGTACGCGGTGATCAGTAGCTCGGAGCAGGGCGGGCCTGCAAGGCCTTGAGGACCTTCGGGTCCTGAGCCTCCATCCACTTCACGAGGTACTCGAACGATACGAACCGGACGTACGGGTACCGGGTGTGCGCGTCCCGCACGAAGTCGGTCAGCGCGTCGCGGAACGCCCCGCAGACCCACGTGTTGAAGTGGTTGCCGATGATCAGCGGTGCCCGGTTGCCGTTCTCCACGGCGTCCAGCGCCCCCATGTAGGTGGCGTACGTGGCCCGGCGGAGCTTGTCGCACGTCGCGCGCGGCGCTGTCGTCTTGGCGTTGTTCATCGTGTAGAGCAGGTTGTAGTCCATCGAGAGGACGCTCCGATTGCCGGGCCAGTCCTTGATCGACAGCCGCTGCAGCGGGATGTTCCACAAGTCGTACTTCTTCATCTTGCGCGGCCAGGTGAGCGTGCCGCCGTTCGAGGAGTCGTACGTGAAGTGCCGCTCGGCGAACGCCTTGTACATCTGGTCCCGCTTGCCGGCCAGACACGGGGTGCGGTCACCCTGCACGGCCGAGAACGGGAAGGACGGCTTGACCGACAGGTCGGCGTACTTGTTGTTCGCGTTGACCTGCGCCCAGTCGTCGAAGAAGTGCTGCTGCTGGTCGAGCTCGCTGCGCCAGTCCGCCGCCGACCAGGTCCCCACGCCGTTCTCCTCGCAGAAGTGCCCGAGGAAGTGGGTACCGACGCCGTACCCGTTGTCGTACGCCTTCGACCAGTCCCGGATCCGGTCGGTGACGTTCTTCGGATCGGCGAACCCGATGGCAGAGGTGCCGACGGGCTGGCGCGGCGGGTGGTACAGGTTGTGCTCCGCGTCCGGTACGAGGCACAGCCCGGACATGAAGAAGGTGAAACGGGAGTTCGTCTCCTGGCCCAGGTCGAAGTAGTGCTGGAAGAGCTCGTGCGAGCACGAGCCGTCGAAGGACACGACGACGAACTGCGGCGGTTGCTCCCCGCGCGCGAGCCGGGTGATCGGGTAGTTCTCCAGGTTCGGCTGCTCGCCTGCCGGTGGCGCGGGCGAGCCGTCCGGAGCCGGCTCCGGTGAGCCGCCGTCGTCCGTGCCGCCGGGCGTCGGGTGCGCGGCCGGCCCGGTCGCTGTCGCGGTCGCGGCGATCGGGATCCGCGCTCCCACGAGGAGCCCGGTGACGAGCGCGACGGCGAGTACCACGGGGACGATCGTTCGCGCTCGCATCGCTGCACTGCCTCCCGCAGGGCGCACTGTCGCACCCGTCGTGTCGACGCAGCGGCCGGGAGCAGGGTTCCCGGCCGGCGCGTATGCCTGCCGGTACGGGCCTCGTGGCACAGTCGAGACGTGCCGTTGTCGAAGCAGTCCGTACGAGCGCCGTTCACCCCGCCGGGGAAGCGTAGTGTCCAGCACCGGTGACCACCTAGCCGCCGCGCTCGGCCGGGAGCCGTTCGTGGACCTCGTCACATTCCGGCGGGACGGGCGCCCGGTGCACACGCCGGTGTGGGTCAGCGGTGACGGGCACCGGCTGTTCGTCTCGACGTTCGGCGACTCGGGCAAGGTCAAGCGGCTCGCCCGCAACCCGCTCGCGGCGCTCGCCGCCTGCGACGGCCCAGGACGGTTGCTGCCGGGCGCGTCGTACGTCGCGGCGCACGCCGAACTGCTGATGCGTTCGGAGTTCCCCGCGGGGGTGCGCGCGCACCGCCGCAAGTACGGCCGGCACTTCGCGATCATGTGGCCGGCCCGGTGGCTGTTCCGCCTCATCGGTCACCCCCGGGTGTGGATCGTGCTCACCCCGACGCCCGAGGTGGCGCTGCCCCACATCCCGCCCCCGGTGGTACCGGACCACTGAGCCGCGGCACCGGTCAGTGCTCGCTCCGGTCGCACCCCGGCCCCGCTGCACTAACCTGTTGATCACGCCCGCTTCTGGAGCGGACCGGCCAGCGCAGGGAGCGACGACATGAGCGGCACCCGGACCGACGAGCAGACCCGCAGCCTGGGGGCGATGGTCAGCGGCGTGACGGAGGACCTCTCGCTGCTGGTGCGCGGCGAGATGGCGCTGGCGAAGAGCGAGCTGCGGCAGAGCGCGAAGATCGCCGCGACCTCCTCGGCACTGCTCGCGGTCGCGGCGTTCCTCGGCCTGCTCGGGCTGATCTTCCTGTTCGTCACCATCGCGTACGCGATCGTCGCGGCCGGACTGCCGGTGTGGGCGGGTTTCGGGATCGTCACGCTCGCGCTGCTGCTGGTCGCCGCCCTGCTCGGCGGGCTCGGGGTGCGCCGCTTCCGCAAGGTGCACGGTCCGCAGCGCACGATCCGCCAGCTGCAGCAGACCAAGGAGCTGCTGTCGGCGCGGGGCGGTGCCGCCTCGGGCGGGCAGGGCCCGCCGGCCCCGGCGCAGGGCGCCCAGCCATAACCGGCGTGCTGCCCGACGCTCCGGGAGACGACGCGCCGCACCGGCCGGGGGACGGCGACGGGGCGAGCGTCGCGGTCCCCGATCCCGTTGACGTGGTGAGGGCCGAGGGTCCCTGGTCGCACCGCGACGTGGCGGCGAACGGTGCCCGTTTCCACGTGGCCGAGCTCGGCGAGGGACCCCTCGTGGTCATGCTCCACGGGTTCCCGATGTTCTGGTGGACCTGGCGCCGCCAGCTGCGCAGCATCGCCGCCGCCGGCCACCATGCGGTCGCGATGGACCTGCGCGGGTACGGCGGCAGCGACCACCCTCCGCACGGTTACGACCCGTTCACGCTGGCCGCGGACGTGGCCGGCGTGATCCGCTCGCTCGGCCACACGACGGCGACCGTGGTCGGCCACGGTGTCGGAGGGCTCGTCGCCTGGACGATCGCCACCTTGCATCCCGACGTCGCCCACGCTGCGGCGGTCGTGTCCATGCCGCACCCGCACCGGCTGCGCAGCGCGATGCTGCGGGACCGCGCGCAGCGCCGCCGCGGGATGTACGCGGTCGGGCTGCAACGCCCGTTCGTCCCCGAACGCCAGCTCACGCGCCGCGACGCGCTGCTCGTCGAGCGCCTGCTGCACGAGCGCAGCGCCACCCCGGGGTGGCCGAGTCCCACGGAGGTCGCGACGTACCGCGCGGCGATGCTCGTCCCGGCGACCGCGCACTGCGCCGTGGAGTTCCACCGCTGGGCGCTGCGCTCGATCCTGCGCCGCGACGGGCGACGGTTCCAGGCGGCGATGGGCGAGCCGGTCACCGTGCCGGTGCTGCAGCTGCACGGGCTGCGGGACCCGGTCATCCTGCCGGCGGGCGTGGCGGGCTCGGAGCAGCACGTGTCGGCGAGCTACCAACGGGTCGACCTGGACTGCGGGCACGTCCCCCACGAGGAGGTGCCGGCGGCGTTCGACGCGGCGCTGCTGCCGTGGCTGACACGGACCCGTCCGGCGGACTGACCTCAGCGGGTGCGGCAGGACCCGGTCAGCAGGGCGCGCTGCGCGGTGAGGCCCTCGCGGGCCGCGTCGGCGACCTGCCGGGCCGTCAGCGCGTAGCCGGTGTCGGGGTCGTCGACGCCCGCTGCGAAGACCATCCCGAGCACCTGGCCGTCCGCGCCGAGCAGCGGCCCGCCGGAGTTGCCGGGCCGGACCTCGGCGCGCAGCGAGTAGACCTCCCGGCTCACGTCGCCGCGGCCGTAGATGTCCTTGCCCTGGGCGACGAGCATCGCCCGGACGCGGGCCGGCACCGCTGAGAGCGGCCCGCCGCCGGGGAAACCGGCGACGACGGCGGACGTCCCGCTGCGCACCGGTCCGGCGAACCGCAGCGCCGGCGCGCGCAGTTCGGGGACGGCCAGCACCGCGATGTCCAGGTCCGGGTCGAGCAGCACCACCTGGGCGTGCAGCTCCTCGCCCGTACCGCGCACGGACACGGTCAGGCGGTCGGTCCCGGCGACGACGTGCGCGTTGGTCATCACGCGACCGGGGCCGTAGACGAAGCCCGAACCGTCGACGCGCGTACCGCACGCCGGCGCGATGCCCTCCACCCGGACCAGCGAGCCGGCGGCCTTGCGCACCGCCGGGATCTGCAGCACCGCCGGGTCGGGCTCGGCCACCGGGACGATCGGTTCGGCACCGATCCCGGCGAACACCCGCGGGAAGCCGCTGCCGTCCAGCAGGTGCCCGAGGTCGGACACCCACGTCCGCGCCTGCTCGGGCACGGTCCCGTCGATCGCGCCCAGCACCGTCGACCCGCGCACCTGGCGGACCAGGCCGACGTCCGGCAGCACGACCAGGGCGCTCGCGACGAGCCAGGCGGCGACGGCGAACGACAACAGGGCGAACAGCGCGCCGCCGACGCTGTCGATGAGGCGTACCGGCCGCCACACGATCCGGCCCCGCACCACCCGGCCGATGGTGACGAGCAGCGCGTTGCCCACCCCCGCCAGCAGCAGGGTGACGACGATCGCGACGACCAGCCCGACCAGGCCGGTGAGGCCGAGCCAGGACAGCACGTGCGGCGTCACCAGCACGCCGAGGATCCCGCCGGCGGCGAACCCGATGAACGAGAGCACCCCGCTGACCAGCCCGTGACGCCAGCCGACCCAGGCGAGCGGCACCGCGCTCGCCAGCAGCACGAGGTCGACGCCGTTCAGCGAGCCGCTCACGCGGCACCCACCCGCGGCAGGTCGACCAGGCGCGAGCTGTCCCACGGCTGTTCCCAGCCGGCGAGCGTGAGCAGCCGCGCCAGCACGCCGGCGGTGAACCCCCACACCAGCAGCCCGTCGACCCGAAAGCCCGGACCGGAGGTGCCGGAGGGATGGCGCACCTGCACGCGGTTGGCGGGGTCGAGCAGCGCATCGAGTCGCACCCGGTGCACCGAGCTGACCTCCGCCGGGTCGACCACGCGTACCGGTGAGGGCGTACGCCACCAGCCCAGCACGGGCGTCACGACGAAGCCGCTCACCGGCAGGTAGAGCTCGGGAAGCAGGGCGAAGGGCTGCACCCCGGCCGGGTCCAGACCGGTCTCCTCCACCGTCTCGCGCAGCGCGGTCCCGACCGGACCGCCGTCGCCGGGGTCGGTGGCGCCGCCGGGGAAGGCGGGCTGCCCGGGGTGGCTGGCGAGCGAGGCGGCGCGCTGGATGAGCAGCACCTCGGCGGGGTTGCCGGCACCGGTGGCGCCCGGCGCCCGGTCCCCTCCGAGCAGCACCAGGACCGCGGAAGGGCGCCCGGTGCCGGGCGGCACCGGGAACCGGGTCAGGTCGCGCGCCGTCACCGAGTCGGCGACCCGCAGGAGCGGGGAGAGCCAACCGGGCAGGTCGACTCGGGAAAGCGCGGGCATGGCAATGCTCACGCTAGGTCCAGTCCCAGGTGATCGTGGAGCAGGTCACGCAACTGGGCGACGGAGGTGAGCTCGCCGGCGTGGCGGTACGCGATCGACCCGTCGGCCCGTACCAGGACCGTCATCGGCGGTCCGACCCACCGCAGCCCCGGCTGGCTGGCCTTGTCGTAGTCGACGACCGAGGGAAAGCGGACGCCCGAGGCGGCCAGCAGCCCCAACGCGTCGTCCGGGACGGTGTCCTGCACGTCGATCCCGAGGAACTGCACCCGGTCCTTCGCCGTCGCGGCCACCGCGGCGAGCACCGGCAGCTCGTTGCGGCACGGCTGGCACCACGAGGCCCAGACGTTGACGACGAGCGGGGTGCCGCGCAGCGCCGCGAGGCGCACCGGCGGACCGGCGCCGAGGCAGGGCAGCTCGATGTCCGGCAGCCCGTCCTCGCGTGCAGCCGTGTCGCCATCCGTGCGCGGGCAGGGATCGAGGCCGGCAGCCTTGACCGCACCCGTGCTGGCCGGCCCGGGGTCGCCCGCGTCCGGCGCCGCGCCGGAGGTGGCGGCGGCGACCCGTTCTCCTGCGGCGTGGTCGCCGTCCTGCGGCGCGCACCCGCCGAGGACGAGCGCGGCGCACGCCGCGAGCGCGGCCGCCGTCGCCAGCGCACGGGTCACTCCGCGCCGCCGGGACCGGTCGTGACCAGCCGGGCCGCCAGCTCCGGGTCGGTGGGCCCGAGCCCGTACGACGGGCAGAGCCGCGCCACCGGGCAGGCGCCGCACGCCGGCTTGCGGGAGTGGCAGCACCGGCGCCCGTGGAAGATCAAGCGGTGGCTCAGCATCGTCCAGTCCCGACGCGGGAACAGCCCGGCCAGTTCCGCCTCGACCTTCACCGGGTCCGTCTCGACGGTCCACCCGAGGCGGCGCGCGAGGCGCCCGACATGGGTGTCGACGGTGATGCCCGGAACGTCGAACGCGTTGCCCAGGATCACGTTGGCGGTCTTGCGGCCGATCCCGGGCAGGCGTACGAGGTCCTCGAGCCGGGCGGGCACCTGTCCGCCGTGGTGCTCGCAGAGCGCCTGGCCGAGACCGATGAGCGACGCCGCCTTGTTCCGGAAGAACCCGGTCGGGCGGATCTGCTCCTCGAGCCCGGCGCGGTCGGCGGCGGCGTACGCGGCAGCGTCCGGGTAACGCGCGAACAGCCCCGGGGTGACCTGGTTGACCCGCACGTCGGTGCACTGCGCCGACAGGATCGTCGCGACCGCGAGCTCCAGCGGGCTCGTGAAGTCCAGCTCGCAGCGCGCGTCGGGATAGGCCTCGGCGAGGATCCGGTCGATCCGCCGGGCCCGGCGCACCAGCGCGGTACGGGTCTCCCCGCTGGCCGTGCCGGGCGGGCCGTCCGCGGCGGCGACCGCGGCGGTCCGAGCGGCGGTTGCACGCCGGCCGGTCGCAGCGCCGCGCGACGACGAGGTGGGGGCGTTCACACGGCTCAGGGTAGTTGCGGGTGGCGACGGTCCCGCCCGCACCAGTAGGCCGGTGCGCGGACCCGGGCGGCCCGGGAGGGCGACGTACGTCACAATGGCTCGGCTGGCCGCAGCCGTCCGACCGAGCGACCGAGGAGGAGTCCGTGGAGGACGTGTTCATGCGTGCGCCGCTGTTCGCCGCGTTGGACGAGGAGGCAGCCGGCGCCCTGAAGGCGTCCATGGAGCAGCGGCGGCTGTTGCGCGGGGACGTGCTGTTCGCCGAGGGCGAGCCCGGTGACCGGCTCTATGTGGTGACCGAGGGGAAGATCAAGCTCGGGCACACCTCGACCGACGGCCGCGAGTCGCTGATCGCGATCATGGGGGAAGGCGAGATGTTCGGCGAACTCTCGCTGTTCGACCCCGGCAAGCGCACCTCGACCGCGACCGCGCTGACCGACGCCACCGTGCTCGGGCTCGGCCACGGCGGCCTGCGCCCCTGGCTGACCGGCCGCCCGGAGGTCGCCGAGGCACTGCTGCAGGCCCTCGCCCAGCGGCTGCGGCGTACCAACGACGCGCTCGCCGACCTCGTCTTCTCCGACGTGCCCGGCAGGGTCGCCAAGGCGCTGCTCGACCTCGGCGAGCGTTTCGGCCGGCCCCACCCGCAAGGGCTGCTCGTCGCGCACGACATGACCCAGGAGGAGCTCGCGCAGCTGGTCGGCGCGTCCCGCGAGACGGTCAACAAGGCGCTCGCCGACTTCGCCCAGCGCGGCTGGCTCAGCCTCGAGTCCCGCTCGGTCATCCTGCTCGACATCGAGCGGCTGCGCCGCCGCGCGCGGTGATTTTCGGCGCAAGTGCGCCCCGTCGCGGTGCTCGGAGGGGCACTCGCTGCGCTCGCACCCCGCCTGCGCCCCGCGACACCTCGCTACCGCTCGGCAGGCGCACGCGCCGGGCACACCACCCGACCAACACGACCCAGGAGCGACCCGACCCACCTCGACACACCCGCTCGGAGGGGACTCGCTGCGCTCGCACCCCGCCTGCGCCTGAAAGACCGGGCGAGTATTCGGTGGTCGAGCGTGGTCGAGACCACGTCGGCGATCTTGGTCTCGACCACGCTCGACCGTCGGCTGGGTGCGGCTGGCGGGGTGCGGGATCGGTCAGGGGTCGGGGAGCGCGTCGAGGTAGGCGAGCTGGGCGCGTACCGAGTGCTCCGCCGCCGGCAACACCGCCGGATCGACATCGGTATAGACGCGGGCGACGACCTCGGTCGCGGTACGGGCTCCGGCCGCGAGCGCCGCTCGCACCTGGTCGAGGCGCTGGTGACGGTGGCGGACGTACCACTCCAGCGCGCTCACCGGGTCGTCGAGTACGGGCCCGTGTCCCGGTAGCACCGTCGTCACCGCGTCGTCGCCGGCTTCGGCGAGGTCGAGCAGCCGCTGCAGCGAGTCGAGGTAGTCCCCGACGCTGCCCTCGGGGTACATGATCACGGTCGAGCCGCGCCCGAGGACCGTGTCACCGGTCAGGACCCGCGCGGGTTCGTCCGGTGCGCGCAGCAGGAACGACAGCGAGTCCGGCGTGTGGCCGGGCGTACCGACGACCTCCAGCTCCACCCCGGCGGCGGCGACGACCTCGCCCGGGGTGAGCCCCTCTTCGCCGAGGCGACGACGCGGGTCGAGCGCACGTACCGGCGCGCCGGTACGGGCCGCGAGTCCCGGCGCACCCGCACTGTGGTCGAGATGTTGATGGGTCAGCACCACCAGCCCGACCCGCCCCGCCCGTTCGGCCGCGACCCGGACCACGCGCTCGAGATGGGCCTCGTCATCGGGACCGGGATCGACCACGACGACCTGCTCGGAGCCGGGAGCCGACAGCAGCCAGGTGTTGGTGCCGTCCAGCGTCATCGGACCGGCGTTGGGCGCCAGGACGCAGTACGCGCTCTCACCGACGGCGCCGCCCGTCCATGCCCCGTCGCCGCTCACCGGGCTCCCTCCACCTCGCTGGCACGTGGGCCGTCCGCGCCGAGGCCAAGTCCCCCGACCGCCGTGACCGACGTGTCGGCGGCGCTGAGCTCCTCACCGGTACGGGCGTCGGTCATCACCCACCGCACCCCGTCCGTACCGGCGGAGCGCGGCGCCGGCATGAGCGGCCGTACCGCGACGCTGGCGGCAGCGGCGAACAGCTCCTGGACGGTCCGGCAGGACTGCAACCACCCGAGTGTCGCCGTCGTCGGGGCCAGCATCGCCAGCTCCCCTGCGGCGTGCGCCGCGAGGGCCGCGGCCGGGGTCCACCAGCCGGCCGCATCGGACTCCGCGCCGGTCCGGTACGCCTGCTGGCCCGCGGGCAGTGCCGCGAGGAAGAACCGGGTGTCGAACCGCCGGTCCTCCACCTCGGGGGTCACCCAGTGCCCGACCAGCGGGAGCAGCCGCGGGTCGAGGGCGAGCCCGCGCAGCCGCAGCAGGTCGGCGAGGCTGAGCCGGCCCTCGTCCAGCGCCGCCCGGTCACGCTCGGCACCGTCCCAGCCGGAGGTGACGGCGCCGTCCCGGTCGACAGCGAGCAGTACGCCGCACTCCTCGAACGTCTCGCGCACCGCAGCGGCGAGCAGGGCCCGCGGTGCGGACGTCGCCGCGCGCCGGGCGAGCGCACCGAGGTCGCCGCCGTCCACGAAGGGCAGCTCGGCGTCCACCGGCTCCACCGCCCCGCCCGGGAACACGTACATCCGCGCCGCGAACGCCATGGTCGGCGGGCGGCGCATCAGGAACACCTCCGGGCCGGACGGGCCCTCCCGCACCACGCAGACGGTCGCCGCATCGCGCGGGGCCGGCGGGTCCCAGCCGCTCGACCGCCCGCGCGTGCCGTGCACGAGCGCCGCGGCGCGCGCGTGCATCCGGTCCGGGAGCCGGCTGCCGAACCCCGGCCCGGCCGGTGCAGCGCTCAGGGCGCCACCTCGACGACGAGCTCGACCTCGACCGGCGCGTCGAGCGGCAACGCCGCCACACCGACGGCCGACCGGGCGTGGACACCGGCGTCGCCGAACGCCGCCCCGAGCAGCTCGCTCGCGCCGTTGACGACGGCCGGCTGTCCGGTGAAGTCCGGTGCGCTCGCCACGAAGCCGACGACCTTCACGACCCGCACCACCCGGTCGAGGTCGCCGATCACCGACTTGACGGCCGCGAGCGCGTTGAGGGCAGAGGCGGCGGCGCACGCCTTGCCCTGCTCCGCGCTGACCTCCGCGCCGACCTTGCCGGTCGCGGGCATCGACCCGTCGACCATCGGCAGCTGGCCGGAGGTGTAGACGTACGCGCCGGTGCGCACGGCCGGGACGTACGCGGCGACGGGCGGGACGACCTCCGGGACGCGGTGGCCGAGCTCGGCGAGCCGGTCCTCGACCGCGCTCACGACTCGACCGGCCGTTTGAGGTACGCGACGACGTTCTCCGGGTTGGGTCCGGGCACGACCTGCACCAGCTCCCAGCCGTCGCTGCCCCAGTTGTCCAGGATCGCCTTCGTCGCGTGCACCAGCAGCGGCACCGTCGCGTACTCCCACTTGGTCATGCTCGCGACCCTAGCCCTGCGGCCTCCGGCGTTGCCCGCATCGGTCGGCTCCGCGGGTGCCCGCGTTGGGCCTACCCTCGGGAGGGTGCCTGCGACCTCGGCGGACGACGCCCGCCCGGATCCCGACTGGGAAGGGGTACGACTGCACGTCGTCACCGGCAAGGGCGGCACCGGCAAGACCGTCGTCGCCGGTGCGCTCGCGCTCGCGCTCGCGTCCGCCGGTCGCCGGGTGCTGCTGATCGAGGTCGAGGGCCGGCAGGGCATCGCCCAGCTGTTCGACACCGCTCCGCTGCCGTACGAGGAGCGGCGGCTGGCCGCAGCCGGCGGCGGCGAGGTGTTCGGGCTGGCCGTGGACGCCGAAGAGGCCCTCATGGACTACCTCGAGATGTTCTACAACCTGCGCCGCGCCGGCTCCGCGCTGCGCCGGCTCGGCGCGATCGACTTCGCCACGACGATCGCGCCCGGCATGCGCGACGTGCTGCTGACCGGCAAGGCCAAGGAAGCGGTGCGCCGGCGACGCGAGGGCCGCCTGGTGTACGACGCGGTCGTGATGGACGCGCCCCCGACCGGCCGCATCGCGAAGTTCCTGAACGTCAACAGCGAGGTCGCCGGGCTGGCGAAGGTGGGGCCGATCCGCCACCAGGCCGACGACGTGATGGCGGTCGTCGCCTCGCCGTTGACGGCCGTGCACCTGGTGACGCTGCTCGAGCCGATGCCGGTGCAGGAGACCTGCGACGGCGTGGCGGAACTGCAGGCCGCCGGGCTCCCGGTCGGCGGCGTCTTCGTCAACATGGTCCGCGCGCCGCTGCTGCGCGCCACGGACCTGCGCAAGGCGGAGAAGGGCCGCCTGGACCGGGCGGCGATCGCCGATGGGCTGGCCGCGGCCGGGCTGACCGGCCCGGGGGGCGCGCTCGCGCAGGTCGCCGTGGACGACGCCGTCGACGTGCTGTGCGCGCAGGCGTCCGACCATGCCGTGCGGGTGGCGCTGGAGGCTGCCGAGCGGGCCACCGTCATGGAGCTGGACCGGCCGACGTACGACCTGCCGTGGCTGCCCGACGGGGTGGATCTCGGTGCGCTGTACGAGCTGGCCGAGGCGCTGCGGGCGCAGGGAGCGGCGTGACCGCGTCCGTGGACCAGCCCCGGTTCGGCATCGACGCGCTGCTGGGCGATCCGGGCGTACGCACGATCGTGTGCTGCGGCAGCGGCGGGGTCGGCAAGACCACCACGGCAGCCGCGATCGCGCTGCGCGGGGCCGAGCGCGGCCGGCGGGTGGTGGTGCTCACGATCGACCCGGCGCGCCGTCTCGCGCAGGCGATGGGCTTGTCGGAGCTGGAGAACGAGCCCCGCCCGGTGGTCGATGTGGACGCGCGTGCCGGGGGGTCGCTCGAGGCGATGATGCTGGACATGAAGCGCACGTTCGACGACCTGGTGATCGCCAGCGCCGATCCCGAGCGGGCTGCTTCGATCCTCGCCAACCCCTTCTACAAGGCGCTGTCCACCTCGTTCTCCGGCACGCAGGAGTACATGGCGATGGAGAAGCTGGGTCAGCTGCGGGCCGCCGCCGAAGCCGCCGGCCACCTCGACCTGATCGTCGTCGACACCCCGCCGAGCCGGTCCGCGCTGGACTTCCTCGACGCGCCCCGTCGGCTGGGCTCGTTCCTCGACGGCCGGCTGATCCGCATCCTCGCCGCGCCGGCGCGGCTCGGCGGGCGGGCCTACCTACGGTTCGTGCAGGCCGGCTTCGGGGTGTTCACGAACGTGCTCTCGAAGATCCTCGGCGCCCAGGTGCTCAACGAGATCCAGGCCTTCGTCGCCTCGATCGACACGCTGTTCGGCGGGTTCCGCGAACGGGCGGAACGCACCTACCGGATGCTGCAGCAGCCCGACACCGCGTTCCTCGTCGTCGCGGCGCCGGAGCGTGACGCGCTGCGCGAGGCGTCGTACTTCGCCGAGCGGCTGCGCGCCGAGCGGATGCCGCTGGCCGGGCTGGTGCTCAACCGGGTGCAGACCAGCGCACTGCCGGCGCTGTCCTCGGCCGACGCGGAGGCGGCGGCCGACCAGCTCCAACGGCTCGGCGCGGCGTACCGCACCACCGCGGGGGTGCTGCGCGTGCACGCCGAGCGGGTCACGACGGTGGAGCGCCAGCGCCAGCTGGCCGCGCGGTTCACCTCCGCCCACCCGGACGTGCCGGTGGTACGGGTACCGGCGCTGCCCGGGGACGTGCACGACCTGCCCGCGCTGCGCCGCGTCGGCACGGCGTTGTCCGGCTGCGCGACAGGCGCCGCGCCGGAGCGGTGAGCGGCCCTCAGCCCGCGGCCGGGACCTGCTCGAGGACGCCGGCGGCGTGCTCGTACTCCTCGCGCGCGGTCTCGAGCAGGCGGCGCCAGGACGTCACGTGCGGGCGCCGGCGCAGCAGCGCCCGGCGCTCGCGCTCGGTCATGCCGCCCCAGACCCCGAACTCGATGCGGTTGTCGAGGGAGTCGGCCAGGCACTCGGTACGGACCGGGCACCCGAAGCAGATGGCCTTCGCGCGGTTCTGCGCGGCGCCCTGCACGAACAGGCTGTCCGGGTCGGAGCCACGGCACGCAGCTGCGGCCGTCCAGTCGGGGGTCCAGGTCATCGCGCTCCGCCCACCTTCCCGCCGTCGTGGCCGATAGCCCGCCGTGCGAGCCGATGGCCCCACTCCGCCGGGGCTGCGTTGCCCCGGTGCCGCTGACCGTACGCATACCCACTCATTCGATCTAGGACCGTTGGGCCTATTATGCGTAGGCACAAAGAGCTATTGAGGTCCTCCCGTCGACCCCCTTCGGGAACCGGTCGCGTGCTGCGGACGTCCCGCTACCGGGCCGCTTCGTCCCCTCCCCGTACCCTCGTGAGCTGATGACTGCCTTCCCCGGCTCCCATCGCCGTCGTCCGGCCGCCCGCGTGGCCGCGCTGTCGGCGGGTGTCGTGCTGTTCGTCCTGGTGAGCGCGCTCGCCGGCGTCGTGGCGGCTGCTTCGCTGCTGCCGTTCGTCGGCGGCGCGGGGATCGCGACCCGTACCGCGGTGGAGGACTTCGAGGCGCTGCCGGCGACCTTCCGTACCCCGCCGCTGCCACAACGGTCGGTCATCCTCGCCTCCGACGGCAGCCGGATCGCGACGGTCTACTACCAGAACCGCGTCGAGGTGCCGCTGTCGTCGATCGCGCCCGTCATGCGCGAGGCGATCGTCGCCATCGAGGACAGCCGCTTCTACGAGCACGACGGATTCGACCTGCGCGGTTTCCTGCGCGCCGCGGCCGGGACCTCCGGCGGCGGGCAGGTGCAGGGCGGGTCGACGATCACCCAGCAGTACGTCAAGCTGGTGCTCGTCTACTCGGCCAAGACGCCGGAGGAGGCACAGGCGGCACAGGCCCGGACCCTGAGCCGCAAGATCCGCGAGCTGCGGTACGCGCTGGCGCTGGAGAAGCAGTACAGCAAGGACGAGATCCTCTCCCGCTACCTGAACATCGCCTACTTCGGCGCCGGGGCGTACGGGGTCGAGGCCGCCTCCCGGCGCTACTTCGGCAAGCACGCCAAGAACCTCGACCTCGTCGAGGCCGCCACCCTCGCCGGGCTGGTGCAGCAACCCAACGGCTACGACCCGATCCGTCACCCCGACGCCTCGCAGCGCCGGCGCGGCATGGTGCTCAACCGGATGGCGGAGAACGGCTACATCACGCCGGCGCAGGCCGCAGCGGCCGCCGCGATCCCGACCGACGACTTCCTGCGTCCCAAGCAGGTGTCCAACGGGTGCACCTCGTCCTGGGCGCCGTTCTTCTGCGACTACGTGCTGCAGGTGATGAAGCACGACGACGCGTTCGGCGCTACACCAGCGGCGCGCGAGACGCTGCTGCGCCAGGGCGGGCTCACCATCCACACGACGCTCGACCCGAAGGTGCAGGCCGACGCGATGGCCGCGGTCACCGGCTACATCCCCATCAAGGACCGCAGCCGCAAGGTCGCGGCGATCTCGATGGTGCATCCGCGCACGGGGAAGATCGTCGCGATGGCGCAGAACCGCAAGTGGGGCATCAAGGGCCGCGGCAAGACGACGTACAACTTCAACGTCGGCACCGCGTACGGCGGTTCGCTGGGTGCGCAGTCCGGTTCCACCTTCAAGATCTTCACGCTGGCGGCGGCGCTGGAGAAGGGCATCTCGCCGTACGAGAAGCTCGAAGCGCCGGCGAGTCGCACGTTCCGCGGCTTCAAGAACTGCACGACCGGCGTCGAGTTCCCGCCGTACCACGTGAACAACTCCACCGGGACCTCGACACCGATGGACATGCTCAGTGGGACCGCGCTGTCGGTGAACACGTATTTCATGGCGCTGGAGAAGAAGACCGGGCTGTGCAAGCCCGCCGAGATCGCCGAGGCGACCGGTCTCCGGCAGGGCAACGGCGATCAGTTGGGCCGCAACCCTTCGTTCACGCTCGGCAACGACGCGGTGACCCCGCTCGGGCTCACCGAGTCGTACGCCACCTTCGCCAACCACGGCACGCACTGCGAGAGCATCGCGATCACCCGTGTGGTCGACAGGGACGGCAAGTCGCTCAAGGTGCCGGACGCGAACTGCACCCGCGTCATGCCGCGGGAGGTCGCCGACAGCGTCACGGCGATCCTCACCCAGGTCATCGACGGTCCGATCAGCTCGCGTACCGGGCGGGCGATGGCGCTCGGGCGGCAAGCGGCTGGCAAGACCGGCACGATCAACAGCTCGGCGGCGGTGTGGTTCGCCGGCTACACGCCGGATCTCGCGGCGGCGGTGTGGACCGGCGACCCGCGCGGCGGGTACGGCCACCCGATGCAGAACGTGACGATCAACGGCCGGTACTACTCCCAGGTGTTCGGCGGCACATTGCCGGGGCCGATCTGGAAGCAGGCGATGCAGGCGGCGCTCAAAGGCACCCCCAAGACGCGCTTCGACCTGCAGACCATCGACGGGCTCGGCACCTGGACGCCCCCACCGCCTCCCCCGCCGCCGAGCCGCGAGCCGGTGAAGCCGGGAACCGGCGGCGACGACCACAAGCCGGGACGCGGCGACCACAGCCCGCCCGCCTCACCACCGGCGTCGCCGCCCGCCTCACCACCGGCCCGGCCGCCTGCGACCCCGAACCCGTGACGATCGGTCGGGGCCGCAAAGCGTTCAGCGCAGCGCGTCCTTGACCAGTGCGGCGACGCGGCCACCGTCGGCACGGCCGGTGGTCTGCGGGGTGAGGATGCGCATGACCGCGCCCATCGCGCGCATGCCCTGCTGGCCGTCCGCTGCGGCCCGCGCGACCGCCGCATCGACCAAGGCGCGCAACTCGTCCTCGCCGAGCTGGGCGGGCAGATAGCGGGTGAGCACGCTCAGCTCCGCGCGTTCCCGCTCCGCCAGCGCGGGACGCTGCGCGTCGTCGTACGCCTGCGCCGACTCGCGCCGCTTCTTGGCCTCCCGGGTCAGAACGGCGAGGACCTCGTCGTCGGTGAGCTCGCGCGCCTGGCTGCCGGACACCGCCTCGTTCTTGGTCGCGGTCAGCGCCATCCGCAGCGTCGCGGTCGTCAGCTCGTCGCGCTCCCGGATCGCCGAGGTGAGGTCCTGTTGCAGCCGCTGCTCGAGATCACTCATGCGCCCATCCTCGCCCTTCGCGCCCCCAGCGGTCCGCCTGGCGCTCCGGTCGGCCCGTGCCCCGGCCCGCGTCCCGGCCCGTGGCCTCGACGCGGGCATCGCGTGAGGCGCACCGGCCGCGCGTGAGACGCTGGGCGCGTGCATCCCCTCGCCAAGGCCGCCGCCGCAACGGCCCTGCTGGGCAGCAGCACCCTGGCGTACGCCGTCGCCGAGGCGCACCGGTACCGGCTGCGCCGGGTGACCGTACCGGTCCTCGCGCCGGGCCAGCCCGACCTGCGGATCCTGCACCTGACCGACCTGCACCTCACCCCCCGCCATCGCGGCCGCATCGCGTGGGTGCGCACGCTCGCCGCGCTGCGCCCGGACGCCGTCGTCGGCACCGGGGACTTCCTGGCCCACGTCGAAGCGGTGCCGTACGTCCTGGAGGCACTCGACCCCCTGCTCGGTCTGCCCGGCGCTTTCGTACTGGGCTCCAACGACTATTTCGCGCCGTCGTTCAAGTTTCCGTGGCGCTACCTGATGGGCCCGTCGACGGTACGGCCGACGAACCAGGAGCTGCCCTGGAAGGACCTGGTCGGTGGGCTCACCGACGCCGGCTGGCTGGACCTGAGCAACGGCCGCGGGCGGCTGCGCGCGGCCGGCCGCGAGCTCGACGTGCGCGGTGTCGACGACCCGCACATCCGCCGGGATCGTTACGAGGCGGTCGCCGGTCGGTTCGACGAGGACAGCGACCTCGCCATGGGGGTGGTGCACGCGCCGTACCGTCGGGTGCTCGACCCGATGGCAGCCGACGGCGCCGGGCTCGTCCTCGCCGGGCACACCCACGGCGGGCAGGTGTGCGTCCCGGGCTTCGGCGCGCTCGTCACGAACTGCGACCTGCCTGCCGCCGCCGCCTCCGGCCTGACCCGCCACGCGCGGCCCGAGACGCCGGGAGAGCCGGGACTCGGCGGCGTCGACGGGCGGGGCACCTTCCTGCACGTGTCGGCCGGCCTCGGCACGTCCCCGTACGCGCCGATCCGTGTCGCCTGCCCGCCGGAGGCGACGTTGCTCACCCTGACCGCCCGCCCCACCTGATCCCGCTTTGTCCGCGACCGACCCGCTCGCCTAGACTCACTGCGCTCGCCGGGGTGTGGCGCAGCTTGGTAGCGCGCTTCGTTCGGGACGAAGAGGCCGCAGGTTCAAATCCTGTCACCCCGACTTCACCCCGCTGGCGGGCACGCGCGGGCCATACCCCACGTACGCCCGCCACTTCCCGACCCACCCCGCAACGGCGGGCACGCGCCGGCCATACCCCACGTACGCCCGCCACTTCCCCACCCACCCCGCAACGGCGGGCACGCGCCGGCCATACCCCACGTACGCCCGCCACCTCCCGACCCACCCCGCAACGGCGGGCACGCGCGCGCTATACCCCGCGTACGCCCGCCGTCCCGCCGCGCGGTCCGGGTTCCGCGGTGCGACGCTGGACGGGACCGATCTTCGGTACCACCTTGGAGCGCATGTTGGACCTGGGCATTGACGGGCGGATCGCGTTGGTGACCGGCGGCGACTCCGGGATCGGGTGGTCGGCGGCGAAGGCGCTGCGCGACGAGGGCGCGCGGGTCGCGATCGTCGGGCGGACGCGGGAGAAGCTGACGGCGGCTGCCGCGGACCTCGGCGACGACGTCGTCGCTGTGCAGGCAGACGTCACGGACACCGCCGAGGTACGACGCATGCGCGACGAGGTGACAGCGCGGCTCGGGTCACCCGATGTCCTCGTGCACGCTGCCGGAGTGACCGGAGCCCACGGGCTCTTCCACGAGATCGACGAGCAGGGCTGGCGTACGACGCTCGACACCGACCTGCTCGCGGCGGTCCACGTCGTACGAGCGGTCCTCGATGCGATGCGCGAGCGGGGCTGGGGGCGGATCGTGCTGGTTGCCTCGGAGGACGGCGTACAGCCCTACCCGGACGAGTTGCCCTACTGCGTCGCCAAGGCGGGGATCCTCGCGCTGAGCAAGGGACTGTCGAAGACGTACGCGGGCGAAGGCGTCCTCGTCAATGCGGTCTCGCCGGCGTTCATCCACACGCCGATGACGGACGCGATGATGGCCGAGCGTGCGAAAGAGCAGGGCAGCAGCGTCGAGGACGCGATCGAGTCCTTCCTCGCGCAGGAGCGTCCTGGCATCGCGCTGGGCCGGCGCGGGGAGCCGGAGGAGGTCGCCGCGGTGATCGCGTTCCTCTGCTCCGAGCGCGCCAGTTTCGTCAACGGGAGCAACTATCGGGTGGACGCCGGCTCGGTCGCGACGATCTGAGCCCCGTCCCGCTCGACGGGCGGGAACCGTGGTGGCGGGTTAGTTTCGCCGCATGTCCGCAACACCTCTCACCGCCCCTGCGCGTCTGCTCGACGCCCTCGTCGACCGGGTCGAGCGCGCGACCGCCCTCGACGCGCCGGCCGAGAAGGTGGTGGCCTCGGTCCGCCGAATGATCCGACCGGGCCCGCTCAAGGACGTGCTCAGCGGTACGCCGAGCGCGCACCCCGCACATCCTCCGCTCACCGCCGTGACGGTCGGGCTGTTCACCTCTGCCTCGCTGCTGGACCTCGTACGGGCCGACCCGGCCGCCGCGCGCCGGTTGACCGGTGCCGGGCTGCTGGCGGCCGTGCCGACGGTGCTCAGCGGCGCCAACGACTGGCTGAGCACCGCCCAGGCCGAACGCCGCGTCGGACTGGTGCACGCAGCCGTCAACGACGTCGCGGTGACACTGCTGGCGTTCGGGTACCTCGCCCGCCGGCGTGGCCGGCACGGGCGCGGCGCCGCTCTCGGCGCGGCCGGCGTGGCCGCGCTGTCCGTCGGCGGGTGGCTCGGCGGCCACCTCGCGTTCGCCCTCGGGGTGGGCGTGGACACGACCGCGTTCGAGCACCTGCCGGCGGACTGGACGGACGTGGCCGCGGCCGACGATGTCCGCGAGGGCGAGCCGCACCCGGGCTGGGCCGACGGGACCGCGCTGCTGCTCACCCGTACCGGTTCCGACATCGTGTGCCTCGCCAGCCGGTGCACGCACCGCGGCGGGGCCCTGCACGAGGGGGACATCGCGGACGGCTGCGTGACCTGCCCCTTGCACGGCAGCCGGTTCCGGCTGACCGACGGATCGGTCGTGACCGGCCCGGCGGTGCGTCCCGCGCCCGTACTGCAGGTGCGCGTCGTGGACGGCCGGGTGCAGGTGCGCCGTGACGAGGTGCGCGCGCTGCGTACCAAACCGGTCGGCAACTGAAGGTCCGGCTGTCGTCGTACGCCCGGATGGCAGACTGGTTCACGTCCGCGCGTCGCCCGTCGTACTGGAGGCCGCCGTGTCCCACCCCGTCGGCGCAGCACTGCTCGCCGAGCTCGAGCCGGTCGCCGCTGCCGAGCTGGACCGGCATCTGGGCATCGCCAAGGAGTGGTTCCCGCACGAGTACGTGCCGTGGAGCGAGGCGAGCGACTTCGAAGGCCCGTACGACGGTACGCCGTGGGACGCGAGCCAGTCGCGGATCGATGCGGCCGGCCGTACCGCGCTCGTGGTCAACCTGCTCACCGAGGACAACCTGCCCGGCTACCACCGCGCGATCGTGGCGAGCATGGGCCGCGACAGTGCATGGGGAACCTGGACCGACCGCTGGACCGCCGAGGAGAACCGGCACGCGATCGCGATGCGCGACTACCTGCTCGCCACCCGTGCGGTGGACCCGGTCGCGCTCGAACGCGAGCGCATGGACCACATGAGCCGGGGATTCCAGCACAGCGCGGTCGGTGACCTGCTGCAGACGGTGGCGTACGTCTCGTTCCAGGAGCTCGCGACCCGGATCTCGCACCGCAACACCGGCCGGCACACCGACGACCCGGGCTGCGAGCGGCTGCTCGCCCGGATCGCGGCGGACGAGAACCTGCACATGCTCTATTACCGCAACCTGATGGCTGCGGCGTTCGACGTGTCACCGGACGCCGCGATGGAAGCGACGACGCGCCAGGTCGTCGACTTCCAGATGCCGGGCAACGAGGTCGACGGGTTCGCGCGGCGCTCGGTCGCGATCGCGATGGCCGGGATCTACGACCTGCGGATCCACCACGACGAGGTGCTCGCGCCGGTGCTGCGGGCCTGGAACGTGTGGGACCGCACCGACTTCTCCGCGGCGGGCGACAAGGCGCGCGACGACCTCGCCATCTTCATGGCCGAGCTGGACGCGTCGGCGGCCCGCTTCGAGCAGCGCCGCGCCGAGCGCGCCGCCCGCCGTTCCGGGTGAATGTGGCAAAAGTTCGTTCGGAACGAACTTCTGCCACATTCATCCCACGTCACGCACGGAAGGGCTGGATGCCGTCGGCCGGGACCTGCCCGAGCCGGCCGGCCTGGAAGTCCTCGTACGCCTGCAGCAGTTCGGCCTTGGTGTTCATGACGAACGGGCCCATCCAGGCCACCGGCTCGCGGATCGGCTTGCCGCCGAGCAGTACGACCTCGAGCTGCGGGCTGCGGCTCTCCTGCGCCGCGTCCGCCGCGAGCGTGAGCGAGCGGCCGGGGCCGAACACCGCGAGCTGACCGGTACGGACCGGTGCGCGCGTGGGCCCGGCACTGCCCTGGCCGGAGAGCACGTACGCCAGCGCGTTGAAGTCGGCACGCCAGGGCAGGGTGAGCTCGGCCCCGGCGCTGACCGTCGCATGGATCATCGTCATCGGGGTGTGCGTGGAGCCGGGTCCGGTGTGCCCGGAGAGGTCACCCGCGATCACCCGCAGCAGCGACCCGCCGTCCGGCGAGGCGAGCAGCGTGACACCGCCGGCGCGCAGGTCCTGGTAGCGCGGCGCCGACCACTTGGCCTCGCTCGGCAGGTTGACCCACAGCTGCAGACCGTGGAAGAGCCCGCCGCTCATGACGAGTTCCTCCGGCGGCGTCTCGATGTGCAGCAGCCCGGAACCCGCTGTCATCCATTGCGTGTCACCGTCGGTGATGCGACCACCGCCACCGTGCGAGTCCTGGTGGATGAACTCGCCGTCGATGATGTACGTGACCGTCTCGAACCCGCGGTGCGGGTGCCAGGGCGTGCCCTTGGGCTCGCCGGGCGCGTACTCGACCTCGCCCATCTGGTCCATGTGGATGAACGGGTCGAGCAGCTCGCTCGCGACACCGGCGAAGGCGCGGCGTACGGGGAACCCCTCCCCTTCGAAGCCCTGCGGCGCATCGGTGACCGAGATCACCTGGCGTGCGTGACCGGCCTCGGCTGCCACCCGCTCGGTACGGGGCAGCGCAGTGAGGTCGTCGACAGTGACGGCTGGCATGGCGGATCTCCTCGTCTCGAACCGGTGAACCCCGGTAGTCAAGTCTTCAACCATATCCCGAGGTGACGCATTCCCGCCCGTTCCCGGCGGCCGGCCGCACGGACGAGGCAGCGCTACACGATGCCGTACAGCCGGTCCCCCGCATCCCCGAGACCGGGCACGATGTAGCCCTTCTCGTTGAGCCGCTCGTCGAGGCCGGCCGTGACGACGGTGACCCGCACCGGCCGGTCGTCGTACGCCGCGCGCACCCGGGCCACGCCCTCGGGCGCCGCGAGCAGGCAGATCGCCGTCACGTCGGTCGCACCCCGGCCGAGGAGCAGGTCGACGGCGTCGACGAGCGTGCCCCCGGTGGCGAGCATCGGGTCCAGCACGAACAGCTGGCGTCCCGACAGGTCGGTGGGTACCCGGTCGGCGTACGTCGACACCTGCAACGTCGCCTCGTCGCGGATCATCCCCAGGAAACCGACCTCGGCGGTCGGCAGCAGGCGCACCATCCCGTCCAGCATCCCGAGCCCCGCGCGCAGGATCGGCACCACGAGCGGGCGCGGGTCGGCGAGCTTGACACCTGTCGTCGGGGCGACCGGCGTCGTGATGTCGACCGGTTCGACGCGGATGCCGCGGGTCGCCTCGTACGCGAGCAGGGTGACGAGCTCGTCGGCGAGCCGGCGGAAGGTCGGCGAGTCGGTGCGCTCGTCGCGCAGGGTCGTGAGCTTGTGGGCCACCAGCGGGTGGTCGGCGACGTGCAGCGCGAGTCCGGTCACGGCCCGAGGCTAGCTGCCGGCGCCGAAAGCGGGCGCCGCAACCGGTACCCGCGCCCGACGGCGCTGTGACAGGGTTGCGGTGCGCGGCCAGCGGGCGGGCAGCAGCGGGCGAGGGTGAGGGTGTCGATGGAGACCGAGGCGCTCGACTTCGCGGTGGCCGCCTGGCGCGAGGAGGGGCGGTGGCTCGTCGACCCGCTGCCGGCCCGTACGACGTCGTCGCTCGACGCGCTCGTCACCGTGCTGCGCGCCCAACCCGGGGAGGCCGGGGTCCTGGGTTTCGTCTCGGTGGCCGAGGACTTCTTCCTCGCGGTGCGGGTACGTGGCGAGGAGGTCCGGCTCCTGCTGTCGGACGTGACGGCCGCCCACGACTGGCCGCTCGCACACGAGGTCGTGGACCGCTTGGCGCTGCCGATGCCGGAGGGCGACGAGCTCGACGAACCGCGTCCCGCGGGCGACCTGCGGATGTTCGAGGACCTCGGCGTCGGACCGGACGAGCTGGACCTGCTGTGCGCCGATCTGGATCTCTACCCGGACGAGATGCTGGCGCGGATCGCGGCGCGGATCGGGTTCGGCGAGCAGTTCGACGCCACCTTGGAGGCGCTTCCGGACTGAGCCCTCGCGGCGGTGCGACCGCGCATCGCGCGACGCCGCGCGGTCTGCGTACGGGTGGGACCATCTGCGGGTGAAGGTGCGCGCCGAGGACGAGGCGGTGATGCGCGATGCGCTCGCTCTCGCGCGGGACGCGGCAGGCGCCGGCGAGGTCCCCGTCGCCGCGCTCGTGCTGGACGGCGGCGGGCAGGTCCTGGCGACCGGCACCAACCTCCGGGAGAGCACCCAGGACCCGACCGCCCATGCCGAGGTCGTCGCGCTGCGCCGGGCGGCCGCCGCGCTCGGGTCCTGGCGCCTCACCGGTACGACGCTGGTCGTCACGCTCGAACCGTGCCCGATGTGCGCCGCGGCCGCATGGCTCTCCCGCATCGAGCGGCTGGTGTTCGGCGCCTGGAACGAGGAGTACGGCGCGGCCGGCTCGATGTGGGACCTGTTGCGTGACCCCCGGTTGAACCACCACCCCGAGGTGGTCGCCGGCGTCCTCGCGGCGGACTGCGCCGCCGTGCTGGGCGACTTCTTCGCCGCCCGGCGATGAGTGCGCTGCGGCTGCACCGCCGCGTCCGCCTCACCCGCCACCACTGGCCGCTGTCGGTCAGCCTGCTGCTGCTCGCGCTGGCCAACTACCTCGCGAACCGGCTCTTCCCGCACGCGGATGTTCTGATCGGCATCGCTGTCACGCTCACGCTGCTCGTCGTCGCACACCGGGCCGGGATGCGCCCGGCCCACCTGGGTCTGTCGCACTGGACGTACGCGCGCGGGTTGCGCTGGGGGCTCGGCGCAAGCACCGCGCTGGCTCTGCTGTACGGCGTCGTGCTGCTGGTCCCTGCGGTACGGGCGAACGCCGACCCGGTCGACCAGCCGTGGCCGGCCGCGGCGTTCACCGTCCTGGTGGTGATCCCGCTCGCCACGGCGATCCCGGAGGAGCTCGCGTTCCGCGGTGTGCTGCTGGCCCTGCTGCACCGGCACACGACAAGCCGGCGGGCGGTGGTGATCTCGTCGCTGCTGTTCGCGGTCTGGCACCTGCTGCCGGCACTGTCGGGCAGTGCCGCCAACCTCGCGGCGGACCGGGCGGCGACCGACGCCGGCGTGGGTCTCGCCGCGACCGCGCTGCGGGTCGCGGGCACCCTCGCCCTCACCTTCGCCGGCGGGTTGGTGTTCTGCGAGCTGCGGCGCCGCGCGCACAGCCTGCTCGCACCGGTCGTCGCGCACTGGGCGCTGAACGGGTTGGGCGTGCTGTTCCTCATGCTCGCGTGAGGCCGGCTAGTCGATCGGCATCGCGTCGATCCTCGCCTGCAGCCGTTCCTGCTGGGCGGCCGTGACGTGCGGTGCCGGCACGACCGCCTGCCAGGCCCCGACGATCGCGCTCGGGTAGTTGTGCCCGTGCCCGTTCGGCACGTCCGTGCCGAAGAACTGGTCGACGGTGACCTGCACGAAGGTGACGAACGGGTACCAGCGCGTACGCGATGAGACGTCCGGGGCACGCGGTTCGGACAGCCAGCCCGGCTGCCGGGTCATCAGGTCCGGACTCCACCAGACCACCGGGTCCGAGCCGTGCTGCAGGTAGACCACCCGCGGCTGCGGCCACGGCCCGGTGGGGCGCGCCAGGTCGGCCGGGTCCGCGCCGAAACGTACCTGCGCGCCGCCCTGGTACACCGGCTGCCACTGCGGACTTCCCGCGTCCCGGTCGGCGGTGATCGCGCCCCAGGGTTGGGTGAAGTTCGGCGTGCCGACGAACAGCGCGCCGTCGGTACGGGTGGCGAGGTCGGTGGCGCTGGCGAACGCCGACTGCATCGAGAACGAGCCCAGGCTCAGCCCGTACGCGATCAGCTTGGGCCGGTGCTCCGGGGGCAGCGTCGACCACTTGTCGTACACCGCGTCGAAGAGCGCCACCCCTGCCTCCGAGGCGCGGTCCTTGTCCACGAGGAACGAGATCCAGCTCGGCAGGAACGAGTACTGCATGCCGACGATCGCGGTGTCGCCGTTCCAGAGGTACTCGAGCTCGTCGACGGTCTGCGGCTCGAGCCATCCGGTCCCTGTCGTGCCCGCGACGACGAGCACCGGGCGCTCGAAGGCACCGGTGCGTTCGAGTTCCTGTACGGCGATCGCGGCACGGTCGCGGGCGCTGGGGGCGGTGTCGAGTCCGACGTACACCCGGATCGGTTCCTGGGCGGGCCGGCCGGAGAACGCCGCCAGTTCACCGCGGCGGGGGCCGCTCCCGACGAAGCCGCGGCCCTGGCGCCCGAGGGTGTCCCACGCCGCGAGCGAGGCCGGGCTGCCCGACCGTTGCGGGGCGGTGGGCGGGCGTACGCCGCTGGGGGTCGTCGCGTTCGTTCCCGCGTAGAGGTTGTCCGCGGTGGTCACCAGCACCTTGAACAGGATCCCCGCGGCCAGCCAGTAGAGCACCAGGACCACGGCCACGAGCCCGAGCACGTTCGCCACCCAGCGCGGTACGACCCGCGCGAACTGCCGGTCGACCCAGGCGGTGAGGCGGCGCAGCGCGCGGCTCACCGCGAGGACGAGCAGTGCGAACAGCGGCCCGACCACAACGACCGCGAGCACGAGGGTCGGCTCGGTCGGCTCGCCGACCAGCTCGCGTACCTCGTTCTGCCAGATCCCTCCGGCGACCAGGATCGCCGCGCACGCGACCGGACCGGCGAAGGCCAGGACACGCCACGCGACCCGCTTCCCGGCCCGCGGGACCTCCGGGACACCGAGCCGGCGTACGACCCAGCTGAGCAGCGTCCCGATGCCGTACCCGAACACCGCCCCGATGCCGGCGATCAATCCTTGGTACAGCGGCGGTCGCGGCAGCAGCGACGGTGTCATCGCGGCGAAGAACCCCACGACGGATCCCACCAGCCCGAGGTAGGTGAACCGGTGCGCGTACCGGCGTACGCGACCGATGCGGTCGACAGGCCCGGGGACCTCCACCGCAGCGGGCGCGGCGATCTCGTCGTCGAGACTCGCGGGCTCGCCCGGCGACTCGATCGTCATCGATGCTCCGTCCTGCGACCAGCACGGCGACCGGTGGCCGGAAGATCGAACCACAGTTCCGTTCCACCGCGGTTCTGTGCAGCGTGTTTCGGTCCCGCGGCCGCCCTGCCGTATCCTCTCCCGCGGTGGCGTGTCCGAGCGGCCGAAGGAGCACGCCTCGAAAGCGTGTGAGGTGCAAGCCTCCGTGGGTTCAAATCCCACCGCCACCGCCAAGCAGTTGAGGGATCCCGGGTGCTCTTTCCCGGGGTCCCTCAACTGCTTGATGACGACGCTGCGGGATTTGGGAGGAGGGGCGACGAAGGAGCCCCGACGGTTCCCACCGCCACCGCCAAGCAGTTGAGGGATCCCGGGTGCTCTTTCCCGGGGTCCCTCAACTGCTTCTGCCGTGGAGAGGCCGCCTGATCACGCCCTGCTGCGCGATCTGTGGCGCTGGAGAGGCGATCTCGACCGGGTCGCGCTGCTTGATGACGACGAGCGCCTGGCGCGTGTGGGTCTGCCACCACCGGTTCCCACGACGAGGCAGTGGCCCCGTCCCAGGCGGTCGGTCATCAACTGCATCGCGACGGCTACCAGGGCCTGCTCGTGACGTCCGCGGTCCGCCCGCAGCATCGCAACCTCGTAGTGTTCCGTCCCACCCGTCAAGTATCCGGATGCGTGCCGCAGCACCCACCCACGACGATCACCGATCCTCCACCACGGGGCGGCGCAGGCAAGATCAGGAGAACCAACACGTAGTGCTGCCGTCGCCAGCCGCTGCTGGCGAGCACGGATCGGGCGACGTCCTGGCCCTACGACTGCACGTTCGTTCTCCTGATCATGGTCAGTCCGCATCGTGTCGTCACGAGGACAGGTGCGCGGCGTCGAGGTCAACCTGCGGGCATGCGGATGTCGGCTCCCAGCGCGCGGGCGCGGGCGTGAACCGCGCCCCTGCGGCTCGACGTGCCGGGTGGCAAGGTGAGCCGCGTGGAGATCGGGCTGGGCGAGCGGCCGCTGCGGCGGGCGCTGTCGGCGGCACGCGCACAGCAGCCGGACGCGCCGTCCGCGGTCATCGACGGCGGCCAGCCTCCGGGGTTCGACCTGACGATCCGGCGGGCACGCCTGGGTTCCGGGCCGCAGGACCTGCAGCGGTACGGCCAGGCCGTCCTTTGCTGGCAGATGCACCGCGGGTCAGGGCTGGCCGTGCTGTCACCGGAGGGGCGCGCGACGCCGGACGCTGACGTGGCACTTGGTCCGCACCTCGGCCCGCTGCACCTTGCGATGGCATGCCGGGTGCAGGAGGTTCACGCGGGTGAAACCCGTATCGGCTTCTCCTACCTGACACTTCCCGGCCACGTCGAATGCGGCCGGGAGGAGTTCCTCGTCGAGCTCGACGCCGACGGCACGGTGTGGTTCCACTTGCGCGCGGTGAGCCGGCTGTCCGCCCTGCTCGCGCGCTCCGGCGGGCCGCTCACCCGCCGGATGGTGCGTCGCAGCAACGACGCCTACGTGACGGCCCTGCTCCGCACTCGACCATGAGCGGTAGTACGAGGCCTTCTCAGCGGCCGCGCTAGCGAGTTCGGGGGCCTGGGTTGTTGCCCAACGCTGCCAGCCGGCCGTTCCGTTCTCCCGATCACGAACCGCCGCTGGCCTGGCACGCCGGGCAGAGTCCCCAGTAGGTCACCTCGGCCTCGTCGATGAGGAATCCCTGCGGGTCGCTCGCCTCCAGGCACGGGGCGGCACCGGTGGCGCAGTCGACGTCCCCGATCGCGCCGCAGCGGCGGCACACCACGTGGTGGTGGTTGTCGCGCACCCGCGCCTCGTACCGGGCAGGGGAGCCGGCCGGCTCGATCCGGCGGAGCAAGCCGGCGTCGGTCAGGGCGCGCAGCACGTCGTAGACCGCCTGCGTCGAGACCCTGCCGAGCCGGTCGCGTACGGCGCGGACCACGGTGTCGACATCGCTGTGCGGGGCGGCGTGTACCTCGGCGAGCACCGCCAGGCGCGGGGCGGTCACGCGCAGGCCGGCGTCGCGCAGCAGACCCTCGAAGGTCGGCGGCGCGGCGGTCGAAAGCTCGGTCACACCCCCAGCCCATCACCGTTTCTGGAACGAGTCAAGAAAACGTGGTACGGGCGGGACCCCCGGGCACGAGCAGCACGGGCCAGCATCCCTTGTACGACAGGAGGCGGGCCGTCACGCGTCGCGCAGCGCCGCGACGGTCGCGCGGCACTCGTCGGGCAGCTCGACGACCTTGGTACGGGAGGTCGCGCCGGTCACCAGCCGCACGTCGCGGGCACGTACGCCGACCGCATCGGCGAGGGCTGCGAGCGCTGCGGCGGTCGCCCGACCGTCGACGGCAGGAGCGTTGACCGCGACGACGAGCGCGTCGCCGTACCGGCCTCCGACCTTCGTGCGCGACGCGCCGGGTCGTACCCGGATCGTGACGCGCACGCTCAGGGGCTGGCGCTGGCCGGCGGCGCCGCCGGCGACGAGCTGCAGCCGGGGCCGGACCTGGTCACGACCGGGGTGGTGAGCGCCTTCTGCACCTGCGCCGGCGACCGGACGGCCTTGAACTTCTCGCCCAGCACGACGTCGACCGACGCATCCGTACGGTCGTCCTGCACGAGCTTGGCGCCCGGGATGTAGAAGGAGAGCAGCTTGGCGTTCTGCTCGCCCTTGGGTCCGTACCGCAGCTCGGCGCTCGGCCTCACGGTCTTGCCGAGCGGGTCGTTGGCGATCTCGCCGACGGTGAAACCGCGGCCCTTCAGTACGCCGGCCGTGCTGGCCGCGAGCCCGGTACGGTCCGTCGCGTTGTAGACGTTGATCGACACCGTGCCCGGCTTGGGCAACCCGACGCCCGGGACGGTGGTCGTCGCGACGCACGTCGGGGAGGCTCCCGAGGTCGGCCCTGCCGCGCCGCCGCCGCCGTTGCCGCCCCGCAGGAACCACGAGAGCGCCACGCCGGCGCCGAACAGCACGATGGCGCCGAGCACCACGAGAGTGACCGTCAGTGCGCGCGAGCGCGGCGCGGGCCCGCCGGTCTGGCCGTACCCGCCCCCGGTGATCATGCTCACCTGCTGGATCTCCCCTGCGTCGCGGCGACCCGGGTGCCCTTGTCGGACACCACCAGCACCCGGGCGTGCATGGTGGGCCGGCCGTGCAGCGCGGTACGCAATGCGCGGTGCAACCCGTCCTCGAGATACAGCTCGCCGCGCCACTCGACGACGTGCGGGAACAGGTCGCCGAAGAACGTGGAGTGCTCGTCGAGCAGGGTCTCGAGGTCGAGGGTCCGCTTCACCGTGATCAGGTCCGCGAGGCGCACCACCCGCGGGGGCACCTGGGCCCAGTCGGCGCGGGCTGTCGCCTCCGTCGGGTACGGGCGGCCCTCGCCCACGGACTTGAAGATCACCCGGACAGTCTAGGTGGCACAAGCGGTCCCGCCGCGCACGTCACCGGCCTGCGGAGCGCCGTAACGCCGGAGCGCTAGGCCTGATCGCCGGTGAAGCTGCGGGGGAGGCCCGCCCACACCGCGTCGTAGTCGGGCTGGCGGTGCGCCGCGTGCAGCGCGTGCTCGGTCGGCACGATCACCCAGCGCGTCTCGAACATGAACGCGAGCGTGTCCGCCACCTTCTGCGGCGCCAGCTCGGCGGTGCTCGCCGTGGCGTACGTCGCAGCGTCCGGGCCGTGGGAGCTGAAGCAGTTGTGCAGGCTGGCACCGCCCGGCAGGAAGCCCTCGGCCTTCGCGTCGTACACCCCCGTCACCAGACCCATGAACTCACTCATGATGTTGCGGTGGAACCACGGCGGGCGGAACGTGTCCTCGCCGACCAGCCAGCGCGGCGGGAAGATCGCGAAGTCGATGTTGGCGAGTCCGGGCGTGTCGGTCGGTGCGGTGAGCACCGTGTAGATCGAGGGGTCCGGGTGGTCGTAGCTGACCGTGCCCATCGTGTTGAAGCGCCGCAGGTCGTACTTGTACGGCACGTAGTCCCCGTGCCAGCCGACCACGTCGAGCGGCGAGTGGTCGTAGTCGGCGGCCCAGAGGTTGCCGCCGAACTTCGTGACGACCTGGACCGTGCCGGTGCGGTCCTCGTACGCCGCGATCGGCGCGAGGAAGTCACGCTCGTTCGCCAGCCCGTTGGCCCCGATCGGCCCCCGCTCGGGCAGGGTCAGCATCGCTCCGTGGTTCTCGCAGATGTACCCGCGCGCCGCGTCGTCGAGCAGCACGACGCGGAACCTGATCCCGCGAGGCACCACCGCGATCTCGCCCGGTACGACCGCGAGCACGCCGAGCTCGGTGTGCAGCCGCAGCCGGCCCTGCTGCGGCACCAGCAGCAGCTCACCATCGTTGTCCACGAAGTATCGGTCGGTCATCGAGCGGTTGGCGCGGTACCAGTGGATGCTGATGCCGCAGTGCGTGGCGGCGTCCCCGTTGCCGCCCACGGTGTAGAGCCCCTCGACGAAGTCGGTCGGTCCGTCCGGCAGCGGGAGCGGGTCCCAGCGCAACCGGTTCGGGTCCGGCGGGGCGTCGCGGAACGGTGCCGTACGCAGCAGCCCGTTCCCGATCCGCCGCAGCGCCGGGTGCGAGGCGGAGGGCGTGATCCGGTACACCCAGGTACGGCGGTTGACCGCGCGCGGCTGGGTGAACGCGGTGCCCGAGAGCTGCTCGGCGTACAGCCCGAGCGGGGCGCGCTGCGGCGAGTTTCGCCCCGCCGGCAGCGCGCCGGGCACCGCCTCGCTCTCGTGCTCGTTGCCGAACCCCGACAGGTACCGCAGGTCGGACAGGGCCGGCGCGGCGGGCTGGGGGCGGGACTCGGTCGCAGTCATGGCGCGCTCCACAGGGGTGAGGTCACGGGCGTGCTCAGCTTGTCCATCCGACCCCACCACCGCCGAACACAGTGGTCAAGCGACGATCGCCGCACTGGGCAACCTGTGCGACGGCCCTCCCGTACCCGACCCGTCGTACTCGTTGTACGGCACTCGCCGTTGATCATGACGTCGTGCGCCGCACAACAGGTCGATCATGGGGTCGTCGGTCCCGAACGGCGTTTGCGGCCGACGATGCCATGATCAACGGCCCGCGCGCGGACGGGGCCGACCCTGCGCCGGTACGACGGCGCGCGCGGCAGCGCGGAGGATAGGGGATTCGAACCCCTGAGGGCGTTAACCCAACACGCTTTCCAAGCGTGCGCACTAGGCCACTATGCGAATCCTCCGCGCAGGAGGATACGGGTCCGCGTGCGGCGACCGAAATCGCCCGGCCCGCAGCCGCCCCGTACACTTGCGCCTCGACCCCTCGTGCGGCGTCACCCCGCTGAATCCCCCAGGGCCGGAAGGCAGCAAGGGCAGGTGGGCTCTGGCGGGTGCGCGAGGGGTCACCTCTTGCACGACGGGGAACGTGCCGAGTCACCGGGCTTGGGGAACTTCCCCGTTCCGCGAGCGTCGGGGGGCGCGACTAGGGTCACTGCGTGGCGCTCGCTCTCTACCGCACCTACCGGCCCGGCCGGCTCGCCGACGTGATCGGGCAGGACCACGTCACGGTGCCGCTCGCGCGGGCGCTGGACTCCGGTCGGGTGCACCACGCGTACCTGTTCACCGGGCCCCGCGGGTGCGGCAAGACGTCGACCGCCCGGATCCTGGCCCGTTCGCTCAACTGCGTCGCGGGCCCGACCTCCGAGCCGTGCGGTACGTGCCAGTCGTGCCAGGACCTGGCACCGAACGGCCCGGGCAGCATCGACGTGGTCGAGATGGACGCCGCGACCAACCGCGGCATCGACGACGCGCGCGAGCTGCGCGAGAAGGCGATGTACGCCCCGGCGGCCAGCCGCTACAAGGTCTTCATCATCGACGAGGCGCACCAGCTCACCAAGGAGGCCTGGAACGCGCTGCTCAAGCTGATCGAGGAGCCGCCCGCCCACCTGCGGTTCGTCTTCGCGACGACCGAGCCGGACGCCGTACTGCCGACGATCCGCAGCCGCACCCACCAGTACCCGTTCCGCCTGGTCCCCACCCGCCGGCTGCAGGAGCACCTCGCGTGGACCTGCGAGCAGGAGAACGTGCCCGCCGACCCGGCAGCGCTGACGCTCGTGGCGCGGGCCGCGCAAGGTTCGGTACGGGACGCCCAGTCGATCCTCGGCCAGCTGATCGCGGGCTCGGGCGCCGACGGAATCACGCAGGCGGACGCCGTCGCCCAGCTCGGGTTCACCGATGCCGCAGTCCTCGACCGGCTCGTCGACGCGCTGGTGGCAGGCGACGGAAGGGCGCTGTACGCCGTCATCGAGGAGGTCGTCGAGGCCGGCACCGACCCCCGCCGGTTCGCCACCGACCTGCTGGAACGGCTGCGCGACCTGCTCGTGCTGCAGCAGGTCCCCGACGCGGCGTCGGTCGGGCTGCTCGAGGTGCCCGACAGCGAGCTGGATGCGATGGCCCGCCAGAGCGCGGCGCTCGGGACCGGGCAGCTCTCGCGGGCGGCCGACCTGGTGTCCGCGGGCCTGTCGGAGTTGAAGGGGTCGACGGCGCCCCGGTTGCAGCTCGAGCTGCTCGGGGCGCGGCTGCTGCTGCCGGCGGCCGACGACTCCGCGTCCGGGGTGCTGGCCCGCCTCGACCGGGTCGAGCACCGGCTCGCCCTGCACGGGACCGAGCCCGGCACCACCACCGAGCCCGGCATCGCCGCCGCCCCCGCGCGCACCGCACCGCCCGAGCGCGCCCCCTTCGCGCAGCCCACGCCTGCAGCCCCGCCACCGGATGCCGCCATGACTGCGCCGCCACCCGTACCTCCGGCCCCGCCGCGTACGGCCCCACCCGCCGCGGTGCCTCCCGCCCCGCCCCGGCTCTCGACGGTGACAGGTGCTGCAGCGACGCCGGCCCCGGACGCGGCCGCTGCGCCGGCCGCCACGAGCGCCGAGGCGGCCCTGGACCTGACCGCGGTCCGGGCGGCCTGGCCGCAGGTGCTGGCGACCGTGCTCGAGCGCAGCCGGGTCGCGCACACCCTCGTGGACGGCACGACGGTGCAGCTGGTGAGCGGCACCACGGTGGTGGTGGCGCACCCGGAGGCGTCCCGGCTCGACTTCCTGCGGCGCAGCGCGGCGCACCTCGCGACGCTGAGCGAGGCCGTCGCGGCGGTCACCGGTACGCCCGTCGAGCTCGACCTGGTGCTCGGCGGTGGCACCGCACCGCCGGCCGGCTCCGGTGCGGCGGTGCCTGCCGAACGCCCGTCACCTCCGCCGGTCGCGGAGGACGACGACGCCGCTCCGGACGACCCGGACGCCGACGAGGGCGACAGCTCACCGCTCGCCCTGCTGCAGCGCGAGCTCGGCGGCAGCGTCGTCGAGGAGTACGACCGGCCCTGACCAGGGCCGCGAGCTGGTTAGCGACTGCGAACAAAGGCCTCTGACGTGTACGAAGGCGTGGTCCAGGACCTCATCGACGAGCTCGGCCGGCTGCCCGGGGTCGGCCCCAAGAGCGCGCAGCGGATCGCCTTCCACCTGCTGCAGGCCGACTCCGAGGACGTACGCCGCCTCGCGCAGGCGATGCTCGAGGTCAAGGAGCGGGTCCGCTTCTGCACGGTCTGCGGCAACGTCGCCGAGGACGCCGAGTGCCGCATCTGCCAGGACCCGCGCCGGGACACGGCGGTGCTGTGCGTCGTGGAGGAGCCCAAGGACATCGTCGCCGTCGAGCGGACCCGCGAGTACCGCGGGCGCTACCACGTCCTCGGCGGCGCGATCAGCCCGATCGACGGGGTGGGGCCCGACGACCTGCGGATCAAGGAACTGCTCGGCCGGCTCGCCGACGGCACGGTACGCGAGCTCATCATCGCGACCGACCCGAACCTCGAGGGCGAGGCGACGGCGACCTACCTGGCGCGCCTGATCGCACCCATGGGCGTGGCGGTGAGCCGCCTCGCGAGCGGGCTGCCGGTCGGCGGGGACCTCGAGTACGCCGACGAGGTGACGCTCGGCCGGGCCTTCGAGGGGCGCCGGCGCCTCGACGTGCCCTGAGCCGCGCGCTGGGCCGGGCCGTCAGGCGGTGTCGGCCGGGTGCCGTACCGGCTGCGGCGCGGCCTGGACGGCCTGCGCGGCTTCCGGGTCCACGACGACGGCGCGTCCCGCGCGCTGGCGCAGCAGCACGATGCCGACGACGACGAGCCCGCCGACCGCGACCAGCGAACAGATCAGGGTGGGTACGTGCAGCAGCTTCAGCGCGGTCGCGGCGAGCACCACCATCAGCAGGTAGCGCAGCCCCAGCCCGTTGTACCGCGACGAGAGCCGCGCACCGAACCAGACACCCGGGATCTGCCCCACGAGCAGCGCGGCCGTCACGCGCCAGTCGACGTCGCCGATCCCGGCGTGCGCGATCGCACCGGCGATCAGCATCGGCGCCGCCTGCACCAGGTCGGTCCCGACGAGCACCGAGGGACGCAGCAGCGGGTACAGCAGGAGCAGCAGCGTCACGACCAGCGAGCCGGACCCGACCGAGGTGGTCCCGACCACCATCCCGACGAAGAAGCCGAGCACCAGGGTGACGACCGGCCGGATCGGGGCACGCGGCCCGTGCCGCGGGTCGTCACCCGGCACCGCCTGGTAGTCCGGCCGCGACTCGCGCCGCCGCATGATCCGGGTCTTGGCGATCATCGCGAACAGCGCGACGATCAGGATCGCGCCGATCCAGGTACGCAGGGCGTCGTCGAGCCCGCTCGCCCCGATGGCGCGGCTGAAGACCAGCGTGCCGATCAGGACCCCGGGCACGGAACCGAACGAGAGCCACCGCACCAGCCCCCAGTGGACGGTGCCGCGCCGGGCGTGGACGTACGCGCCGACGGGTTTGACGACCGCCCCGGCGACGACGTCGCTCGAGACCGCCGCCGTGGCCGGGATGCCGAACCCGACGATGAGCAGCGGTGTGACGAGCACCGCGCCACCCATCCCGGTCAGCCCGACCATCAGGCCGGCCACCAGACCGCCGAGGGCGAGCAGTACGTCCACGTGCTCGATTCCCATGCGCTGCTCCCGTCCATTCCCTACTAACCCGGCAGACTATAGCGGGATAGCGGCCGCGTGCACACCCCGTTCGGCGCAGCGGTCTGCCGGCCGGGTCGCAGACGCTCGAAGGTGGGGACCGACACGGTACGGGGCGTGGCTCCGCCCCGCCGGAGATGACAGGCTTGGCAGTGGCGCACGCCATGCGACCCGTACACCCGAGGGAGGCGCGATGACCACGAGTACGACCGACGCTGCACCCGGCCAGGGCGCCGACCTGGTGACGCTCGCGGACGACGTGGCGCGCTCCGCGCGGGCGTTCGTGGAGTCCGTGCAGGAGGTCGCCGCGGGCGGCAACCCGGACGAGACCGTGTCGCGGCTGCTGCTGGACCTGTCCGTGCTGCTCGGCTCGGGAGCGGCCCTGGGCGCGATCGTCGACATCGTCCCCGAGGAACGGTTCGAGCCGGACGCGGGGTACGAGGTGGACGTGGATCTGCTGCGCGTACACCTGCGCGAGCTGCTCGGCGAGGCCGACGACTACGTCGAGGTCTTCGACCCGTACGCCCCGGCCGAGCTGGTCCCGGCGCGGCTCTCCGACGACCTGGCCGAGATCTGCACCGACCTGCTGCACGGGCTCTCCCACCACCTGTCCGGACGGCACCTGGAAGCCCTGTGGTGGTGGCAGTTCTCGTACCTGTCCACCTGGGGTCCGGCGGCGTCCGGCGCACTGCGCGCGCTGCAGTCGGTCGTGGCGCACGTGCGGCTCGGTGTCCCCTTGGAGGACGCCGCGACCGACGACCAGTGAGCGGTTCCACCATCCGGACCTGAAACGGTCGCGTCGCGGACGTCGGTACACTGCGGTGTCCGTCTGGTACGGCCGTGCCGCGTCCCATGGCCGCTGAGGCTGCAGGAGAGTTCGCCGTGGCACGTCTTGTGCAGAAGTACGGCGGATCGTCCGTCACCGACGCCGAGAGCGTGCAGCGGGTCGCCCGCCGCATCGTCGACACCCACCGCGCCGGGCACGAGGTCGCGGTCGTCGTCTCGGCGATGGGCGACACGACCGACGACCTGCTGGACCTCGCAGCGCGAGTCAGCCCCACTCCTGCGGCGCGCGAGCTCGACATGCTGCTCACCGCGGGCGAGCGGATCTCGATGGCGGTGCTCGCGATGGCCATCCACGATCTCGGTGTCGAGGCCCGGTCCTACACCGGCTCGCAGGCCGGGCTCATCACCGACTCGACGCACGGTCGGGCGCGCATCATCAACGTCACGCCGGGGCGCATCCTCGCCGCTCTCGACGAGGGCGCGGTGCCGATCGTCGCGGGCTTCCAAGGCGTCTCGCAGGACACCAAGGACATCACGACCCTCGGTCGCGGCGGCTCGGACACGACGGCCGTCGCGCTCGCGGCGGCGCTGCACGCCGACGTGTGCGAGATCTACACCGACGTCGACGGCGTCTTCAGCGCGGACCCGCGCATCGTGCCGGTCGCCCGCCGGGTGCCGCGCATCACGTACGAGGAGATGCTCGACCTGGCCGCCTCCGGCGCCAAGGTGCTGCACCTGCGGTGCGTCGAGTACGCGCGGCGTTTCGAGCTGCCGCTGCACGTGCGGTCCTCGTTCACCCAGCAGTCCGGCACGGTCGTCGCGACGGCGGAGGCCGACATCGACCTGACGAGCGGCAAGTACGGACCGCCGCCGGAGCCGTACCAGCCCACCACGACCGGAGGGTCAGTCATGGAACAACCGATCATCGCGGGGGTGGCGCACGACCTCGGGGACGCGAAGGTCACGGTCGTCGGGGTGCCCGACCAGGTCGGCGAGGCCGCGACGATCTTCGAGGCGGTCGCCGAGGCGGGCATCAACATCGACGTGATCGTGCAGAACGTGTCGGCCGTCGCGACCGGTCGTACCGACGTCACGTTCACCTGCCCGATGGCCGAGGGCGGCGCTGCCATGGGCGCCCTGCAGCGGGCCCACGACGTCGTCGGGTACGAGGAGCTGCGCTACGACGACCAGGTCGGGAAGGTCTCCCTGGTCGGCGCTGGCATGCGTTCGAACCCGGGCGTCTCCGCGACGTTCTTCCGCGCCCTGGCCGACGTCGGCGTCAACGTCGAGATGATCTCGACGTCCGACATCCGCATCTCGGTGATCGTACGCGCGGAGCAGGTACCCGACGCGGTGCGCGCCGTGCACCATGCATTCGGGCTCGATGCGGACGGCGAAGCCGTCGTCTACGCGGGCACCGGCCGCTGACCCCGCTCCACGATCCGCCCCAAAGGGGCGACCATGGCAGTTGAACTACGCGGATCGTCCCGAAGCGGCGATCTTGCCAAGCGCGAAGGAGTCTGACGTGAACCGTCCCACCGTCGCCGTCGTGGGCGCCACCGGCCAGGTGGGCGCGGTCATGCGCCGCCTGCTCGACGAGCGCGACCTGCCCGTCGAACGCGTACGGTTCCTGGCCTCGGCGCGGTCCGCGGGCAGGACGCTGCCGTGGCGCGGCGGTGAGGTGACCATCGAGGACGCCGAGACTGCCGACCTCGGCGGGATCGACGTCGCGCTGTTCTCCGCGGGTGCCACGGCTTCTCGCGCGCTCGCGCCGCGATACGCCGCGGCGGGTGCGGTCGTCGTCGACAACTCGTCCGCCTGGCGCATGGACCCCGACGTGCCGCTCGTGGTCAGCGAGGTGAACCCGGGCGCGCTCGCCGACCGGCCCAAGGGCATCGTGGCGAACCCGAACTGCACGACCATGGCGGCGATGCCGGTCCTCGCCCCGCTGCACGCCGAGGCGGGCCTGCGGCGGCTGGTGGTGAGCACGTACCAGGCAGTATCCGGCAGCGGCGTCGCTGGTGTCGACGAGCTCGCCGGCCAGGTCCGCGCCGCTCTCGACCAGGACGCCACGGCGCTGGTGCACGACGGGGACGCCGTGGAGTTCCCGGAGCCGCAGAAGTACGCCGCTCCCATCGCGTTCGACGTGGTCCCGCTCGCCGGCAGCATCGTCGCCGACGGCAGCGAGGAGACCGACGAGGAGCAGAAGCTGCGCAACGAGAGCCGCAAGATCCTCGGCATCCCCGACCTGCTGGTCTCCGGCACCTGCGTACGGGTGCCCGTCTTCACCGGGCACTCACTGTCGATCAACGCCGAGTTCAGCGAACCGCTCTCCCCGGAACGCGCCACCAAGCTGCTCGCGGACGCCCCCGGTGTCGCGCTGGCCGACGTGCCGACCCCGCTCGCCGCGGCCGGCAAGGACCCGTCGTACGTGGGACGGATCCGACAGGACCACAGCCTTCCCGGTGGCACCGGCTTGGTGCTGTTCGTCAGCAACGACAACCTGCGCAAGGGCGCCGCGCTGAACACGATCCAGATCGCCGAGCTGCTGCTCGCGGGCTGACGCGCGTGCTGCACCCGTGCCGCACCGCGCTGTGGGCGCTCACGGTGCTGCTGCTCGTCCCCGTCGTGCTCGCGACGCTCGCCCGCGGGTTCGGCTACGACGCCGGCCCGGTCGCCTACGTCGTCGCGCTGACGCCGTGGTTCGCCGGGCCCGCGGTGCTCTGCCTGGTGCTTGCGGCGCTCTCCCGCTCGGTGGTGCTGCTCGTCGTCGCCGGTGCCCTGGTCGTCGTGCAGGGGTGGTGGCTCGCGCCGGTCTTCGTGCGCGACGGCGGCCCCGACGGGTCGACGACCGCGACCGTCATGACGTTGAACCTCAATAAGGGCAGCGCCGATCCCGACGCGGTCGTACGTCTCGTCCGCGAGCACGACGTGTCCGTCCTGGCGCTCGAGGAGCTCACCCCACTGGCGGTGAGCGCGCTGCGTACCGCAGGCCTGGACCACCTGCTGCCGCATCACTTCCTGCGCCCCGCCGACGGCTTCACCGGGACCGGGCTGTGGTCCCGTACGCCGCTGCGGGCCGGGGAGAGCCTGCCCGGGTATACCTCCGAGCAGCTGCTCGCCCGTACCGAAGTCGGCGGCCGTCCCGTCACGGTGGCCGCTCTGCACCCGATCGCGCCGGGACCGTTCGACGGGTCCGCCTGGAAGCGCGAGTACGAGCAACTCGCGCGCGATCTCGCGGAGCCGGCCGGTCCGCTACTCGTGCTGGGCGACCTCAATGCGACACGCGACCACGTCCCGTTCCAGCAGTTGAGCGCGGCGCTCGACGTGGTCGACGCCGCCGACCAGGCAGGTGCCGGCCTCGCCTTCACCTTCCCGTACGGACGTCGCGTCCCCGCCGCCGTCGCCATCGACCACGTCCTGGTGCGCGGCGAGGGCGTCCGTGCCAGTGCGCTGCACACCGCGCAGGTCCCCGACAGCGACCACGCCGCCCTGCTCGTCACGCTCAGCTTGCCGTGAGCGGCCACACTGGCGGGTGTGGTGCCGCTATACCGGGACCACACCCGCCACAGCCGACCTCCGCGCGCGGCGCGCCCACACCGCCGCGTCGGTCGGCACGCCCGCCGCTGCGAGGTCGGCGGAGGCGAGGATCGGTTCCCAGCCCTCTGGAAGCCGCACTGGCGACGGACCGAAGTTGAGCAACACCAATAGGTCTCGGTTCTCGAAGGCCAGGGCGCAGGGCGCGACCTCGCGCCACCGGAGCTCGCCGCGGCCCAGCCGGTGCGTACGCCGCAGCGCCAGCGCCGCGCGGTACAGCTCGTACGTCGAGCCGGCCACCCCGACCTGCCGGTCGCGGGCGTACGCGGCCCAGGAGGGCGGCTGCGGTAACCAGCTGCGTCCGCTCGGGCTGAAGCCGTACGCGGGCGACCGCGCGGCCCACGGGATCGGGACCCGGGCGCCGTCGCGCGTGCCCGCGTGGGTGCCGCCGCGCAGCCGCGCCGGGTCCTGGCGCAGTTCCTCCGGGATCGTCCCGTGCTCGGGCAGGCCGAGCTCCTCTCCCTGGTAGAGGTACGCACTCCCCGGCAGCGCGAGCATCAGCAGCGTCGCCGCCCGAGCCCGGCGCAGGCCGAGCGCCTCGTCCGGCTGCTGGCCTCCCGCGCGCAACCCGCGGGCGATCGGGTAGTCGGCGGGCATGCCGTACCGGCTGGGGTGGCGCACCACGTCGTGGTTCGACAGCACCCAGGTCGGAGCCGCTGCGACGTCACGGAACGCGGCCAGCCCGCGGTCGACGACGGCGCGCAGCTCGGCCGGATCCCATGGGGTGACGAGGAACTCGAAGTTGAACGCTTGGTCCATCTCGTCGGCGCGCACGTAGCGGGCCAGCCGCGGCGCCGGTCCGACGTACGCCTCGGCGATCATCATGCGCGCCGGCTGGTAGCCCGCGAGCACCCGGTGCCACTCGCGGTAGATGTCGTGCACGCCGTCCTGGTCGTAGAACGGCAGCGGCGGTTTCGGCCCGCCGTACATGGCGAGCCGGTCGCGCTCGTACGGCCAGTCCGGCAGCCCTTCGGCCTTGACCAGCCCGTGGGCGACGTCGACCCGGAACCCGTCGACGCCGCGGTCGAGCCAGAAGCGCAGGATGTCGACGAACTCGGCCCGCACCTCGGCCAACCCCCAGTTCAGGTCCGGCTGGCGGCGGCTGAACAGGTGCAGGTACCACTGTCCCGGACGCCCGTCCGCTTCGGTGACCCGCGTCCAGGCCGGGCCGCCGAACTCGCTGACCCAGTCGTTGGGCGGCAGCTCGCCGTGCGACCCGCGGCCGTCGCGGAACACGTACCGGTCCCGCTCGGGGCTGCCGGGTGGGGCGGCGAGCGCCGCGACGAACCAGGGATGCGCGTCGGACGTGTGGTTGGGGACCAGGTCGACGATCACCTTCAGCCCCGCCGCGTGCGCCTGCTCCACCAGCCGTTGCGCGTCCGCGAGCGTGCCGAAGAGGGGGTCGACGTCGCGGTAGTCGGCGACGTCGTAGCCGCCGTCGTCCTGCGGGGAGCGGTAGAACGGCGAGAGCCACACCGCATCGACGCCGAGTTCGGCCACCGCCGGCAGCTGGGCGGTGATCCCGGGCAGGTCGCCCATCCCGTCGCCGTCGGAGTCGGCGAACGAGCGCGGGTAGATCTGGTAGACGACCGCATCGGTCCACCAGCCGTCCCGCCGCGTCGTCATCCCGCCGGCTCCGCGTCCAGACGCTCCGGGGCCCGCAGCACCAGGTTCGGGTCCGGCGACAGCGAGCGCCACACCGCGAGCTCGTCGACGCCGGCGACGCCCGGCACGTCGGTCCCCCTGCCGACCAGGTCGAGGAGGATCTGGAAGTGCAGGTGCGGCGCCCAGCCACCGTTCTCGTGCTGCTCCCCCATGGCGCCGAGCTGCTCCCCGGCCCGTACCCGATCGCCGATCCGCTTGCCCTGCAATGATTCTCGGGACAGGTGCCCGTACAGCGTGTAGTACGGGGTGCCGTCCGGCGTGCGGTGCGCGAGCACGATCACCGGGCCGTAGTCGAACGGCGCAGCGTTGTCGTGGAACGCGTGGATCACCCCGTCGAGGGGTGCGCGCACCGGTGTCCCCGCCGGCGCGAAAAGGTCGACGCCGAGATGTACGGTCCGCGGCGGGCCGCCGTCGGGGTCCGTGAACGCGGCGCCGCGGTAGATCGCGCGGTCCTCGCCGTACCGGCCGATCGCGACCGCGGCACCGGCCTGTGCCATCGCGGCGCGTACGTCGTCGGCGCCGGCGGGCGCGTCCGGGTTGCCCGCGCTCCAGTCCAGCACGACCCGCGGGAGCTCGGCGAGCGGCGCGGAGAGAACCGGTGCCACGGGGGCGGTTTCCAGCCACCGCCGTACGTCGCGGGCCGATGGGTGCGGTTCGTAACCGCAGGCCGCCCGGAACCGGCACAGCGCGAGCACGTCGTCCTCGGCCACCAGCCGCGGGAGCACCCGCCACGCGTCGTCGTGGCTGGTGAGCAGGTGCGCGTTGTCGGGCTGCTCGCGCACCCCCCAGGCGGCCATCAGCACGCTCGTCGCCAGCCGGCTGCGCATCAGGTCGAGCAGCAGCTCGAGCTCCTCGGGGGCGAGCGGGCTCACCTCGTGGTAGCCGCCGACGAGCGGGGCGACGTCGCGGACGGGGTGTCGTTGGCTGAAAGTCGCGTAGGCGCAGGCGATCGCGAGCCCGCAGATCCGCGGTGCGCTCGCCACGTCGCCGAAGTCGACCAGCCCGCGCACCGCGCCGTCCGCGGCGACGATGACGTTGTAGTCGTTGGCATCGTTGTGGATCACCTGCCGGGGAAGCCGCGCCAGCCGGGGGGCGAGCTGGCCGGCATGGCGGCGCAGCACCGCCTCGACCGTCTCGCGGCGCTCGGGGTCGGTGAGCGTCGGCAGCCGGTCGAGCAGGTCGGGTGCGGTGAGCAGGTTCCAGTCCAGGTCGCGCTCGGCGCCCGGATGGGTGAATCCGGCGAGCTGAGCGTCGACCGCGGCGACGATGCGGCCGAGCTGGCGCAGCTGCTCGGGGGTGGGACGCGGCAGGTCCCGCCACAGCCGCCCGGGCATCCAGGACAGCACCCGGGCGGGCGGCTGCGTCGGGTCCGGGTCGTCGAGGGAGGAGGCGACCAGCCGCGGGACGTACGACGCGACGGGCGAGTCCGCGAGGTGGCGCAGTACGGCGTCCTGCAGCGCGAGACCGCCCGGATCGACGCCCGGCTGCGGGAGCTTGACCAGGTGGTGCTCGCCGACCCGGGCGTTCAGGTCGTACTCGCCGCCGAGCAGCGTCACCTCGCCGGTGACCCCGGCCAGCCGCAGCGCGGCCTGCCGTACCTGCTCCAGCAGCGGCTCGGTCGTCTCCACGGGAGGCACTCTGGCAGGTGCCGTGCGCGCTGCGCCCGCGGCCCTGGACAGGGTGGAACGCGGTGTTGTCAGAATCGGACGAGTGTCTGATACTGGACAGGTGTCCGCATCCGCCGCCTCGCTGCTCCCGAAGGAGACGCTCTCCCGGCTGCGTGCCGCCGCGGCGACCGGGGGGACCATCCTGCCCTCTTCCGGGCTCGGCGCGCACCTGCCGGGGGACCGGGAGCCGCTCCTGCCCGTCCGCCCCGAGCTCGCCGGGCTGCTGCCCGCCGGTGGGCTGCGGCGCGGGGCAGTGCACGCGGTGCACGACTCGACGGCGCTGCTGTTCGCGCTGGTGGGGCCGGCCTCGGCCGCGGGCGCCTGGTGCGCCCTCGTCGGGCTGCCCGACGCGGGGCTACTCGCCGCCGCCGACGCGGGGATCGACCTGACGCGGCTCGCGCTGGTGCCGGAACCCGGGCCGGACTGGCCGACGGTCGTCGCCGCGCTGATCGACGCCCTCGACGTCGTCGTCCTGGCCCCACCCGCCGCACCTCCGGCAGCGGTGCCGCGGCGGCTCGCGGCCCGGGCCCGCGAACGCGGCGCAGTCCTCGTCGTACGAGGCGACTGGCCCGGTGCCGAGGTCGGGCTGCGGGTCGTACGCACCGGGTGGGAAGGGCTCGGCAACGGCCGCGGACGGCTGCGCGGCTGCCGGCTGGAGGTGGAGTCGCGCGGCCGGGGCGGTGCCGCTCGACCGCGCCGGACGGTGCTGCACCTGACCGACCCGGCAGCGCCGCCGCCAGCGGGAGCGGGTGCGCCTGGGCGACCCGGGCGCGGGGCGGCGGCGTGAGCCATGGCCGAGCCTGCTGTCCGTACCGTCGTTGTCCGTTGCCCGGACTGGCCGATCGCTGCTGCCGGTTACCCGCCGGACGTCCCGGCCGCGGTGTTCCACGCCGGGCGGGCGCTCGCGGTGTCCACCGCCGGGCGGGCCGAGGGCGTACGCCCCGGTCATCGCCGCCGCGAGGCCCAGGCGCGTTGCCCCGAGCTCGTCGTGATCGGCCACGACCCGGACCGCGACGCCCGCGAGTTCGAGCCGGTGGTCGCCGCGGTGGAGGCGCTGGCGCCCGGGGTGGCGGTGGTCGAGCCGGGGATCCTGGCGCTGCGGGCCCGCGGGCCGGCCCGGTACTTCGGGGGCGACGAACCGGTCCTCGAGCTGCTCGGCAGCGAGGTCGCCGCCCGGCTGCGCGGGCTCGCAGGCGTCCGCGTCGGGATCGCCGACGGGTTGTTCACCGCCCTCGTCGCGGCCCGCGACTGCCGTGTCGTACCGGCCGGGCACAGCGCAGACTTCCTTGCCCCGCAGGACGTCTCGCTGCTCACCGGGCCCGGCGTCGCGGGCGCCGGCACCGGTCGGGAGGCCCTCGTCGACCTGCTGCGACGGTTGGGGGTCCGCACCCTCGGCGACCTCGTCGCACTGCCGGCGGCCGACGTCGCCTCCCGGTTCGCCGCCGACGGGACGCTCGCGCACCGCCTGGCGCGCGGGCTCGACCCGGTACCGGTGACCGGTCGCGCGGTGCCCGTCGACCTCGCGGTCGACCTGGCCCTCGACCCGCCGGCGGCGCAGGTGGAGGCCGCGGCGTTCGCGACCCGCGCGCTGGCGGAGAGCCTCGGCGACCGTCTGGCGGGGCACGGCCTGGCCTGCACCCGGCTCACGGTGCTGGCACGCACCGAGAACGGCGAGGAGCACGCCCGTACCTGGCGGTGCGACGGCACGCTCTCCACCGCCGCCATCGCCGACCGGGCCCGCTGGCAGCTCGACGGCTGGCTGTCCGGCCGCAGCGCGACGCGGCCCAGCGCGGGAGTCGTCCTGCTGCGGCTGACCGCGGAGGAGGTCGTCCCCCACGCCGGGGCCCAGCTCACGCTGTGGGGCGGCTGGGACGAGCACGGCGAGCGGGCGGGACGCGGACTGGCCCGGGTGCAGGGAATGCTCGGGCCGGAGGCCGTACTGGTGCCCGTGCTCGGCGGCGGACGCGGGCCGCGGGAGCGCGTGCGGCTGGTGCCCTGGCAGGACGAGCGGACCGCGGCGCTGCCGGCGCAGCCGCCGTGGCCCGGGCGGCTGCCCGCCCCGCACCCGTCGGTGGTCCTGGACCCGCCGCGGCCGGTGAGCGTACGCGACCTCGCCGGGGAACCGGTGACCGTGAGCGAGCGCGCCCTGCTCAGCGGCGAGCCCGCGGTCGTCGGGCTGGACGGTCGGGACCTGTGGATCACCGGGTGGGCGGGTCCGTGGCCGGTCGACACCCGCTGGTGGGACACCGCCGCAGCGGGCGCGGGCGGCCGCTGCGCCCGGCTGCAGGTCCTGGTGCGCGACGCGGGCCAGACGCGTAGCCGTACTCCGGAGCCCACCCGGTCGACCACGCCCGAGGAGGCGACCCGGGCGCTGCTGCTGGTGAGTTCCCCCGTCGGCTGGTCCCTCGAAGGAGCCTACGACTGATGCCCAACTCCCCATTTCTTCCCAAAGGGGCGATCACGGCAGCTCAACTACGCGATACGACCCGAAACGACGATCAAGAGCACCGCAGGCAAGATCACTGGTTCGGGTCTGATTGCGCAGTTCAACTGCCTAGATCGCCCCTTTGGGAAGGAAGGCGCAGCGGCTGATGGGGTGGAACAACCCGGCGATGCCGTGGCGGGAGCTCGAGAGCCGGCTCTCCGGACGGCCGGTCCCACGCCGTGCACCGACCCGGGGCGACGGCAACGACAGCCCGGCGTGGAGCCGGCGGCGCGAACCGTTCGAGGCGCCGCCCATCGCCGCCCCGGCCGGCGCCGTCGTGCCGTACGCCGAGCTGCACGCCCACTCCAACTACAGCTTCCTGGACGGGGCGAGCCACCCGGAGGAGCTCGCCGTGGAGGCGGCGCGGCTCGGGATCGAGACCCTCGCCCTCACCGATCACGACGGGCTGTACGGCGTGGTCCGCTTCGCGGAGGCGGCCCGGGCGGTCGGGCTGCGCACCGGGTACGGCGCGGAACTGAGCCTCGGGCTGCCCGGCCCGCAACAGGGCGTCCCCGACCCGGCCGGACGGCACCTGCTGGTGCTCGCCCGCGGCCTCGACGGCTATGCGCGGTTGTCCCGCGCGATCAGCGACGGGCAGCGCACGGGCGGGGAGAAGGGGCGGCCCGTCTACGACCTCGAGCGGCTCGCCGCGACCGCGGACGGTCACTGGCTGGTGCTCACCGGATGCCGGAAGGGCACTGTGCCCCATGCCCTTTCCACCGAGGGCCCGGGCGCCGCGCGACGTGAGCTCGACCGGCTCACCGCGCTCTTCGGCGCCGACAACGTCGCCGTCGAGCTGACCCGGTACGACGACCCGCTCGACGACGAGCGCTGCGACGCGCTCGCCGCCCTCGCGGCCGAGGCCCGGCTGCCGCTCGTCGCGACCGGCGGAGTCCACTACGACACGCCGGCGCGGTCCCGGCTCGCCGCGGCGCTCGCCGCCGTACGCGCGCGCCGCTCCCTCGACGACATGGACGGCTGGCTACCCGCTGCGCCCTCGGCGCACCTGCGTTCCGGAGCCGAGATGACACTGCGGTTCAGGGACCATCCGGATGCGGTGGCGAACGCGGCGCGACTCGGGGCGGAGTGCGCGTTCGACCTCGCGCTGGTCGCCCCCGGACTGCCCCCGTTCCCCGTACCGCCGGCTCACACCGAGGCGAGCTACCTGCGGGAGCTGGTGTGGCAGGGCGCGGCCGAGCGGTACGGCAGCCGGGACGCCGAGCGGGTGCCGGGGGCGTACGCCCGCCTGGACAAGGAGCTCGGCATGATCGAGCAGCTCGGTTTCCCGGGCTACTTCCTGATCGTGTGGGAGATCGCGAAGTTCTGTCACGACAACGGGATCCTCGCCCAGGGGCGCGGCTCCGCAGTGACCTCCGCGGTCTGCTACACGTTGCGCATCACCACCGCCGATGCGGTGCGGCACAACCTGCTCTTCGAACGGTTCCTGTCCCCGGAGCGTGAGGAGGGCTATCCCGACATCGACCTGGACATCTCCTCCGAGCGGCGCGAGGAGGTGATCCAGCACGTCTACGACCGGTACGGCCGGGACTGCGCCGCCCAGGTCGCCAACGTCATCACGTACCGGCCGAAGTCGGCGGTACGGGACATGGCGCGCGCGCTCGGCCACTCCCCCGGCCAGCAGGACGCCTGGTCCAAGGCGATCGAGCGGTGGGGATCGCTGAAGGACACCGCCGATCACGACATCCCGCCCGACGTGCTCGCCCTCGCCGACCAGGTGCGCGACTTCCCCCGTCACCTTGGGATCCATTCCGGGGGAATGGTGATCTGCGACCGCCCGGTCGTCGAGGTGTGCCCGGTCGAGTGGGCGCGGATGCCGGGGCGCAGCGTGCTGCAGTGGGACAAGGACGACTGCGCCCGCGTCGGGCTGGTGAAGTTCGACCTGCTGGGCCTGGGGATGCTGACCGCGCTGCAGCACACCCGCGACCTCGTCGCCGAGCACCACGGGCTCGACCTCGACCTGGGCCGGATCCCCGCGGAGGACCCGGGCGTCTACGACATGCTCTGCGACGGCGACGCGGTCGGGGTGTTCCAGGTGGAGAGCCGCGCCCAGCTGGCGACGCTGCCGCGGATGAAGCCGCGCTGCTTCTACGACCTGGTCGTCGAGGTGGCGCTGATCCGGCCCGGGCCCATCCAGGGCGGCTCGGTGCACCCGTACCTGCGCCGGCGGGCGGGACGCGAGCCGGCACTGCCTCCGCACCCGCTGCTGGAGAAGACCCTCGCCCGCACCCTCGGCGTACCGCTGTTCCAGGAGCAGTTGATGCAGATGGCAGTCGACCTTGCCGACTTCACCCCGGGCGAGGCGGACGAGCTGCGCCGGGCGATGAGCTCGAAGCGCTCCGTGGCGCGGATGCAGAGCTTCGAGCAGCGGTTGTACGAGGGCATGACCCGCAAGGGCGTCGAGCCGGACGTCGCCCGTACCCTCTTCGACAAGCTCATCGCGTTCGCCAGCTACGGCTTCCCCGAGAGCCACGCGATCAGCTTCGCCCAGATCGTCTACTCCAGCGCCTGGTTCAAGCGGTACTACCCGGCCGCGTTCTGCGCCGGGCTGCTGCGCGCGCAGCCGATGGGGTTCTACTCCCCGCAGTCGCTGGTCGCCGACGCCCGCCGGCACGGGGTCGTCGTACGCGGTCCGGACGTGAACGCCTCCGCCGCGAGCGCCACCCTCGAGCCCGTTCCGGAGGAACGACCGGCGTTGCGGTTGGGGCTCGACAGCGTGCGGCACATCGGCAGCGGGCTGGCCGAGCAGATCGCCGCCGTACGGGCCGAGCGGCCGTACGCGGACCTCGCCGACCTCGCCGAGCGCGTACCCCTCACCGCCCCGCAGGCCGAAGCCCTCGCGACGGCAGGGGCTTTCGGGTGCTTCGGGCTCTCCCGTCGAGAGGCGCTGTGGGCGGCCGGAGCGCTCGCCGGAGCCCACGGCGCGCGACTTCCGGGCACCGCGACCGGCGTACGCGCGCCGACCCTGCCGGGGATGACCGCGGTGGAGCGGACCGTGGCGGACCTGTGGGCGACGGGCATCACGACGGACGGGTACCCGACCGAGCTGCTGCGTGGGCAGCTCACCGCGCGGGGCATCCTCTCGACGGACGCCCTCCGGACGGCCGAGCCGGACCGGCGCGTCTGGGTCGGCGGCATCGTCACCCATCGGCAGCGCCCCGCGACCGCGGGCGGGGTCACCTTCTTGAACCTGGAGGACGAGACCGGGATGGCGAACATCGTGTGCTCCCAAGGCTTGTGGGCGCGCTACCGGCGGGTCGCGCGTACCGCCGCAGCGCTGCTGGTCCGCGGTCGCCTCGAGCGCAGCCCGGAAGGCGTGGTCAACCTGCTCGCCGACCGCCTCGAGCCACTGCCCATGCCGGTCGCTGCCCGGTCCCGCGACTTCCGCTGACCGACCTTACGACGTCACTGTCCTGGGGGCGGAGAACCCGCCCCGATCCCACGCGAGAACGACCCGCTACACAGTGACGTCGTTGCCGGGAGCGAACTCGGCGCGTACGCCCAGCAGCCGCACCGGGCGGTCGATCTCGAAGCGGCCGAGCACCTCGAGCGCCGCGCCGCGGATCAGGGCCGCATCCCGGGTCGGTTGCACCTTCATGGCCTTGGTACGGGTGCGGAAGCTCGAGCTGCGCACCTTGACCCCGACGCGCACGACCTTCCGGCCGTCCGCCGCGACGTCCCGCGCGACCTGCTCGGCGAGCACCGCCACCGCCGCCGCGAGCTCGTCCCGGTCGACCAGGTCCTGCGGGTAGGTGGTCTCGCGGCTGCGCGAGCGCGCCTGCCACGGCTCGGAGGCGACGGTACGGTCACCGCCACCACGCGCGAGCAGCACCAGCCACGGTCCGGTCGTCGGTCCGAACACCGCCGCGAGTTCCCGGTGATCGGAGGCCGCGAGCTCGCCGACGGTACGGATCCCGCGCTCCGCGAGCCGCGCCGCGGTCCGGGCGCCGACGCCGACGAGGGCGTCGACCGGCTTGGCGTGCATCGTCTCGGGCCAGGTCGCGTACGTCAGGCATCCGATGCCGCCCGGTTTCACTGCCTGTGCCGCGAGCTTGGCCTGCGGCTTGGTCTCCCCGATGCCGACCGCGCACGACAGCCCGGTCCGCTCGAGCACCGTCGCCCGCACCCGGCGGGCCAGCGCCTGCGGGTCGTCGGTACGTACGCCCAGGTACGCCTCGTCCCAGCCGGCGACCTCGAGCACGACAGGAAGCTCGCGCAGCGCGGCCATCACCTCGGCCGAGGCGGCGTCGTACGCCGGCGGATCGCTGGGCAGGAAGACCGCGTCCGGACAGCGGCGCAGCGCGGCCCGCAGCGGCATCCCGGAATGCACGCCGTGCGCGCGCGCCTCGTACGACGCCGTCGCGACGACCTTGCGCGCCTCGGTGGGATCACCGTTGCCCCCGACCACGACCGGCAGGCCACGCAGCTCCGGTCGCCGGCGGATCTCGACCGCGGCGAGGAACTGGTCCAGGTCCACGTGCAGGATCCAGTCACGCACCGCACCAGTGTGTGGCACGCCGCACGGCGTGGGACCGACCGTCGCGGTATCCGCCTCGACGTGCGAACTCGCAACGGTCGGGCCAGGCTGGTGATCGACTACCGGCCCCGACGAACACGGTGACCACGATGAACACGATCTTTCGCAGCCTCCACGACCTGGGACTGGCGAGCTGGTTCGGCGGCGCGGTGATGGGCATCACCGGGCTGCGCGGCGCCGCGTACTCGGGCGCGGACTCCGTCGCCCGCAAGACCGGGCGGGAGGCCGACGGCTGGAGCGCCTGGTCGCCCGTTGTCGCGATCTCTGCCGGTGCGCACCTGATCGGCGGTGCCGGGCTGATCGTCACCGACTGGGACCGTCACCAGCGTCGCCCCGAAGTCATGCGTACGACCGTCATCAAGGCCGCCGTGACCGGTGCCGCCATGCTGACGACTGCGCTGCAGGGGGTCGTCGGCAAGCGGCTGCTGCAGGCGGAGCAGGACGCGGAGTCCGGCGAGCAGGACGCCCAGCGCCACGCCGCCCGGCTGCGGTTGCAGGCGCGGGCGCTCGACGCGGCGACCCCGGTCCTCACCGGCATCATGGTGGTCCTCGCGGCGCGCGAGGGTGAGCTGCAACGGCCGGCGTCGGCTCCGCTGCAGGCGGTTGCGGACATCGGGTCGTCCGTGGGTGCCCAGCTCAGCGACGCCGTCGACGACGTGCGGGACCGGCTCGGTGGGGCCGGCGATTCCGCCAAGCAGGCCAAGCAGACCGCGCAGCACATGCTGCAGACGGTGACGCACGCCGTCGCCGAACCGGTCAAGGACAACGTCGACCTGGTCCGCGACAAGCTGCACCTGGCGTCCTGACCTCCCGCGCGGCGGGGTCTTCACGCTCGACCGCCTGAACGCCTACGCGATCTTCCCCCTGCCGCCTGAGCCGCCCTGGCGCATGCTGGATCGGTGGCGTTCCTGCCCCGGAGACTGGCGTACGCGCTGCTGCGGGCGCTGCGGTACCTGGTGATCGCGGTGGCCGCGCTGCTCGTCGCGCTGTTCGTCACGCCGACCGTCCCGGTGTCCACCTTCGGGCAGACGGTCCGCGTCGGTGCCGTCGCTCCCTCGCTCGGGCTCGGCTGGTCGGGTCCCGGCGAAGCGGACCTGTTCGGCGAGGGCGCGGTCGCGACCGTCCAGCAGTTCTCCGGCCCGATCCGCCCGCGCATCGTGTGGCAGCGCTTCAACCGCAACGACGCGGCCGCGGCCTTCATCCAGACCGGCGGCCCCTCGATCGGCTCCGGCACCGCGACCGTCGGGCGCGACCTGGCGGACGGCTGGGTCGAGTACTTCGTGCGGCTGCTGATCATCACGGCCCTCGTCGGTGCCGGGTTCTATCTCGCGCTGATCGGCATCTACAGCGTCGCCCGGACCGGCCGGCTGTCGACGCTGCGGCGCCGGCCGCTGCTCGTCGGGCTCGCCCTCAGCGTCGCGGCGAGCGTGCTGCTCCTCTGCGCGTGCGCCGCCCTCACCGTCGCATCCGCGCGGTCCGCGCTCGCCCACGTCACCTCGTTGGCCGATCTGACCGGGCGCGCGCACCTCGTGCCGCTGCCGGCTCCGGTGGGCCCGCACCGGGGCGACATCGACGTGGCGGTGATCGGCGACTCGACCGCTGCCGGCGTCGGCAACGCCGACCTGCCCAACCCCTCGCGCGAGGACACCGCGTGCGGTCGCTCCGCCGACGCGTACGCCGAGGTACTCGGCCATGCGACTGGCCTGAGCGTGCTCAACCTCGCCTGCAGTTCGGCGACGCTCGCCGACGGACTGCTCGGTCCGCAGACCTGGAACGGTGTCACGATGCCGCCGCAGGTGGGGGTGCTCAAGTCGATCCGTTCCCTGCGGGTGGTCATCGTCAGCGCCGGCGCCAATGACGTCGGCTGGTCGGACTTCCTGCGCTACTGCTACGCCCTCGTACGCTGCGACGACCAGGCGAGCAGCCGGCTGTTCCAGCGCCGCCTGGACTCCTTCCGCCTCCAGTACGCCCAACTGCTCCAGCAGCTCGGCGACCTGCCCAGCCACCCGGCGGTGATCGTTGTCAAGTACTACGACCCGTTCGGCGACACCTTCGACTGTCCCGCGCTGCAGGACCCGAACGCGCCCGCCGACCCGCCGAAGGGTTTCGGGTTCGGCCCCGATCCGGGGCAGGACGACCAGGCGCAGAAGATCGCCGAGAAGATCGACCCGTTGCGTTCGGAGCTGGCCCAGCTCAACGACGTGCTCGCACAGGGAGCGCAGGCGTTCGGGTTCACGACCGTACAGCCGGACTTCTCCGGGCACGCGCTGTGCGCCGCGCAGTCCTGGGTGCAGGGCCTGTCGGCGCGTTACCCGTTCCACCCCGACGCGGCGGGCGAGCTGGCCATCGCGGCGGCGCTGCTACCCCACGTCGCGACCCTGGTGAAGTGACCCGATGTCAGGCCCAGGTGGACTCGGCGAGCAGATCCCGCATCGAGATCATCCCCACGACCTTGTCGCCGTCGACTACCGGCATGTGGCGGATCTCCATCGTGAGCATCCGGTTCGCGACCTCGGTCGACTCGGAGCCGACGTCGGCGACGAGCAACCGGCTCGACATGAAGTCAGCGACCGGAGCGTCCGCGACGTCGTTCCGCGTGGCGACGGCCCGGGTGAGATCGCGTTCCGTGATGATCCCTGCCAGCTCGTCCCCGTCGTACACCGCCAGCGCACCGACCCCGGACTCGTGCATCGTCCGCGCCGCCTCCGCCAGCCGGTCGGTCGCCCCGACCGAGAAGATCTCCGCCCGGCACAGCTCCCCGATCTGCATGGTGGGTCTGCCCTTCTCCCGTGCCGGCGACCTCTGCGCGTCCGCCGGACCTGGCTCCAGCCAACCAAGCCGCACCGACGCCTGGCAGGTCCCTTGGACCCTGACCGGCCGGGCCCAAGGTCCCGAACGTGCGGTCCGCGGGCCGTATGTGCCGGGTCGTGGAATAATACCCCCGGGGGTACCCTTCGAGGGGCCCGCGACCGCTCCGACCTTGCGACGGGAGCCATCCTGTGCAGAGAGGACACGACGACATGAGCATCACCGAGCGCACCACCGACCATGACGACGCCGCCGGCGCGGGACGTACCCCGGCGGTCGTCGTCCTCGAGACACCGAACCTCGGCGACCGCTCCTATGTCGTCCACCTGGACGGGGTGGCGGTCGTGGTGGATCCGCAACGCGACATCGACAGGGTGGAGGCGGTGCTCGCCGAGCACGGGGTCACGCTCACGCACGTGCTGGAGACGCACATGCACAACGACTACGTCTCCGGTGGCAAGGTGCTCGCCGAGCAGCTCGGCGCGGCGTACGTCGTCCCGGCCGGTTACGACATCGCCTATCCGGCGACCGAGGCGCGCGACGGCGACGGCTTCGTGGCGGGGGCGATGCACTGGCGGGCGGTGCACACGCCCGGGCACACCCCGCAGCACCTGTCGTACGTCGTGGCGGTGGACGGGCGTGACGTCGCCGCATTCACCGGCGGCTCGATGCTGTACGGCAGCGTGGGGCGCCCGGATCTCATCGGTCCCGAGCACACCCACGAGCTCGCGCACGCGCAGTGGCGCTCGGTGCGCCGCCTCGCGCACGAGGTCGACGCGCAGGCCGCGGTGTTCCCGACCCACGGTTTCGGCTCCTTCTGCAGCGCGACCGCCACGGTCGGCGGAGAGTCCACGATCGGGGAGCAGGCGGCGCGGAACCCGGCCTGCACGGTGGACGAGGACCGGTTCGTCGCCGAGCTGATCGCGGGGCTCGACGTGTACCCGGCGTACTACGCGCACATGCAGCCCGCGAACGAGGCCGGCGGCGGACCGGTCGACCTGTCGCTGCCGACCCGCGCGGATGCCGCCGAGCTGCGGCGCCGGCTGGACGCCGGTGAGTGGGTCGTGGACCTGCGCTCCCGGCGGGTGTTCGCCGAGGGCCACCTGCGCGGCACGCTGTCGTTCGACAGCGAGGGCAACGCCGTCACCTACCTGGGCTGGCTGATCCCGTGGGGCACCCCGGTGACGCTGCTCGGCGCGACGCCCGAGCAGGTGAGCGCGATGCAGCGCGAGCTGGTCCGGATCGGCATCGACCGCCCGGCGGCGTACGACGTGGGCGGTCCGCGCGACTGGGTGCTGGACCCCTCCGACGTACGCGCGTACCCGCGCACCGACTTCGCCGGCCTGCAAGCGGCGTTGGACCGGGACCCGGAGCTGCTCGTGCTGGATGCCCGGCGGCGTACGGAGTGGGACGACGGCCACCTGGCCGGCGCCCGGCACGTGCCGCTGCACGACCTGCCCGACCGGCTCGGCGAGGTGATCGCCTGGGCGCGGGCGGCGGAGCACGCCGGTCGCGACAGCACGATCTGGGTCTACTGCGGCTCGGGAATGCGGGCGTCGGTGGCCGCGTCGCTGCTCGAGCGGGCCGGCGTGGCACTGGTGCACGTGGACGGCGACGTGGAGACCGCACACGGGTTGCCGGCATGGGTACCGGGTGGGCAGGCCGACGCCACGCGGCTCGGCGCCGCGTACGCGGACTGACGGGAGCACGAAATGTTCGAGAGCGCGCAGGTGCCGACAGTGGACCCCGAGCACGCGCTGCGGTTGGCGAGCGCCGGTGCGGTGCTCGTCGACGTGCGGGAGCCGTACGAGTGGGAGGCCGGGCACGCCCCCACGGCGGTGCACGTCCCGCTCGCCGCGCTGCCCACCGCCGACGTACCTGCCGGCGACGGGCCGGTGCTCGTGATCTGCCGCAGCGGGCACCGCTCGCAGGAGGCGACGTTGCTGCTGGTCGGTCGCGGGCACGACGCGTACAACGTCGCCGGCGGGATGCAGGCGTGGGCGCTGCTGGGCGGGCTGGTCGTCACCTCGGGCGGAGCGCCCGGCGAGGTGGCGTGAGAGTCCGCACGTGACCCTGCTGCTCCCCCTTGTCGTCGGGGCGGCCCTCGGGCTCGTGCTCGGCCTGCTCGGCGGCGGTGGTGGCATCCTCGCCGTGCCGCTGCTGCTCGTGCTCGGCATGTCGATGGACCAGGCCTCCACCGCGTCCCTGGTGGTCGTCGGCATCGGAGCGGCGGCCGGGCTGCTCATGCACGCCCGGTCGGGGCGCGTGGACTGGCGCATCGGGCTGCTGTTCGGCCTGCTCGGCACCGTCGGGGCGGTCGCCGGCGCTCGGCTGTCGTTCGTGGCCGATGACCGGCTGCAGCTCGGGGGTCTGGTCGTACTGCTGCTGTTCGCAGGCTGGGGCATGATCCGCCAGCGCCGCCCGGACACCGAGAGCGACCAGGACGCGGCCCCGGCCCCGAACTGGTGGCGGGCGGTGCTCTTCGCCTCGGGCGTCGGCCTGATCACCGGGTTCTTCGGCGTCGGAGGCGGGTTCGTCACCGTGCCCGCGCTCGTCCTGGCGCTGCGGATGCCGATGAAGCGGGCCAGCGCCACCGCCCTGGTCGTGATCCTGGTGAACGTCACCGCCGCCTTCCTCGCGCGCGGTACGGCCCACCTGGACCTCACGGTCACCGCCTGGATCTCCGGCGCCGCCGCAGTGGGCGCCGTCGCCGGCGCGCTGCTGCAGACGCGGGTCGGGACCACCCCGTTGCAGCGCGGCTTCGGCGTCCTGCTGCTGGCGGTCGCCGGCTACGAGACGGCTGTCATCCTCGCCGGCTGAACGGCAGGATCGCGCTGAGCCGCTCGGCTTTCTGGTACGCCCTCACCGCACGGGTCGACTGGACCGAGAGCACGGCCAGGTCGCTCTGCAACGAGAGCACCGCACCCAGCGACTGGTGGGACAGCACCGACAGCAGGCTCATCGCCGAGCCGAGCGAGCCGACCGACGCGAACGACCACAGGCTCCCGATGGAGAGCATCGAGCCGACAGAGCCGATCGACAGCACCGAGCCCACCGAACCGATCGACAGCACCGAGTTGCGCGATCCGATCGAGAGCCAGCTCCTTGCCATGCCGCCACCCTACGTAGTCCGCGGCGACGACCGGCGGACCAGGACTCAGCCGACGGTCGCCGCGGTCAGGCGGGCGGTACGCCGCGCCCGTACCACGGAGCCGAGCACGGTCAGGCCGATCCCACCCGCCAGGATCAGCGCGTTGATCAGCCCGTATGCGAAGACGTCGGAGGGCTCGTAGGAGATCGGCATCGAATCGGGGGCGGGCCCGAAGGCGGACGCTCCCCCGATGCCGGTCCTGCCTGCCATCCAGTTGAGCAGCACGTCGAGAGTCTGGAAGCTGAACACGAACGTCCCTGCGGTGAAGAACGCCAGGACGGCCATGCCGCGCTGCTTGACGAAGTAGCCGAGGGGGAAGGCGACGACGATGGCGAGGATGATGTTCATGCGGCACTCCTGATGGTTGGTCGAGACCTCGCGATCAGCGTGCCCGGGCACTGCGCGTGCGAGCATCGGCGGCCACGCTGACCTCGCCTACCAGAACGACCTAGGTGCTGCCACTGATCTGCCGGGCCCCGCACGGTGCCAACATGCGTCGATGGGCCTTCCCGCGACGTCGCTGAGCACCGGGCTCGCCACGGCCGCCGTGCTCGGAGCGGCCGCGCTCGGGTCGCTGACCGGCCGCCCCGAGCAGCTGATCGCGCCCATGATCGGGCTGGTCAGCATCGGCGTCGGCTGGATCGTCGTCCGCAACCGTCCGCGTTCGCCGGTCGGACCGGCGGTCGCGTGGAGCAGCGGCTGCATCGCGCTCGTCCAGATCGCGGACACCTTGGCAGCGTCGGCGTACACGAGCGAGCCGTTGCCGTTCGCCAGCCTGTTCAAGCCGATGGCGGTCGGCCTGTGGCCGATCAACCTGTTCGGAATCCTGCTGTTGCTCTTGGTGTTTCCTGACGGTCGTCCAGCAGGTCGCCGGTGGCGGTACGTACCGTGGATCTATCTCCTGGCGACAGTGGTGATCGTGTGCGCCACCTGGGGTGCGAGGCAGGTGGACGGGCGCGTGGTCGACGACCCGTCCGCTGCCCGCTCGACCGTGACCATCTGCGCGCTGGCGCTCATCGCGGGCTGCCTGCTGTCGGCCGTGTGGGCGCTGACCGTCACCTACCGCGTCGGTGACGGCCGGGTCCGGGCGCAGGTCCGCTGGCTCATGCTGGCGGGCATCGGGATCGTCGTACTCCTGGTCTCGGGTTGGATCGTCGACGCCCTCGGTGCATCGCTCGACATCGCGTACGTGCCGTTCCTGGTCGGGATCCTGGTGCTCGTCCCCCTCGCCGTCGGGCTGGCGATCGTGCGTCATGACCTGTACGACGTGGACCGTCTGCTGAGTGCGTCCGCCACGTGGGTGCTCACCTTGCTGGTCTCGGCAGCGGTGTTCGCGACCGTCACCATGGCAGCCGCACTGGTGCTGCAGTCGCGTACCGCGATGGGGCCGACGATGGCGGCCTTCGTCACCGCGCTGCTGCTGCTGCCGCTGCAGCGCTGGATGGCCGGGCTGGTCGGGAAAGTCCTCGACCGCGATCGTTTCGTCGCGCTCGCTGCCGTCCGGGCGTTGACGGTGGACGTGAGCGCCGCGCGACGCGAGCCGGAGGAGGTGGAGCAGGTGCTGCGGATCGCCCAGGACGATCCGGCGTTGCGGCTGCTGCTGGCCGCTCCGGACGGCGGGTGGGTCACCGTCGAGGGTCGGCCGACCGAGCTCGCAGAAGGGTTCGTCCTGCAGACCGCCGCCGAGCCGTTCGCCCGGATCGTCCTCGGCCGGGACTCCGCCCGTGCCCGGCGCCGGATCGGCGAGCTGGCCCGCGCGGCATGGTTGCCGATCGAGGTCTGCCGGCTGCGCCTCGCACTGCGGGCGAGCCTGGACGAGGTCACCGCCAGCCGCGCCCGCCTCGCCGAGGCGACCGTGCTGGAGCGGCGCCGTCTGGAGCGCGATCTGCACGACGGCGCCCAGCAGCGCCTGGTCGCTGTCGGGATGCGACTGCGGCTGCTGCAGCGCCAGCTGCCCGAGCCGTACCACGCCGAGGTCGATACTGCTGTAGCAGAGTTGCAGGCGTGCGTGGACGAGTTGCGTCACGTCGCACACGGCGTCCGGCCCCGGCAGCTCGACGACGGCCTCGCCGCCGCACTCAGCGCGGTCCGGGAGGCGTCGCCGTTGCCGTTCGGTCTCGTGGTCGAGGAGCTTCCGCCGCTCGACGAGACCCGTGCCCTCACCGCGTACTTCGTCGTCGCCGAAGCCGTCGCGAACGCCCTCAAGCATGCGGACGCGCGTCGGATCGATGTCGACGTACGGGCGAGGGAAGGGCGGGTCGCCGTGCTGGTGCGCGACGACGGTGTCGGCGGGGTCTCGGTCGACGCGCCGCTGAGCGCACTTCGTGACCGGGTGCTCTCGGTGGGTGGGATGCTCGTCATCGACAGCCCGGTAGGACAGGGGACGACGATCGAGGCGGTCATCTGATGCGGGTCGTGGTCGCGGACGATTCGGTGCTCTTCCGAGAGGGGCTGGTCCGGGTCCTGGCCGAGCACGGGCACGAGGTCGTGGCCGCCGTAGGGGACGCGAACGCAGCGTACGAGGCGATCGTCCAGCAGTTACCAGATCTCGCGGTTCTCGACATCAGAATGCCGCCCGACATGGAGTCCGACGGTGCCCGGGTCGCTGCTCGCGTGCGGGCGCAGGTGCCGAGCGTCGGCGTCCTGTTGCTGTCCCAGCACATCGAACTGCGGCACTGCCTCGACCTCATCGGCACTCCCGGTTTCGGGTACCTGCTCAAGGACCGCGTGCTCGACCTGGCCGACTTCGACGCTTCTGCCCGCCGCGTCGCGGACGGTGGTTCGGCGCTCGACCCTCAGATCATCCGCGCGCTGGTGCGCTCGCGGTCCGCACCCTCGGCGATCGCCTTGCTGACCGAGCGGGAACGCGAGGTGCTCGGCCTCGTCGCCGAGGGCCGCTCGAACGCGGCGATCGCGCAGTCGCTGCACGTCTCCGAACGCACCGTTGAGGCGCACATGCGCTCGGTCTTCACGCGTCTTGGCCTCAGCGACGACGGCAGCACTCATCGCCGCGTGCGCGCGGTCCTCTCCTACCTCGACGAGCGACTCGGCGAGCGCGCGTCAGACCTTTCGTGACCCCGGTCTGATCGGGGACCTTGGGCCCTACCGGAGCCGACGGAGTCGTTGCGAGGGTCACTGCATGACCGACCTGCTTCCGGAGACCGACCCGTTCGTGCAAGCCAAGCGTGGGATCGCGACGACCGGCACGACCGACCGCGAACGAGCCCTCATCGAACTGCTCGCCGAGCACGGGGCCGGCGAGGGCGAGCTCCTCGCGGCGTACGAGCGACTCGAGGACTCCGTGGACTCGCCCGCGATCCGGTACCTGATCCAGCTCGTCATGGACGACGAACGCCGCCACCACCGCGTTCTCGGTGAGATCGCCAACGCCATCGCGTGGGGCGATCACGCGGCACCGATCGGCACCCACCGGACTCCCCCGCTCGGCGCCGTGCACGACGATCCCGAGCTCCGGGACGCCACGCGTGACCTGCTCGCCTTCGAGCATCGCGACGTCCAGGCACTCCGTGCCCTGCGCGAGGCATTCAGGGACGCGCAGGACACCACGATCTGGGCGCTGCTCATCGATCTCATGATCCTCGACACGAAGAAGCACGCTCGGATCCTGGAGTTCATCCTCGGCGACAACTGACGACCAGCCGCCGCTGCTCAGCCCAGAATGCAGCCCCGGCGGTCAAGCAACCGTTGTAGAACCGGGTGACCCCTCGGTGGTCGAGCGTAGTCGAGACCACGGTCACCAAGGTCTGAGTCGAAAATGGCCTGGCAGTACGCTGGGTGGCCACGACCGCAGTCGGATTTTCCACCGTCCAGGGCGGCCCGAAGGGCCCGAGGTGCTGCTCCGAAAGAGCTGACGCAACCAACCGTCGGTCGAGCGTAGTCGAGACCATGATCGCCGACGTGGTCTCGACTACGCTCGACCACCGAGTACTCGCCCGGTCTTTCACGCGCCGACGGGCGCGCGTCACCAGGCCCAACGTGACTCGACTGCGCTCGACCGACGTGTGGTTGCGGCCGCCCGTTTCGACTTAGACCACCCGCCTCGATCACCGTCGCGAGCCCCCGGTGCTCCTCGCTCGGCGGGGTCCTCGTCCGCTACTCGGGACGCGGCTCACGTGAGCCGCTCGGGTGCGAGCGGGCAACGCCCCGTACCTGCTCCGATCGCCGTTGGTCGTGACACACGTGGATTGGCGACGACAAGGACCTTGCGCTCGCGATAGGGCGGGCAGACCAGGTCCGGCTTCACCTCCGCATTAGACGCATCAGCGGGGGAGACAGCTGCGCGCCCACAAGCGGTCCCAGGTCAGCATCCACTTCGACGAACGGGACGGCGTGGCCGTCCAAGCTCGCTGTGAGCAGGCGAGAAGCAGACGCCTAAAGACTCAACCGGTTTGCGTCGATCAGGCGGGTATCGATGCAGTTCAAGCTGCACGCCGCGGTTCTACCGAGCAGATCCCGACGGGGAGTGTGTTGAGTTGCTGGTGACGATCCACCGCGGCATTACCTTCTCAGCGCTCACCCTTGGCCTCGTCGCAGCTGGCCTCGTGCAAGTTCCAGCCGCACCGGAGCAGGCCTCAGCTGTCCAGGGAACGCTGCTCACGACCGTGCCCGCGGCAAGCGAGACCGCAATCGCACTGTCGGGTCGCCACCACCACCGCCTCGCACCCTTACGGCCGTACGTTGCACGCATCTCACCAAGTTCAGGGAGTCCCGCTGGGGGATACCTGATCTCCATTCGAGGAAAGCGGCTGCATGGCATCAAATGGGTGAAGTTCGGTGACAAAAAGACTCGGAAAGTCGCCGCTCTGGGAAGGAAGGAGATCGCAGTCCAGGTTCCGTCCGGTAGAGGAACCGTACACGTCACGGTGCGCAACCAAGCTGGGGTCAGCAACAGAACGAAGTTCCACTACCGAGTAGCCACACCGACTCCGACACCCAAACCGACTCCGACACCCACACCGACACCCACACCCACACCCACACCGACTCCGACACCCACACCGACACCCACACCTACGCCGATCGTGTGGAACTCGATCAACGCGAACGCCGCGTCGTCCTGCGGAGTCAAGACGGACGGTTCCGCATGGTGCTGGGGCTACCTCACCGATGGAAACACGGCCGGCGGAACTGAGACGAACTCCACGACTCCTGTGGTTGTTCCGGGCTCGTGGGAGGCAGTCAGCGTTGGAAACACCCACACGTGCGGCCTCATGGCTGACGCAACAGCCTGGTGCTGGGGCGACAACTTTCATGGACAACTCGGCAACGGGACATTTACGCGTTCGGCACAACCGGTGCGAGTCTCCGCGCCAGGGTCATGGATCGCGATCGACGCAAGCCCGAGTCACACGTGTGGAATCAAGACTGATCATTCCGCTTGGTGCTGGGGTTCGAACAACAAGGGGAAGCTCGGCGATGGAACGTCGCTCAGTTCAACGATCCCGGTCAAGGTTGCCGGCGCTGGAGGTTGGGCGGCGCTTGCCGCGAGCGAGTATCACACCTGCGGCGTCAGACTAGATCACACGGCTTGGTGCTGGGGAGACAACGGCTCTGGGCAGCTCGGCAACGGGAACACAGTCTCATCAATGATCCCGCTTCAAGTCGTCGGACAATGGACCGCCATCAGCGCTGGAGCGAACAACACATGCGGGCTCAAGGAGGACCGCACCGCATGGTGCTGGGGCGACAACCGGTTCGGTCAACTCGGCAACGCAACAAACACTTCGTCCTCGACCGCCGTCCAAGTACCAGGTGAATGGATCATGATCCGTACGGGTAACAACTATGCATGCGGAATCCAGCCAGATCACACAGGATGGTGCTGGGGCTACAACAGCGACGGGCAGCGCGGCGATGGCACCACTACAGACTTCTCAAGTCCTCGGCAGTTCCCGGGCGAATGGACTAGCGTCGCCCCCTCCAGGTACGGCTACCACAGTTGCGGCATCCGCATGGATGGAATAGCCGCCTGTTGGGGACAGGGCAGGTCCGGGCAACTGGGGAACGGAACTACTTTCGACTCGGCGCTGCCCTGGGATATCCCTTGAGTCGAGCCCAGTGACGGCGATCCTCCGGATAGATACGACGACGGTTCCGCTGCACAAGACATAGGGCGGAGATTTCGCAGCGGCACTTGTCCCGAGGACGAGCGGTCAAGATCGCTGCCTTGCATAGCGGCGGGCACACGTGCGTTCGATCGAGTTGGGTCCGAGGCTGTCGGCCAACTGCACGATGTGGACCCGACGGCGGGTCAGATCGACCTTGAGTCCGAGCAGCACGCTCGTGGTGAGCGGGCTCGAGCGACGTCCGGCCAGTCCAGCATCGGCCTTGGTAACAGGCTCACGCCGGGCGCGAGCCGCTTCGGCCGCTGCGGCGAAGCCCCGGCGGGTGAGCTGCGAGCGTTGGCCGGTCAAGGGGTCACGCCCAACGGTGAGCTTGAAGTACCAGCTCGCACCGGGTTGGGCCTCCTCAGACCTCCGGTACCCGTCAACCCCCTCGTGAGAACGATGGTTCTCACAAGGTTCTCACGATCTTGGCCAAGACGAGCAGGACCGGCCGTCAGGCCTGTGACCTGCGATGATGGAGCGCGCCCGAAGGGATTCGAACCCCTAACCTTCTGATCCGTAGTCAGATGCTCTATCCGTTGAGCTACGGGCGCGTGGCCCGGAAGGCCGCCCGCGAGCATACCGGAGGGCGCGCCGGGTACCGAAATCCGGCGGGACCATCGCCCCTGTTCCGAAAGCGCCCGTCGGTGTGGGCTGGAGGCATGGCGGATGCGTCCGTACCGCCGCACCGAAGCTGGTGACGTCATGAACACGACAGTCCGGCACCCCGGCCCCGTGACCGTGCAGCGTCTGCCCGTCCGACCGGCCCTGCGCGCCAGTAGCGGGCTGCTCGCGTTGCTCGCCCTCGCCATCGCGGCAGCCGCCGGCGCGGCGGCGTCGACGGCGTGCGGAGGTGCGCTCAGCGGCCCGCCCGCGATGCAAGGGTCGGCGCGCGGCACCGCGTACGTCCTGCTCTTCGCCGCCGTCCCCACGATCGCCGCCGGTGCGGTGCTCGCGTGGCGCGGGTCGAGCCGGGGCCTGATCGCGGCGGCCGGCGGGCTGGGGTACGCGATCTACAACGCGGTCCTGCTGTTGTTCCTCACCCCGTACAACCGGTACTTCCTGCTGTACGTGGCAGCGCTCGGCACGGCCCTCTGGGCATTGGTCGCGCTGCTCCGCGCCACCCGGCCGGACGCGGTACGGCTCCGGAGCAACGTGCGCCACGCGCCCCGCGCCTTGGCGGTGTTCATGCTCGTCGTCGTCGCCTTCAACGGGCTCGCCTGGCTGCGCCAGATCCTCCCGTCGATCACGGCTGCCGACCCGGCGTCGGTGCTGGCGGGCACCGGCGTCATGACGAACGCCGTCTGGGTCCAGGACCTGGCGGTGTGGCTCCCGGTCGCCACCGCAGCCGCGCTCTGGCTGTGGCGGCGCAGCCGTCTCGGACCGTTGATCGCCGGTGCCACGCTCGTCTACTGGGTGCTGGAGTCCGCGAGCATCGCGGTCGACCAGTGGGCCGGGTCGCACGCCGACCCCAGCTCGCCGGTCGTCGCAGCCGAGATGACGCCGCTGTTCGCGGTGCTCGGCGTCGTCACGCTCGCGGCGACCGTGGTCCTGCTGCGGGTGATCGAGCCGGGCAGCGGGGTGCCCCGTTCCCTCAACGCTGGTAGGTCGGGGTGATGACAGCCCGCGCCAGCGTGTGGAACGCCAGGTTGAACCCGACCACCGCTGGCCGCACGGACGCGTCGACACCCAGGCTCGGGACGTCGACCGCATGCACGACGAACATGTAGCGGTGCACGTGGTCGCCCTCCGGGGGCGCCGGTCCGACGTAAGCGGGCGAGCCGGCGTCGCCGGCGACGTGGAACCCGCCCGGAAGGGAGTCGTCTGCCGCGCCGGAGCCGCCGGCCAACGCCGTCACGTCGGCGGGAAGGTCCACCACGACCCAGTGCCAGAACCCGGACCCGGTCGGCGCGTCCGGGTCGAAGCAGGTGAGGACGAACGACGCGGTCCCGTCCGGCGCGCCGTCCCAGGCCAGTTGCGGTGAGGTGTTCTCGCCGTCCTGGGTGAACCTACGGTCCATCGGCTCGCCATGACGCACGTCCTCGCTCGTCACCCGGAACGACCCGGCCTTCGGCAGGTAGTCGTACGGGTCGGGTGCTACAGGTCGTTGCAGGGTCATGTCCGCTCCTCCAGTCGCGCGGCCGGTTCGTTGGCGTCGAGGTGGTAGCTGCTTGGCTCCCGCGGGGCACGGCCGGCGGGCTGCCGGGTCTCCGGCGGGTCGGGGTACGCCGGCACGTCGACCGTGATGTCGGTGCCCGAGCGCAGCGTGAGCCGCTCGCCGTGATGGATCAGCCTGACCGAACCGCCGTGGTTGGCGAGCCGATAGGTGACCTTCCTGCCGTCCGTGTCCACCGAGAGCCGGTGCCCACGGTGGCGGATGGTGAAGGCGAGCCGGTCGATCCCGGACGGCAGGCGCGGCGCGAACTCGAGGACCCCGTCGTGGTCGCGGAACCCGCCGAAGCCCGCGACGAGCGCCATCCAGGCACCGGCGAGCGAGGCGATGTGCAGCCCGTCGCGCGTATTGCGCGCCAGGTCGTGCAGGTCCATGAACGCGGCCTCGCAGGCGTACGCGTACGCCAGGTCCAGCGCACCCACCTCCGCCGCGATGACGGCCTGCGTGCACGCCGACAGCGACGAGTCACGCACCGTGAGCCCCTCGTAGTACGCGAAGTTCCGCGCCTTCTGCTCGGCCGTGAACGCATCGCCGCGCAGCTGCATCGCGAGGACCAGATCCGCTTGCTTGACGACCTGCTTGCGGTAGAGCTGGAAGTACGGATAGTGCAGCAGCAGCGGGTACGAATCGCTCGGCGTCGCCTCGAAGTCCCAGCACGCCAGATCGGTGAATCCGTCGCTCTGCGAGTGTACGCCGAGCTGCTCGTCGTACGGCACGTACATGGTGTCCGCGGCCTTGGTCCAGTTCGTGACCTCGCCCTTCGTCACGCCGAGCCGCTCCGCGGTCTCGCGGTTGCGCTTGACGGCCTCGACCGCGGCGCGCAGGTTCCGCTGCGCCATCAGGTTGGTGTAGACGTTGTTGTCCTGCACGGCGCTGTACTCGTCCGGTCCGGTCACCCCGTCGATCCGGAAATGGCCGTCGCGGCCGTGCTGTCCCAGCGAGCACCAGAGCCGCGCTGTCTCCACCAGCAGCTCGACCCCCGTGCTCGCCGCGAAGTCGAGATCGTGCGTGGCGTCGTGATAACGCACCACGGCATCGGCGATATCGGCGTTGATGTGGAACGCCGCCACCCCCGCCGGCCAGTACGCCGAGCACTCCTCGCCGTTGATCGTGCGCCAGGGAAAGGTCGCACCGCCCAGCCCGAGCGACTCCGCACGCTCCTTCGCCTTGCCGATCGTCTCCAGGCGCCAGCAGAGCACATCCCGCGCCGCGTGCGGCCAGGTGTGGATCAGCACGGGCAGCACGAAGGTCTCGGTGTCCCAGAAGCAGTGTCCGTCGTACCCGGGTCCGGTCAGGCCCTTCGCTGCGACCGGGCGACGCTCTGCGCGGATCGAGGCCTGCAGCACGTGGAACAGCCCGAACCGCACCGCTTGCTGCAGCGCCGGTGCGCCCTCGATCTGCACGTCCGCGCCGGCCCAGAACTCGTCGAGCACTGCACGCTGCTCGTCCCGCAGTCCGTCCCACCCGGTGAGCTTGGCCCCGGTGAGCCCTGCGGCCACCTGGTCCCGCAACGCCGGCGTGGAGCGGATGGACGACCAGCCGTAACTGACGAACTTGAGCAGCCGCAGCCGTTGTCCGGGCTGCAGCTCGGTCGCGAACGTCGTGCGGCCCCAGTCCGGACGGCACTCGGAGGCGACCTCCAGCGGAGCGTCGTCGGGCCCTTCGAACAGATGGTCGCACGCGACGGCGACCTCGATGCGGCTGCTGCGGGTGCGGTGCTGCAGGTGCAGTTCGGTGCCGCGGCAGTCGTGCTCGATGGGTTCGAGCGGCGAGTCGAGGACGGCGGCGGTGCGCGGGTCCGCGCTCGCCGGAGGCAGTGCCTCGTTGGCGACCAGTTCCGACTGCAGCACGATCCGGACCGGCTCGTCGGTCGCCTCCACCTCGTACGAGATCGCGAGGATCGACCGGTGAGTGAGCGACACCAGCCGCTCGGTGCGCACGTGCACCGCCTTGCCGTTCGGTGTCGCCCAGTGGACCTCGCGGCGCAGCACGCCGGCTCGGAGGTCGAGGGTCCGCTCGTGCTCGAGAAGCGTGCCGTACCGCACGTCGAACGGCTCGTCATCCACGAGCAGGCGGATCAACTTGCCGTTCGTGACGTTGATGACCGTCTGCCCTGACTCCGGATAGCCGTATCCCGCCTCGGCGTACGGCAGTGGACGCCGCTCGAACACCGAGTTCAGGTAGGTGCCCGGAAGCCCGTGGGGCTCCCCCTCCTCCAGGTTCCCGCGTACGCCGAGGTGCCCGTTCGAGAGCGCGAAGACCGACTCGGTGCGCGCGAGGTCGTCGAGGTGCAGCGAGCTGACGCGTACCGCCCACGGCTCGACCTCGAAGATCGCTTCGGCTTCAGCGGTTCCCGGGCCGACGGCGCGTTGTTGCAGCGGCTGGCCCGGCTCGTCGTCCGGCGCATGCTCCACGAACCCGTCGACGCTCGCGCTCACCGTTCTCCCTCCAGCAGTTCGGCAAGATCCATGACGACGATGTCGGCGCCCCCGGACCGCAGTGCAGCAGCGTGATCGACCCGGTCGACGCCGACGACGTAGCCGAAGCGACCGGCCCGACCGGCCTGCACCCCGGCGATGGCGTCCTCGAAGACGGCGCTCGCGGCGGGCTCCGCGCCCACCGCCGCGGCCCCGGCAAGGTACGTGTCGGGCGCCGGTTTTCCGGCCAGTCCGCGTTCCTTGGCAACGAATCCGTCGATCCGGGCGTCGAAGCGGTCGGCGATCCCAGCCTGCTCGAGCACTGCTGCCGTGTTCTCGCTCGCCGAGACGACAGCGACCCGCAGTCCGGCCGCTCGCACCGCGTCGAGGTAGCGGACCGAGCCATCGAAAACCGTGACTCCGTCGGTGCGCAGGTGTTCCTGCACCAGGTCGTTCTTGCGCCGGCTCAGTCCCTGCACGGTAGGGGCACCCGGCGGGTCGTCGGGACTTCCTTCGGGCAGGCGGATGTCTCGCGAGGCCAGGAAGTCCCGCGTGCCGTCGGCGCGCGGCTTGCCGTCGACGTACCTGTTGTAGTCGGCCAGCGTGAAGGGCCGGAACCCGGTGCCGTCCCGATCACGCAGGAAGTCGTCGAACATGTGCTTCCAGGCGGCACGGTGCACGGAGGCGGTGTCCGTCAGCACACCGTCCATGTCGAACAAGCAGGCTCGGATGCCCTGCGGCAGCCCGAGCTTCGAATGATCAGGCACGGTGCCAGCACATCATCATTCGGCGGTACCCCGCTACATTTCGATGCAGGGCGGACAACGTCCGTGCGAAGGAGTCGCGATGGATCTCGGCCGGTGGGACTTCCGACAGCGACCGTCCGGGTTGTTCCGGCGGGTACTGCACCTGCCGGACCTCGTGCTGCGACACGGTCTCGGATTCCTGTTCGGCGAGCGGCTGCTGCTTCTCACGCACGTCGGCCGCGTCTCCGGCGTCCCGCGCTACACCACCCTCGAGGTGGCCGAGCACGACCGACTGTCGGGCGAGTTCCTCGTCGTCTCCGGCACGGGCCCTGGCGCGGACTGGTACCGCAACGTGCGCGCGCATCCGGCGGCGAGCATCACGGTCGGACGGCGGACCTGGGTCCCGGAGCAGCGCTTCCCGAGCGCAGCGGAGGCCGGGCTGCGCTTCGGCCGGTACGAGCGACGTCACCCACGCGCCGCCCGCCGCCTGCTCGCGCTGATGGGGCAGTCGTACGACGGCTCTGATTCTGCACGGGAGCGCATGATGGAGCAGCTGCCGATGGTCGCCTTCAGCGACACCGGCTCGACCGCAGCGCCGTCCCTCACGTAACGGCGTGAGGAGCCGTCCTCCAACTCCGACTGCAACATCGTCAGTACGTGAAGGGGACCCCGGGAAGAACACCCGGGGTCCCCCTTCACGCATTGGCGGAGGCGGAGGGATTTGAACCCTCGATGGGGTTGTAGCCCCAAACCCGCTTAGCAGGCGGGCGCCATAGACCGGACTAGGCGACGCCTCCAGCACGGACAGGGTACCGGAGCCGCGCGGTGGCCCGGACCGTCGTAGGGCGGCCGGGCTCCGTAGACTGCGTGGCCGAGGACCGCCACGTACGAGGAGCGTCATGACCGACGACGAGACTTCCGCCCGCCGCCCGCTTCCCACGGTCGGCGCCGTCGTCGGAGTGGTGATCGCCGTACTCTTCGGCGCGCTGTTCGCGTGGCTGGCCGGACTGTCGCTCGGTGCGGGCGGGGTCGTCGTGACGACCGTGCTGATGGCGGGCTGGGCGGTCTTCGCCGCGTACCGGTACGGGCCCGACAGCGCCGATCACCACCAGAGCCCCGCCGGCTGAACCGGTAGGACCGCTCGCTGTAGCCTGCGGGCTCAGCCGTCGTCGCGGAAGGCGACGACGGCGCCCTGCAACTCGCGCGTCATCCCGTCCAGCTCGTCAGCCACCAGCGCCGCCCGGCTCGACGCGGCGGCAGAACGCCGGGCGCCTTCGGACACCTCCGCCATCGCTGCCGCGACCTGGCCCGAGGAGACGCGTTGCTGCTCGGTGGCGACGGAGATCTCCAGCGCGGCCGTGGTCGTCTGCGCGACCATGGTCGAGAGCTGCTCGAGCACCAAGGCGATTCCCCTGGCGCGCTCGACGCCGGAATGCGCCTCCCGGGCACCCACCTGCGACTCCTTGATCGCGACGACGGTCTCCTGCTGGGCGCGGGCGACGATCTGCTTGATCTCCCCGGCGGACTTGCGCGAGCGTTCGGCGAGCCGCCGCACCTCGGCGGCGACGACGGCGAACCCGGTCCCCTGCTCCCCGGCTCGCGCCGCCTCGATCGCCGCGTTCAACGACAGCAGGTTGGTCTGGTCGGCGATGTCGTCGATGACCTCGACGATCCGGCCGATCTCGAGGCCCATCTCCCCGAGCAGGGCGGCGCGCTGCTCGATCTGCTCGGCACGCGAGGATAGCGAGTCGAGCGCGGCCACCGACTCCTCGACCGCCTTGCGGCCCTCGCTTACGAACTGGGCCGCCTCGGTCGTCAGGCGCGCGACGGCCTCGGCGGTAGCTGCGATCTGTGCCGCTGTCGCCGCCAGCTCCTGCATCGACGTCGTCGTCTCGACCGCCACCGACGTCTGCTGGTCGGCGACGGCCGCGTTCTCCTGCACGGCCGCGAGCATCTCCGTCGCCGAGCCCGCGAGGTGCTGGGCGCTCACGCGCACCTGTCCCACGAGCGAACGCAGGGCCGACAACGTGCTGTCGAAGGCGGCCGTGAGCACGAGCAGGTTGTCGTCCTCGACACCCTCCTCACGGGCCAGGACAGCGAGCCGCCCGGCGACGGTGAGGTCGCCCTGCTGGGCGAGCAGCAGCAGCTCCGACAGGTCGTCGACGCGCGCGCGCAGCACCTCCCGTTCCCAGACCCGGCGCTCGGAGTCCTCGTAGAGGTGCCGCGCGTTCAGCATCACCAGCAGGAACAGGCACGGAGCACCGATCGTGAGCGCGAGGGCCAGCGGTAGCTGCGGCCCGGACCACTGGCCGTTGACCGCGGCCGAGCCGGCAGCGAGGACGCCGAGCAGCGCGGCCGAGACCTCCCCCAGCCTGGTGACCCACACGTTGGCCAGGTACGCCGCGGGCAGCAGCGCCACGAACCAGAGCGGGCTGCTGGCCCCACCGGTCACGTACGTGGTCGACACCACGAGCAGCAGCTGCAGCGCCGCGGTGACGCCGTCCCAGAAATCGGTCTGCGCGTAGGTGTCTCGCCGGCGCGTGGCGCGCACCGCCAAGGCCGTCGCAGCAGCGGCCGTGACGAGCTGCGCGCCGACGAGCACCCAGCCGCTGGCCGGCAGCCCGGTCGCGAGCAGGAGCACGGTGAACAGCACGAGCCCGCCATGCATCGCGCTGGTCTCGATCAGGTTGCGGCGGGTGAACTCGAGCGAGTCGCCCATGACCCGGACCTCGGCGATGCGCGACCGCACCGCGGCCGCCGCGGAGGCGCCGGTGCCGGGCGTGCTGTCTGCCACGTCCGCTGCTCCTTCGCCTGACCTGCCCGACGCTGACGACTGGCTACATCGACCGGTCCCGCGCAGACCTGAAGCATGTCACCCGTGGGTGAGCAGTGATTGCTCCGAGAAGCGGAAACTGGTTGACGCCCTTACGGTGCTGTGAAGGACGCTTCCAACGCTGGGAGCGAGAGCACACTGGAGGTGCTTCATGACGCTGCTCATCGTGTTGCTGGTAGCCGCGGTAATCCTCTTCGGCATCGGCCTTGGTACCACCCTGAAATGGTTGCTGATCATTGCGGCGATCCTGCTGATCGCCGGACTGATCAACGGGGTCGTGCTCGGCCGGCGCAGTCGTACGTGACAGGTCGCGGCCGCCGCGCCCGCCACCGATCCGCCGTCCCGGCACCAGCCGGGGCGGCGGTCGCCGCTTCGGACGGCGGTGATGTTCTCGCTCAGTAGCTCTCGCTCGAGCCGCAGCCGTCGACGATGGCGACTCCTGCGCTGGTACCGACGAGCGCGGCTCCGGCGTCGAGCAACGCGACCGTCTGCTCGTACGACGTGATCGCACCGGAGGCCTTCACGAGAACGCCTTCCGGGGCGCGTTCCACCAGATAGCGGATGCTCTCGACGTTGGCCGTTTCCACGGTGCCGCTGCTGGCGTTCTTGAGGTACGCAGCGCCCGCCTCGACCGCGAGCGCGATCGCCGTCTCGCGTTCGGGCGCGGTCAGCAGGGGCAATTCGAGCATCACCTTTACCGGCACTCCGCTCGCCACCACACCGGCGATGTCGTCGCGGAACGCGGCGTAGCGCCCGCTCTTGAGCCACCCGATTTGCACGCCCATGTCGAGTTGCTCAGCGCCGAGGCGCACCAGCTCGGCGGCCTCCGCGGCCTTTCCGGCGCTCGTCATGACCCCGACCGTGGGGAAGTCGAGCGCGGACGCGACGACGGCATTGCTCCCCCGCAGGATGTCCGCCGCGAGCGGCACCCATGGGCCGGGGACCATCGCCGCGTCGAAGCCGTACTCGAGGCACTCCTCGACGTGGGCGCGGACCTGCTGCTCCGTCGCGTCGGCGCGGATCAGGGTGTGCTGGATGTAGGGGGCGAGCTGGGCGGGCGCGAGGAGTGCGGCAAGCATGCGGTCATGCTACACCCTGCGACTGGACAGGTATGTACACTTCGTCAGATTGCGGGATCGAGCCGCTTCTGCTCCGCAAACTGTCTAGCGCTTCCGTAGTCCCCTGCCCAGAGTGCACCGCAGTGCGAGAGATAGGTCGGCGTGGCGACCGGCGGCACGGTGCTCTTGGGTGCCCGGCTGCGCCGGTCGGCCAGGTCGGCGAGCGCAGCGACCCCGGCGGCGAGCGCCTCGACGTACTGGCGGCGGGCGAGCCGTTCCGCACCCAGCAGCCGGTCCACGACCGCGGCGGTACGGCTCACGACGGCGTCGCGGATCTCGGCACCCCGTGCACCATCGGCCCGACCGCGCGGATCGTCGCCGAGCACGCCGTCCAGCGGTTGTCCGTCGGGTACGGCCTGCAGGTCGACGAGCTCGGGACGGCTCGCCAGCAGCATGGACGTCTCGCCGACCGCGGCGTGATCGCCGGGGTAGAGGTCGGTCACCACGTCGTACGCGGTCAAGGGGACCACGGTCGCGGGGGACCGTCGCATCACCTCGACCGCCGCACGCTTGAGCGCGAGAGTCTGGTCGAGCCCGAAGTGACCGGTGAACCCGACGATCACCTCGAACCCCATCTCGGCGAACTGTTCGAACAGCGTCCGCAGCAGCGGCTCGACCAGGTCGATGGGCAGATTGAGGGTGTGCGGGTACGGGACCCCGCCGACCGCCCAGTACGACGTGGGCGCGAGCACCGCGTCGCACTCCGCTGCGATCCGGGAGCCGACGTCGTCGGCGACGAGCCCGTCGAGCCCGAGCGGGAGGTGGTAGCTGTGCCACTCGATGGTGCCGAACGGCAGCACCAGCACCGGCTTCTCCGCGAGCCGGCGTTCGAGCTGGTCGGGTCGCAGCTCCTCGAGCCGGTGATACGTCATGCTGCCTCCAGGTCGACGACGGTCCGCACGCCCGATCCGCTCTGTTCGGTGAACAGCTCCGGAACCTCGGCCAGTGCGATGGTGCGAGAGACGAAGGGGTCGAGTTCGAGCCGGCCCTGCAGGTACCAGTCCGCGAAAAGCGGCAGGTCGCGTTCGGGCGCGATGTTCCCGTAGATGCAGCCCTGGATCCGTTGCTGGCGGCTCAGCAGCGTGCGGGGCGAGAACCCGGCCACCGCGTCGCGTGCGGTGGCACCGAGCAACGTCACGGTGCCGCCGCGGGCCAGCAGGGAGACCGCGAGCTCGACGAGCTGCGCGGCGCCGACCGCCTCCAGCACGTGGTCCGCGCCGAGCCCGGCCGTGAGGTCGTGTACGGCACCCCGCACGTCGTCGGCGGCGGCGATCAGGTCGGTCGCGCCGAGCCGGCCGGCGAGCGCGAGGTGCTCGGGGTCGTGGTCGGTGACGATGATCCGTCCGGCTCCGGCGATCCGCGCTCCTTGCACCGCGTTCAGTCCCACCCCGCCGGCACCGAGCACCACCACGGTGTCGCCCGGCTGGATCCGCGCGCCGTACAGGGCGGCGCCGACTCCGGTCGCAACGGCGCACCCCAGCAGCGCGGCTGCGGCGAACGGCAGATCCGGACGGACCTTGACCACCCCGGCGGCCGGCACCACAGCGAAGGGGCAGAACGTGCCTGCGTTCAGCATCACCGCGAGCGGCTCGCCCCCGTGGTGCACCCGCGGCGCGGCGGTCCCGCGGACGCCGTCGCAGAACTCCCGGCGCCCGCTCACGCAGTACCGGCACCGGCCGCACTTGGGTTGCCAGTTCACGACCACGTGGTCCCCCGGCTCGACCGTCCGGACCGCCGCGCCGGCCGCGAGCACAACCCCGGCGCCTTCGTGCCCGAGCACCACCGGGACCGCGCGCGCGTCACGTACCGCCGCGAGGTCGGTGCGGCAGACGCCGCTGGCACGTACGCCGACGAGGACCTCGTCCGCTCCGGGGTCCGCGATGCTCACCTCGCGCAGCACCGGCGGACGGCCATACGCCTCGAGGACGACGGCCGGCGCCTGGCGCATCAGACGGGGATCGCGTCGGCGTCCCGGAAGCTTCCGGCGGGCACCGGCACCAGCTCTTCGTACCGGCCGTACTCGCGCACGTGCCGGAACGGCTCGTTGTCGACGGCGTTGTACGACGCGATGTAGCCCCAGCGCGGGCCGTCGCTGCGGTTGGCGTCCGAGCGGTGCAGCAGATTGCAGTCGAACACGAGCGCGTCCCCCGCATCCATCTCGACGTACTGCAGGTCGAACCGCTCGAGCGCCGCCGCGAGGTACTCGGCGTCCACCACCGTCTGCCCGTCGACCCGGTCGTGGTCGAGCCGGCCCAGGCGGTGCGAGCGCGGCAGCACCTGCAGGCAGCCGTTCGCGCGGGTGGAGTCGTCCAGCGCCAGCCAGATGCTGAGCATGTCCGGCGCGAGGCATTTGTTCTGGTACCAGTAGCCGTAGTCCTGGTGCCACTCCCAGGCGCCGCCGATGCGCGGTTCCTTCATCGTCATCTTGTGGCTGTAGAGGTAGGTGTCGCGCCCGATGATCTGCCGGGCGATGTCGACCAGCCGCTGGTCGCGGGCGACCCGGCCGTAGAAGCTGTCGTCCGCGCGGTACCACATCTTCAGCAGCGTGGTGTTGCCCTCGGTGTCGCCCTTGGCCATCAGACCTTCGGACTCTGCCGCACCGCGCAGGTCGCTGCGCGCCCGGTCGCGGAAGGCCGTCACCTCATCCGGTTGCAGCAGCCCCGGGATGATGACGAATCCCTCTGCTTCGTACTGGCTCAGTTGCTCAGCGCTGAGCATGGACTACTCCTATCGGTGCGGTGTGGGTGTCGTTGGCGGAACGCGGGCACTCAGCCGGCGTCCGGTCGCGCCGCCGCGCGGCGCAGGATCCCCGCGAGGTCGTGGCCGAACTGGTACGCGCGCTCACTGGTGCTGTCCTGGAGCCAACCGCCGTGCAGCAAGCCGTAGACCCGCACGAGCGTCGCGGGCACCCCGGCGGCCGCGAGCCGTTCGGCGTACTCCTCGCCCTCGCTGCGCAGCGGGTCGAGCGAGACCGTGACGATGGTCGCCGGCGGCAGGCCCTCGAGCGGCGCCGCCAGCAGGTCGGCGTAGCGGGGCGTCTCGTCACCGACATAGAGGTCCCAGAAGAACTGCATGGTCCGGGTGGTCAGCGCGAACCCTTCGCCGTACGCCTCGTACGAGGGGCTGACGAAGTCGCGCGTGACGACCGGGTAGATCAACAGTTGGTGGTCGATGGCGGCGAACCCGTTGTCGCGTAACCGTTGTGCAGCACCGGCCGCCAGGTTGCCGCCGCTGGAGTCGCCGGCCACCGCGAAGAACCCGTCGTCACCGCCGAGCTCGGCGAGGTTGTCGTAGGCCCAGGAGATCGCGGTGCAGCAGTCCTCGAGTGCGGCCGGGAACGGGTGCTCGGGCGCGAGCCGGTAGTCGAACGCCAGGACGGCGCAGCCTGATTCGACAGCGAGCCGGCGTACGAGCGGGTCGTAGATCTCGACCGAGCCCACCTCCCAGCCACCGCCGTGGACGAAGACGACGAACGGCGCGGGCCGGTCGTGGGGGCGGTAGAGCCGGGCAGAGAGCTCGCCGTGCTCGGCGGGGATCACCAGGTCGCGCACGTGCGCCACCTGCACCGGTTCGCGCATGAGCGCCCCGGCGTCGGCCATCGTCTGGCGCGCCTCGGCCGGCGTCATCTGCCACCAGTCCTTGGCGTCGGGTATCCCCGCCGCGTCCGCCAGCACCTTCGCCGCGCCTGGATCGATGTAGTCGTCCATTCACTTCCTCCCCAGTCCGGATCCGTGCCGGTCGCGGTTCGTCATCGGGCCAGCCAGGAGGAGACGCGGAGCTTGTCGCCGCGGATCCACACGTCCGAGTATTCGATCGGCTGGCCGTCCGGCTCGAACGACACCTGTTCGAGGTACAGCACCGGCTCACCCGGCTCCATCTCGAGCAGCTGGGCGATCTCCGGAGTGGCGGCCTGTGCCTGGAAGGTGCGCTGCACCCCGCTGACCACGATGTCGAAGTCCTCCTCCAGCACCGTGAACAGCGCGCGGCCGCCGAGGTCGGCGGACTCCAGGCCCGGGCACAGCGACGCGATCACGTAGTTGTCGAGGACGAACACGGGCGCGCCCTCGACCGAGCGCACGCGGCGCAGCGCCACGACCTGCGCCTCCTGGTCCAGCAGGTGCAGGTGGGCGGCGACCGCCGGGGCGGCGAGCTCCACCGCGCGCCGCAGCACCTTGGTGTCGTAGCGGACGCCGTCGCGGTCGAGCGCCTCCGAGGTCGAGATGATCTCCTGGGCGAAGGACTGCTCGAGCATCTGCGACGCCACGAAAGTGCCGCGTCCCTGGTGCTGGACGAGCAGCCGTTCTGCGAGCAGCGTCTTTATCGCACGGCGGATGGTGCCGCGCGCGACCCCGAGCAGGGTCGCCATCTCCGGCTCGCTCGGCAACCGCATCCGCGGTGGCCACCGCCCGGAGACGATGCGCTGGCGCAGCATCCCCGAGATCTGGTCGTGCAGCGGCTCCGGAGACGTGCGGCTCAGCAGCGCCGCGAGCCCCTCGATCTGCTCGTCGATCGCGACGGTCATCGCGTGCCTCCGCTGCTGCGCATCATGAGCCCAGCCGGTCGCGGTAGTAGTCCGGCACGACGACATCGGGATTGGTGAACCAGGCAGGGACGTCGACGCCGCTCGCGAGCAGGACGTTGCCCCAGGGTTCGAACGCGCCGGTGCGTACGACCGCTTTGGCGCGCCCGGCGGCTTCGGCGAGCATCTCGGTATGGGGCACGGTGCCGACCTCGACTGTGGGCCACCGTGCGTCGAGCCATTCGTACAGTGGCGCGTTGTTCGTCTTCACCTCGTCGGCGACCGTGATGCCCTCGACGATCATCTCCTCGCCGATGAGGTCGAGCACGGTGCGCAGGGCCGGTAGGTCGGCGGTGACCGCCAGGTCGATCCGCCAGGCGCTGCGCGGGACGGGGAAGCCCGCGTCGACCACGAGCAGCTCGTCGCCGTGGCCGAGCGAGCCGATGGCATGGCACAGCTCGGCGTTGAGCAGTCCGGAGCGTTTCACGGCGTTCTCCTCGGTGGATCGGGCGATCGTCAGAGATCGCTCTGGTACGGCAGCGACGGGATCGGCAGCGGCCGAGTGACGCTGAAAGCCGCTGCGCGTACGGCGTACTTCGCGGCGGCCGCGGGCGCCTCGCCGCGGGACAGTGCGACCGCGTACGCCGCGTTGAAGGAATCACCCGCGCCGGTCGTGTCGACCACATCGACGACCGGCGCCGGCACCCGCTCGTGACCGTCGGTCCCACGCAGCAGGACACCCTCCGCGCCCAGCGTCAGCACGACGTTGGGCACGGCGTCGAAAACGCTGTGGGAGGCGAGCGCTGCCGGATCGGTATCGGGCGGCAGCCCGGTGAGCGTCGCCGCCTCGGTGCGGTTCGGGGTGATGTGGTCGACAAGCTCGAGCATGCCCGCTGGCAGTGTCTCCACCGGCGCAGGTGCCGGGTTCAGCACGGTCGTGACACCGGCCGCCCGGCCGATCCGCAACGCTTCGTGGGCGGTGGCGACCGGGATCTCCAGCCCGACGAGCATCACGCCGACGCCATCGAGCCGTTCCGCGAGCCCCTGCAGGGCGCCCGCGTCGAAGTCCGCGAGCACCCCGGGCACGATCGCGATCCGGTTCTCGCCCTGCGCGTCGACGAGGATGACGCCGACCATCGTCGAGCCGGGCAGCCTGCGGGTGAGGCTCGTGTCGACACCCTCCTCGTTCCACAGCTCGAAGGCGTTGGCGCCGTAGTGGTCCTCGCCGACCGCCGTGCACAGCAAGGTGCGAGCGCCGAGCCGGGCCGCGCCGACGGCCTGGTTCGAACCCTTCCCGCCGTGCGCCACGGTGAAGTCGGACCCGACGACAGTCTCTCCCGCGAGCGGGGCCCGGTCGAGCCGGACCGTGAGCCCGGCGCCGTAGCTGCCGACGACGACGATGTCCGACATCGCACCTCATTCGTACCGGGTGGATTTGTACTGGGTGGTCCACAGGGGGTTGCTCGGGGACTGTAACGCGCCGGGGGAGGCGCCGCAAGCATGTGCTCTCGACGGGACCGCGGCCCGGAGCACATGCCGAGCAGCCGTCAAACCGGCCTCGCCACAGGCAGATTTCCCATCCGGTCCACGGCCTGGGAGGATCGCGGGTGCGGCCGGCCAGAGGATTGCGACACGGACCATAACGGTTCGGTGACGTGCTTGACTATGTGACAGGTTGTCTACGATCATCCACAGCCACCAGGCATCTCCACAGGGCGGTGCCGGATAGCCCTCGTCGGAGGTCATAAATGCTCAGAAGAAGGGTCGCCGTGGTCGCGGCGCTCGGTGCTGCGTCCCTCGTCCTCGCGGCGTGTGGCGGCAGCTCCTCCTCGACGCCGGCGACGGACGGCACCCCGACCGACTCCTCACCGTCCGCGTCGGCGACCGGCACGCTCGCCGGCTTCGAGCTCGCCGACTACATCAAGGACCACGTCGCGTCCGGGCAGAAGCTGAAGTTCGTCTACATCACCAACGACCTGTCCAGCTCGTACACGGCGGCGCAGAAGGCCGGCGTCGAGAAGGCGGTGGCCGATCTCGGGGTCGACGCCGAGCTGCAGGGACCCCCGACCGGCAAGGCGGAGGACCAGGTCTCGCTGATCCAGACGCTCATCGCGCAGAAGCAGGTGGACGGCATCGTCGTCGCCGCGGTGAACGTCGACTCGCTCAAGCCGGTGATCCAGCAGGCGTTCGACGCGGGCATCCCGTTCGTCTCGGCCTTCACCGACCAGCCGAACTCCAAGCAGCTCGCGTTCGTCGGTGCCGACAACACCGCCTTCGGCAAGGAAGAGGGCAGCAAGCTGGCCGAGACCCTGCAGGGCAAGAAGGGCAAGGTCGTCGCCATCTCGGTCGACACCGCGGCCGGCTGGTCCAAGGAGCGCATGGACGGGCTGAAGGAAGGGCTCGGCGACAACCCCGACCTCGAGTTCGTCGGCCCGGTCAACACCGGCATGGAACCGGCCCAGATGTACAACGCGATCCAGAACGCGATGACGGCCAACCCGGACGCGCTCGCCATCGCCAGCGTCGACTGCTGCAGCATCGTCGGGGCGGCGAAGTGGGCCGAGAAGGAGGGCAAGTCGGGCAAGGTCGTGGTGATCGGCACCGATGCCCTGCAGGCCACGCTCGACTACATCAAGAAGGGCACGATCGCCTTCGCACTGAGCCAGGACCCGGTCGGCCAGGTCTTCACGGCGATCGAGATGATCAAGGACTACCTGGAGAACGGCACGCCGCCGGAGACGAAGATCATGCCGGCGCTCCTCGTCGACAAGAGCAACGTCGACACGACAACCCCTGAGGGATGACGGAAGACACCCTGCTGCAGAGCCCGCTCACGCTGCGCGTGAGCGGGCTCTGCAAGCGCTTCGGCGGAGTCCAGGCGCTGAACGACGTCAGCCTCGACTTCCCGCCCGGCAAGATCACGGCGGTGCTCGGCGAGAACGGCGCCGGCAAGTCGACGCTCATGACGATCATGGCCGGGCTGCAGCGTCCCGACTCCGGCACGCTGACCGTCGCCGGGACGGCGGTCAGCGGCTACTCGCCGAGCCAGATGTTGCACGAGCACCGGATCGCGCTCGTGCCACAGGAGATCGCGCTGTGCCGCGACCGCACCGTCGCCGAGAACGTGCTGCTCGGCAGGGAACCCGGCGTGCTGCCGTCGCGGCGCCGGATGAACGAGCAGACCCGGGCGCTGCTCGAGCAGATCGACACCCCCATCGACCCGCGTCAGGACGCCGGCCTGCTGTCGGTGGCCGAGCAGCAGCTCGTCCTGATCGCGCGGGCACTCGCCCGAGACTGCCGGGTGCTGATCCTCGACGAGCCCACGACCTCTCTCACGCCGAACGAGGCGTCGCGGCTGTTCGCGCTGCTGCGCCGGCTGCGCGACCGGGGCACGACGATCCTCTATGTCTCCCACCGGCTTCCCGAGATCATCGAGCTCGCCGACCTGGTCCACGTGCTGCGCGACGGCCGGCACGTCGCATCGTTCGATGCCGCGGAGGTCACGACCGACCGGCTCATCTCGGCGATGGTCGGGCGCGAGCTCGCCGCTGCTGTGCGCGACGACGGCCGTACGGTCGGCTCACCCCTGCTCGAGGTCGCGAACCTCTCCGCTGCCGCCTTCAGCGGCGTGTCGCTGACCGTGTGCGCCGGCGAGATCGTCGGCGTCGCGGGCCTTCCCGACTCCGGCAGCAACGCCCTCGTCGCCGCACTCTTCGGCGCCGTACCCGCGACCGGTGACGTGCGGCTCGACGGGGTGCGCCTGCGTGTCCGCTCGCCGCGGGACGCGATGCGTGCCGGGATCGGCTACGTGCCTGCCGAACGACGCTCGCAGGCGCTGTTCCCCGACCTCTCCGTCAACGACAATGCGACGGTGCTCGACGTCGAGACCTCGTCCCGGTTCGGCCTGGTCAATCACCGCCGGCTGCGTCGCATGGGTAAGGCGCGGCTCGCCGAGTACGACGTCCGCGGGAGCTCCGGCGGTGTCGTCACCGGGCTCTCCGGCGGCAACCAGCAGAAGGTCATCCTCAGCCGCTGGCTCGCCCGCGAGCCCCGCCTGCTGCTCCTGGACGACCCGACACGCGGCGTCGACGTCGGGGCGAAGTCGGAGATCCACGACCGTCTCGTCGACGTGGCGCGCAGCGGCGCCGCCGTCCTGATGTCCTCCTCGGACCTGCCCGAGCTGCTGCGGGTCTGCGACCGGATCGTGGTCCTCAGCCGCGGTCAGGTCACCGGTGCCGTCGATGCGCGTACCGCGACCGAGCAAGAGGTGATGGCGCTCGCCACCCGGTCCGTAGCCGCGAGCCCAGCGTGAACCGCCCGACCCACCCGCCGTCGACCCTGACGAGAGTGAACTGATGCAGACCGCCGTACCCCCCGTGAGCACGCCGCCTGCCGGCCCCCGTACGACCCGGAGCATGGTCGACCGGGTGATCCGCCAGCGCGAGCTCGGCGTGATCCTCGCGCTCGCCCTGCTCTGCGTCTACGGCATCTTCGGCACCGACGGCTTCCGCAGCAGCGACAACCTGCTCAACGTTGGTCAGCAGGCGTCGCTCATCGGGATCATGGCGGTCGGCGCCACGTTCGTCATCATCGCCGGCGAGATCGACCTGAGCGTCGGCTCGATCTACGTCCTGGTGAGCATGTGCGTCGGGATGCTGCTGCAGGCCGAGGTCGCGTGGCCGGTGGCGCTGCTTCTCGGGCTGGTCGTCGGCGGACTGTGCGGCCTGGTCAACGGTGTCATCACCGTCGGGCTGGGCCTGCCCAGCTTCATCGTCACGCTCGGGACGTTGAGCGTGTTCCGCGGGATCGCGCTGCTGATGACGAACGCCGCGCCGATCAGCCTCGACCAGACCATCCCGAACATCGAGGGCTTCGCCTACCTCGGCAACGGCCGCCCGTTCGGTATCCCGATGCAGCTGATCCTGATGTTGCTCGCCGTCCTGGTCGGCGGGTTCCTGTTGCGCTTCACCAAGTTCGGCTTCCACACCTATGCGGTCGGTGGCAGTCGCGAGGCGGCGCGGCTGTGCGGGATCGCAACCGCCCGGGTCCGCGTGATGTCGTTCGTGATCCAGGGTGTCCTCGCCGGGCTCGCGGGCGCTGTCGGGCTGTCGTTCCTGCTCTACGTCCAGGGCACGACCGGGGTCGGTCTGGAGCTGCTCGTCATCACCGCCGTCATCATCGGCGGGGCCGCGCTGTTCGGCGGGTCCGGGACGATGCTCGGGACGTTGGTCGGGGTGCTGCTGATCGCGACGCTGCAGAACGTCCTGATCCTCGCGGGCGTGTCGTCGTTCTGGCAGACGATCGTCATCGGTGTCGTGATCATCGCCTCGGTCGCGCTGGACACCGTCGTACGCCGCAGACGCCGGGTCTGAGCCGCGCGCACCCCTTGACGCCGCGCGTGGCGGGTGTGGTGCCGCTAGAGCGGCACCCCACCCGCCACGCAGGGGTTCCGAGCGCGGAGGGCGTGGGATTCGAACCCACGGTGACGGGGTTGCCGCCACAGCGGTTTTCAAGACCGCCGCACTAGGCCACTATGCGAGCCCTCCTGGGCCAGCAGTCTCCCAGATCGCCCGCGGCCCGAGGTGCCGTACGGTGCGCGACGTGGAGCCGTACGACGCGATCGTGCTGGCCGGCGGGCGGGCGCGGCGCGCACAGGGGCGCAAGCTCGCGCTGCGGCGCGGGGGCAGGACGCTGCTCGCGCACGCCGTCGCAGCCGTCGCGACGGCCCGGCGCATCGTGCTCGTCGGCCCCGAGCCGCCTGCCAGCGACGTCCCGGATGCGCTCTGGTGCCGCGAGGACCCGCCGTACGCCGGGCCGGTCGCTGCCGTCGCCGCCGGGCTGGTGCACGTGACGGCGGACCGCGTGATCGTGCTGGCCGGGGACCAACCGCAGCCGGGTCCTGCGGTTACGGCGCTGCTCCGTGCGCTGACGCCGGACGTCGATGCGGCAGTGCTCGTCGACCGCGAACAGGTGCTGCAACCACTGCTGGCTGCGTACACCCGCCGGTGGCTGGCGGAACGGACGGCGACCGGCGCGGTGGCGGCGCGCGCGCTACTGGACGGTGCCCGGCTGGCGAGGGTCGCCGACAGGTGGGACGCAGCGGCGGACATCGACACGCTGGACGACGCGCAACGGCACGGATTCAGCCCGTACTGAAGCGATTCGCGGCGCATTCTCCATCGGGAGCGCACCCATTCCACGCCGGTCGAGCCCAGTCGAGACACTTTGGGCCTGGCGCGCCCGGCGCATGAAAGACCGGGCGAGTACTCGGTGGTCGAGCGTAGTCGAGACCACGCCGATGATCATGGTCTCGACGACGCTCGACCAGCGGATGGTTGCGCCCGCTTGGTGGCGGAGGTCTCGAGCACGTTCGATCTACGAGGGGTCACCCGGATGCCGGGGGCAGCCAGCGCGGGGGGCGCTTCGCGACGAACGCGGCCATTCCCTCCCGCGCCTCGGCCGAGCCGAAGACGCTCGCGCTCAGGTCGGCGGTCCAGGCGAACGCCTCGTCCCGCGTCATCCCCGGAACGCGGCGCAGCAGTTCCTTGGTGTGCGCCAACGCCTGCGGACCGCCGAGCAGCAGCGCCTCGACGTACGCATCGACGGCGGAGTCGAGCTGCTCAGGTGCGACAACGTGGTTCACCAGCCCCGCGGCGCGAACCCGCTCGGCGTCGACCCGCGCACCGGTCAGCATCAACTCCCGGGCGTCGGCCGCGTTCATCCGCGCCAGGCAGACCACGCTGATGACGGCCGGTGCGACGCCGACCCTCACCTCGCTGAAGGCGAAGCGCGCGGTGTCCGCCGCGACCGCCAGGTCGCAGGCCGCGACAAGGCCGTTGCCACCGCCTGCGACATGCCCCTGCACCCGCGCGATCACCGGCTTGGGCAGGTCGAGCAACGCCTCGAGCACTTCGACCAACCGCGCCGGCCCACTGGAGGCGAAATCCTCGCCGCTGGACAGGTCGGCGCCGGCGCAGAAGGTGCTGCCCTCGCCGGTGAGTACCACCACGCGAGCCGTCTCGTCCGCGGCCGCGGCGTGCAGGTGCCCGAGCAGCGCCGTCATCATCGACGGGTCGAGACGGTTGCGTCGTTCGGGTGCCGCCAGGGTGAGGGTCACGACGCCACCGGCGCGCTCGTACCGGACACCGTCACGCTCCTGCATGCCGCGCACGGTACCCGCGCCGGGCGACCCGGGGTGTCCGGTCCAGTACGACGGGCGCGGACGGGCATGATCGGTGGTGTGACCGCCGCATCGGGTTCGCTCCCGTGGGGACGCGCCCGCCGGGCCGCCGCCCGCGCCGCGCTCCCGCGTCCCGGGCTCGCCGTGAGCCTCGAAGAGGCGACCGGTCTGGTGCTCGCCGCGCCGCTGCTCGCCCGTACGCCGCTGCCGCCGTACGACGTCGCCACCACCGACGGCTTCGCGGTGAGCGGTCCCGGACCCTGGACCGTCGATACCGGCGCGAGCGGCCGGCTCCACGACGGCGCCGCCGTCCGCGTCGCGGCAGACACCTCGCTGCCGCCGGGAACGGACGCGGTGCTGCCCGAGGCACACGCCGTCGTACGCACCGGCAAGGACGTCACCTGGCTGTACGTCGGTGACGCGCACACCGGCCGCCAGGCGCAGCGTCCGGGCCACATCCCGCCCGGCAGCTTCGTCACGACCGGCGGAGCCGAATGCGCGGCGGGCGGGATCGTGGCGCCCGCCGGAACCGTCGTCACACCGGCACTCGTCGCTGTCGCGGCGGCCAGCGGCAACGACACCCTGGAGGTGACCCGCCCACCGGACGTCGCGCCGGTGCTGCTCGGCGACACCCGCCTGGCGAAGGGACCGGCGCGGGGCGGCCGGACGCGCGAAGCCGTGACGCCGCTTCTTCCCGGCGCGATCGCCCGGGCCGGAGCGCGCTGCCTGCCCCTGCAGCAGGTGCCTGGCACGGTCGGCACGCTGCACGCGCAGGCCTGCAAGGTCGTCGACGACGTCGCCGCCGACCTGGTGCTGCTCACCGGTGAGCCCGGCGCGGCGGCGCAGCGCGAGGCGGCGTCGGTCCTGTCGAGCCTCGGCGCCACGCCGCTCGTCGCAGACGTCGCGGTACACCCCGGCGCGGAGGGCATCCTCGCCGAACTGCCGGACGGCCGCCTCGCGGCGTACCTGCCCGGCGACCCGGCCGGCGCCGTCGCGGCGCTCGTGACGCTCGTCCTTCCACTGCTGCGTGCGATGTCCGGGCGTGCCGAGCCTGCACCGACGCTCGCGTTGCTCGACGAGGCGGCGGAAGGCGACCCCGACGTGACGACGCTGGTGCCCGCCGTGCATCACCGCGGGGAGCTCGCCGACACCGCCGCCCCGGCAGTCGGCGGACCGCTGCTGGGCTTGGCGACCTCGCACAGCCTTGCCGTCGTGCCGCCCGGTGGCGCGCCGGCCGGGCAACTGGTCGAACTGGTGGAGATGCCGTGAGCGGGCGAGGAGCGAGCCGCCCCGGCGTGCGGATCGGTCGGCGGGCACGGCGGGGAGCGCCGCAGCCCGCGAACCAGGAGACACCGTGAGCGGGCGAGGAGCGAGCCGCCCCGGCGTGCGGATCGGTCGGCGGGCACGGCGGGGAGCACCGCAGCCCGCGAACCAGGAAGCACCGTGAGCGGGCGAGGAGCGAGCCGCCCCGCCGTGCGGATCGGTCGCCGCGTACGGCGGGGAGCACCGCAGCCCGCGAACCAGGAAGTCCAGAACGACTCCGAGCAGCTCTCGCTGCCGGCCCGTCCCGGCGGCCCGCTCAGCTCGATCCTCACGCGGATCGCGATCGCGGTCGGGTGCGTCGTCGTGACGACGCTGCTCGTGTGGATCGAGCGCGACGAGTACAACGACGGCAAGGGCACGCCGCTGGGCTGGATCGACGCGCTCTACTACTCGACCGTCACGCTGTCGACGACGGGCTACGGCGACGTGACGCCGTACGGCGAGACCGCGCGCCTGGTGAACGCGCTCGTCATCACCCCGCTACGGTTCGTCTTCCTGATCGTCCTGGTCGGCACCACCATCGAGGTGCTCACCAAACGCAGCCGGGACGAGTTCCGCGCCCAACGCTGGAGGCGGCACATGAAGGGCCACACCGTCGTCATCGGGTACGGCGTGAAGGGCCAGAGCACCGTCGACGCCCTCATCGAAGCGGGGATCCCGGCCGCCCAGATCGTGGTCGTCGACCCCGAACTGGCGGCGGCCCAAGCGGCGAACAAGAAGGGCTGCGCGGCGGTGGTCGGTGATGCCACGAGGGAGGTCACGCTCGCCCAGGCGAAGGTCGGGGTGGCCAAGCAGATCGTGGTGGCCGCCAACAGCGACGACACCTCCGTCCTCGTCACCCTCACCGCCCGCCGGCTGGCACCCGACGCGGACATCGTCGCCTCCGCCCGTGAGGGGCAGAACATCGAGGTGCTGCGTCAGTCCGGGGCCGACGTCGTCATCGCGACCGCCGAGTCGGCGGGCCGGATGCTCGCGCTCTCGCTCACCTCCCCCGCCGCCGGGCACCTGTTCGCCGACCTGCTGGAACCGGTCGAAGGACTGGAGATCGTCGAGCGGGCGACGACCCCCGCCGAGCTCGGCGTCGACCCGGGGTCACTGATCAAGCAAGGGGAGCTCGTGCTGGCCGTCGTACGCAAGGGGCAGATCCACCGGTTCGACCAGGGGCGCGTCGGCGTCCTGCAGCGCGACGACCACCTGGTCGTGGTCCGCGCCGTCCCCGACGACGGCCAACCCACGGCACGAGTGATCGGAGGCTGAGCGATGCACGCCGTCGTGATCACGGCACCCGGCGGGCCCGAGGTGCTGCAGTGGCAGCAGGTCCCGGACGCGGCGCCGCAGCCCGGCGAGGTGCTCGTCAGAGTCGCCGCATCGGCGGTGAACCGCGCGGACCTGCTGCAACGGCAGGGGTTCTACGACCCGCCACCCGGGTCCAGCCCGTACCCGGGCCTCGAGTGCAGCGGCACCGTCGAAGCCCTCGGGCCCGGCGTCAGCGGGTGGGCGGTCGGTGACCGGTGCGTGGCACTGCTCGCCGGCGGGGGGTACGCCGAGCTCGTCGCGGTCCCCGCCGGGCAGCTGATGCCCGTACCGGAAGGGATCGACCTGGTGAGCGCCGCCGCGCTGCCCGAAGTCGCGTGCACCGTCTGGTCGAACGTGTTCATGGGGGCCGGGCTGCGGTCCGGCGAGACGCTGCTGGTGCACGGTGGTGCCAGCGGGATCGGCACGATGGCGATCCAGCTCGCGCACGCCCGGGGTGCCCGCGTCGCCGTCACCGCCGGCAGCGGCGCCAAGCTCGAACGATGCCGGGAGCTCGGCGCACAGATCCTCGTGAACTACCGCGAGCAGGACTTCGTCGCGGAGGTACGGGCCGCGACCGACGGCACAGGCGCGGACGTGGTCCTGGACAACATGGGGGCCAAGTACCTCGCGCGCAACGTCGACGTGCTCGCGACCGGCGGGCGCCTCGTCGTGATCGGCATGCAGGGTGGTCGACGTGCCGAGCTGGACCTCGGGGTGCTGCTCGCCAAGCGCGCGTCGGTCAGCGCGGCGTCGCTGCGCGCCCGCCCACTCTCGGAGAAGGCGGCGATCTGCACAGCGGTCGTCACGGAGGTCTGGCCGCTCGTCGAGGCGGGCGCCGTACGCCCGGTGATCGACCGGACGCTGCCGATGCCGGCGGCGGCGGACGGCCACCGGGCGCTGGAGGAGAGCAGCCACGTCGGCAAGATCGTGCTGCAGGTGCCCTCCGGTCAGCCGACGGGCGCGGTACCGAGTTCGTAGACGTCGAAGGTGTGCACCGCGCGCATGCCGACCGATGCGTAGAGGCGGGTCGCGCCGGTGGGGCTCGCCGCGTCGACGTGCAGCGCAGTCCCCGTGAGCCCCTCCTGACGCGCGCGTACGAACGTACGGCGCAGCAGCAGTTGCGCCAGGCCACGCCGGCGGTACTCGCGGCGCACCCCGAGCGTGGAGACGTACGCGTAGCCGCGTTCGCGCCGGCTGTCGCTCAACAGGCAGATCGCGGCCGGTGACCCCTCGACCCGCAGCAGCCACCAGTACTCACCCTGGGCGCCCGGCTCGTGGCGCAGTTCCTCGACGATCTGCTCGTACGACCGCGGCGTGAAGTTCCAGTGGTCGGCGAAGGCGGCCTGGTCCACCTCGTACACGGCCCGCAGGTGCTCCGCGGAGTCGCCGCTGTCGATCCGTACGCCGGCCGGCAGTGCCGGCTCGGTCGCGGGGATGGCCGGGGAGTCCGAGCCGATCTCCATCCGCCAGAAGCGCCGGCAGTGCGCGAACCCTTCGCTGCGCAGCACCTTGGTCGCGGCGTCGTCCGACTCGAGCGCACCGGCGCGCACCTTCCAGCCGGATCTCCCGTCGATCACAGCGCGGGCGACCCAGACGCTGTGCCGTACCAGGACGCCGAACAGCTCACCCGCCCCGGCGCAGCGCGGGTCGACGATCGCCTCGGCGTAGACCTCACGGCCACCCTCGTCGACGTCGTACCATGCGGCACCCACCGGCTCGCGCAGGTGGTCGAGGACGAGCAGGGACTGCGCGCGCAGCACCTGCGGCGCTGCGACCATCTCGTCCACTTCGGCTGCCGTGGTGTCCGGTGCGCCGAGGACACGCTCCTCGTCGCGGTGGAGCACGCGCAGCACAGCGGCGCGGTCGGCAGGGTCAAGGTCGGGGCCCGCGTAACGCAGTGGCCGGATCGTCATCCCGGCAGGCAGGTCCGCGACGTTCAGCACCTGTCCAGCGTCCTCGCCCGCCTCCCTCGCTGTCGAGACGGATTCGGCCGTCACCGGAGCAGCGCGAGCGTGGCACGTGCGGCGCAGTCGACGACCGGCAGCGCTGTCCCACCTGCCGTGGGGCAGCGGCGGGCGACCCGCGAAGAGCGTGGCATCTCGACCGTGAAGGCGGCGCCCCGCACGGTGGAGACCTTCGTGTACCACTCGGTGAGGTTGCCGCGGCAGGGCCCGCCGCAGGGCACCGGCGTTGCCGGCCCGATACCGGAGAGCCGGGCGAAGCTGCGGGCAAGGCGGGCCCGCCGCCCGCCGCCGGTGGTGTCGACGGACTCGGAGAAGCCGTGGAAGGACACCACGGCGTCCGGCTGGACCCAGCGCAGCAGTCGCCGCATCGCGCGCGACTCGGGCTCGGACCAGGCGCGCGGGCCGGCGTACGGGCGCGCCCGCCACCGTGCCGCGAAGTTCCGGTTCAGGTCCACGCCGCGCGCGTTGTGCCGGCGGTGCTGCGCGCGTCCGTCGGGGTTCATCGTCTTCACGGTCCACACCTGCATGCCGGCCGGGACCGCGAGCCGGCGCAGCTTGCGCACCACGATCGGACCGGGCCACTCGTCACCGTGCATCTGCCCGGACACCAGTAGTACCTGCGGCGCGTCCGCCGGCCCCTGCCGCTTGGCCACGATCGCCCTGCCGCGTACGGAGGTCCCGATCACGCAGCGCAGGCTGATCCGCGAACCGCCGCCGGGCCGGCACGACACCTTGCCGGGCGGCTGCGCCGCGTACCGGTCACCGGGCGTACCCGGCGCGCCGGCGCTACCCACCGCGGGGGGCGGAACCGCGCTCGCGGGCGGAGTCGCTACACCTGCCGCGACAGCGATCGAGAGGACGGTGACAGCCAGCAGCACCCGATGCACGAGGGTCATCCTGGACCACCCGCGCCAGCCGTCGGCGCGCACGACCCACGGAGCGGATGCCAGGATGGCTCGGTGAGCGAACAGCAGGACCAGACCTCGGACACCGCAGCAGAGCCCCGTCGTGTCGTCGTCGTGGGCCCGGACGGGCAGCCGGTCGGCATGGCGACGCTGCCGGAGGGTGAGGAGGACGGCGACCAGCGCCAGCTGACCGACCTCGTCGAGCAGCCCGCGAAGGTGATGCGGATCGGCAGCATGATCAAGCAGTTGCTCGACGAGGTACGCAGCGCGCCTCTCGACGAGGCCAGCCGCGGGCGGCTGCGCGACATCTACCAGACGTCGATCAAGGAGCTCGAGACCGGGCTGGCACCGGAGCTGGTCGAGGAGCTGGACCGGCTCTCGCTGCCCTTCGACGAGCAGTCGACGCCGACCGAGGCCGAGCTGCGGATCGCGCAGGCACAGCTCGTCGGCTGGCTCGAAGGGCTGTTCCACGGCATCCAGACGGCCCTGTTCGCCCAGCAGATGAGCGCCCGGGCGCAGTTCGAGGAGATGCGGCGCCGGGCGCTGCCGCCGGGCGGCCGCGGCATGCCGGTCCCCCCGCAGGGGCAGCAGGGCGAACCGGACCGCGGCGGCGGGCTCTACCTCTGAGCGCCGCGCCGTACGCTGACCGGTGTGATCGATCTGAGGATCCTGCGCAGCGACCCCGAGCGGGTGCGCGCCTCGCAGCTGGCACGCGGTGAGGACCCGGCGCTCGTCGACGCCCTGTTGGCCGCGGATGCGCGCCGCCGCGAGCAGGAGACGCTGTTCAGCGAGCTGCGGAACCGCCAGAAGCAGGTCAGCAGCCGCGTCGGTCCGCTGCGCGGCGCCTTGAAGAAGGCCGACGGGGCGGACCGCGAGCAGGCACAGCGCGAGCTCGACCAGGTGATGACCCAGGCGCAGGAGCTCGCCTCCGAGGTGAAGTCCGTCGAAGCGGCCCGCCAGGACGCCGAGGCGGACGCCGACCGGCTGCTCGCCGGCCTGTCCAACCTCGTCGACCCGCGTGCACCCGTCGGGGGTGAGCAGGAGTTCCGGATCATCGAGACGGTCGGCACGCCGCGCGACTTCGCCGCCGAGGGTTTCGCGCCGCGCGACCACGTCGAGCTGGGCACCGCCCTCGGCGCGATCGACATGGAACGCGGCGCCAAGGTCAGCGGCAGCCGCTTCTACTTCCTGACCGGTGTCGGTGCGCTGCTCGAGCTCGCGCTGATCAATCACGCCGTGGCGCTGGCGACCGCGCACGGGCTGCTGCCGGTCATCCCCCCCTCGCTCGTACGGCCCGCCGCCATGGAAGGCACCGGGTTCCTCGGACAGGCGGCCGAGAACGTGTACCGGGTCGAGCTCGACGACCTGTACCTCGTCGGGACCGCGGAGGTGCCGCTCGCCGCGTACCACTCCGACGAGATCCTCGACGCCGCAACGCTCCCCCGTCGCTACGTGGGCTGGTCGCCGTGCTACCGCCGGGAGGCGGGCAGCTACGGCAAGGACACCAGCGGCATCTTCCGGGTGCACTGGTTCGACAAGGTCGAGATGTTCTCGTACGTCGCGCCCGAGGACGCCGAGGCCGAGCACGAGCAGCTGCTGCGCTACGAGCGCGAGATGCAGGACAGCCTCGAGATCCCGTACCGGATCATCGATGTCGCCTCCGGCGATCTCGGTGCTTCGGCAGCGCGCAAGTTCGACATCGAGGCGTGGGTGCCGTCGCAAGGCCGGTACCGCGAGGTCACGTCCGCTTCCAACTGCACCGAGTTCCAGTCGCGCCGGCTGGGCATCCGGATGCGCGACGCGCAGGGCATCCGACCGCTCGCCACCCTCAACGGGACGCTGGTCGCAGTCACCCGGACCATCGTGGCGTTGCTGGAGAACCACCAGCAGGCGGACGGATCGGTCGCCGTGCCGGTCGCGCTGCGCCCGTACCTCGGTGGTCGGGCACGCCTCGAGCCGCTCTGAGCCGCGCCCGGCGGGGTCAGTGGTCCGCCACCACCACCCGTCCGTAGTCACCACGGTGGTCGAGATCGACGTCCAGGGCCTTGGCGCATGTGATCACAGACAGGTCGCGTTGCACGTGGAATCCCGCGCGGCGCAGCGCATCGTGCATTCCCGCGACCGTCCATGTGGACCGCCATGGCTCGGCCGCCCAGGGGCTGCGCCGGCCGCCGAGCAGGAAGGCGCCGCGCACGAGCAGGCGCATCAGCGGCGCGCGCAGCGAACGCTCCTGGTAGTTCACCACCACCCTGCTGCCGGCCGGCGAGCGTGCCGCGAGGCGCGCGAGCGTCGCGTGGACGGCATCCGCCTCCAGGTACGGGACGACCCCCTCCCACACCCAGGTCGTCGGCCGCGCAGCGTCGTGACCGGCCGCAGCCAGTGCCCCGTCCAGGTCCGCGAAGTCCCGCGCCACCGTGACGAACACGACCCGCGCGGCGAGCGCGGGCCGTCCGGCGAGGCGTTGCCGCTTGTCACGGCTCGGCTCTGGCCGGTCGACCTCGAACACGGCGACCTGGGCGAGCTCCGGCATCCGCCACGCGCGCCCGTCGAGGCCCGCACCCACGACGACGACCTGCGGGGCCGCTCGCTCGCGGATCGCATCGTCGACAGCGACCGACCGCGCCGCCATCATGGCGGCAGCGCCGCGTACCAGCTCGTACTGCAGGCGTTCCCCCCAACCCGACGGCGGGCGCCCCGCGCGGATCAGGTCGACCACCTCCCGCTCGCCAGGACGGAGCAAGGTGTACGCCACCGGGTCGTCGAAGCGGCCGACGGCGATCCTGCCATGCGCAGCGGCACGCCCTTGGCAGACGAGCACCGCCGTCGGACTGGGCGCGGTGGTCACCGATCCATCGTGCCCGAGCCGGCACCGGCCCGTGGCTGTCCGGAGGCTCGGCGTTCCGAAAAGGATCAGCGCGGCCGAGAACTAGCGGACCGTCGCCGTGAGGAGCAGGTACTCCCACTCCATCGCGCCGCTGGAGTCCTGGCTCGCGCGGGCGAGGTCGGCGAGTGCCGTGTCGAGTGCGGTGATCCGGTCGCGGTCGGGGCCGAGGGCACCGTAGACCGCGACCGTCGGTCCGTAGTTCGTCTTGAAGTAGTCGCGGAACTCCTCGGGAGTCGAGAAGCGCGTGACCGGTAGCAGGCGACGTTCGACGGTGATACGAGCGAGCCGGTAGCCGAAGAGGTCCCCGAGGTAGTCCTCCGAACCCCACGATGGCGGCGACTGCACGCCGGACGGTGCGGGCGGCGCGTACGGCTTCATCGCGGCGAACATTCGGCCGATGAATCCCTCCGGAGTCCAGCAGGCGAGGCCGAGCCTCCCGCCGGGTCTGCACACCCGCACCAGTTCGTCAGCCGCCACCTGATGGTGCGGCGCGAACATCACTCCGATGCAGGAGAGCACGACGTCGAACGTGTCGTCGTCGTACGGGAGGGCCTCGGCGTCCGCCTGCCTCCATCGCACCCGTACGCCCGCCCGTACGGCGGCGCGCTCCCCGGCGGCCAGCAGCTCCGGTGTCAGGTCGGCAGCGATGACGTGCGCACCGATCAGTGCCGCGGCGATGGCCGCGTTGCCAGCCCCGGCGGCGACATCGAGCACGTCGTCGCCGGCGCCGATCCCGGTCGCCGCGACGAGCTCGGCGCCCATCGGGGCGACGAGGTCGGCCGCGGCCTTCGGGTAGTCCCCGAGAGCCCACATGGCGCGATGACGCGCCTTGAGTTCGGCGTCGGACAAGACGGTCTGGGTCTGGGACATCGTCGGCTCCTTCGTCCCGGTTCGCCGTCCAGCATCGAGCGCGCGGGCGCCACGGACTAGTACGAGATCTGTACCGATGCTGGGTTCCCACCGGCGCGGCGCAGGCGTGTACTGGTGCCTCGAGGTGGTGCCGCGTGACGTCGTACGGTCAGTTCTGCCCGATCGCCAAGGCGATGGAGGTGCTCGACGAGCGGTGGACGCTGCTGGTCGTACGGGAGCTGCTGCTCGGCACGACGCGGTGGGCGGACCTGCGCAAAGGGGTGCCCCGGATGTCACCGGCGCTGCTCAGCAAGCGGCTCCGCACCCTGGAGCGCGCCGGGGTCGTGCAGCGGCACAGCGGCGGAGGGCACGCGACGTACGCCCTCACACCCGCAGGGCAGGAGCTGTACGCGGTGGTACAGGCGCTCGGGATGTGGGGGCTGCGGTGGATCGGTGAGCTCGGCGAGCAGGACTACGACCCGCACCTGCTCCTCTGGGACCTGCGGCGCACGATCCCGACCGCCGCGTGGCCGGCCGGTCGTACCGTTCTCGCGTTCGCCTTCGACGACGTGCCGGTCAGGCAGTCGTGCTGGTGGCTCGTCGTGTCCGAGGGCGAGGTCGACGTCTGCGACGCCGACCCGGGGTACCCGGTCGCCGCCACAGTCCGCACCGGGCTGCGGACGCTGACCCGCATCTGGCGCGGCGAGCTCGGCTGGCGCCAGGCCTTGCGCTCGGGGTCGGTCGTCGTCGACGGACCGGTCGCCGTCCAGCGTGCGCTGCCCCGCTGGATCGGCGAGTCGACGCTCACCCGGGCAGCTGCCGCGCCCCCTGCTGCGCGTGTCCCTGCTCGAGATGTCGTCAACTCGCGCAGATAACGACATCTCGAGCAGGGACACGCGGGTCGGGTGCGGGTGGGCGGCATGATCGAGGCCGTGACGACGACGCTGGCCATCGACTGCGGAGGCAGCGGGATCAAGGGCTCGGTCCTCGACGCCGACGCCGCCATGCTCCGGGAGCGGATCCGGGTGCGTACGCCGTACCCGTTGCCGCCGCAGCGTTTCCTCGACGTGCTGTCCGACGTGGCAGGACGGCTGCCCGTAGCCGACCGCATCACCGTCGGGATGCCCGGCATGATCCGTCACGGGATCGTGGTACGGACCCCGCACTACGTGACCCAGCACGGGCCGCACAGCGCCCAGGACCCGGAACTCGTAGCCGCGTGGCATGGTTTCGACGTCGCCGCACAGGTCACCCGCACCCTCGGACGGCCGACGCTGGTGCTGAACGACGCCGAAGTGCACGGCGCGGGTGTCGTCCGCGGACGCGGACTCGAGGTCGTGCTCACTCTCGGCACCGGCCTTGGCTGCGCCGTCTTCGACGGCGGGAACCTCGCGCCGCACCTCGAGCTCTCCCATGCACCGGTCCGCCGCGGCGTCACGTACGACCGGTTCATCGGCGACGCCGCCCGCCGCGAGCTCGGCGAGCCGGACTGGTCGCAGCGGGTCCGGCAGGTGATCGACGGCCTGGAACCGGTGTTCGTCTGGGACCGGCTCTACCTCGGCGGGGGGAACGCCAAGCGGCTCACCGCACAGGCCCGGGCGGCGCTGGCGCCGCAGGTCGAACTGGTACCGAACAGCGCGGGCATCCGGGGCGGGGTACGCGCCTGGGAGCTGCTCGGGTGACGCGGGTCAGGCCGGCACGGCGGGGATGTCCGCGAGGGCGGCCGAGAACCGCTCGTCGCTGACCGCCTCGTCGACCATCGCCCCGGAAAGGTACGCGTCGTACGCGGCGAGATCGAGGTGTCCGTGCCCGCAGAGCGCGGTGAGGATCACCTTCTCCTCGCCGGTCTCCTTGCAGCGCTGCGCCTCACGGATCGCCGCGGCGAGCGCGTGCGTCGGCTCGGGGGCGGGCACGATCCCCTCGGTGCGCGCGAACTGCACGGCGGCGGCGAAGCACTCGGTCTGCGGGATGGCGACCGCGTCGAGATGGCCCTGCTCGTACACGTGGGAGATCAGCGGGCTCATCCCGTGGTAGCGCAACCCGCCGGCGTGGATCGGGTCCGGTACGAAGGTGTGGCCCAGGGTGTGCATCTTCAGCAACGGGGTCATCCCCGCGGTGTCGCCGAAGTCGTACGCGTACTTCCCGCGGGTCAGCGACGGGCAGGACGCCGGCTCGACCGCGAGGATCTGCGGAGCGATCCGGCCGGCGAGCTTCTCGCGCAGGAACGGGAAGGCCAGCCCGCCGAAGTTGGATCCGCCGCCCGTGCAGCCGACGATCAGGTCGGGAGTGTCACCGGCGAGCGCGAGCTGCAGCAGCGCCTCCTCGCCGATCACGGTCTGGTGCAGGAGCACGTGGTTCAGCACCGAGCCCAGCGCGTACCGGGTCGCGGGGTCGGACGCGGCGACCTCGACCGCCTCGCTGATCGCGATGCCGAGCGAGCCGGTGTGATCCGGATTGTCCGCCAGCAGCGCCCTGCCGGCGGCGGTCGCGCGCGACGGCGAGCGGTGCACCGTCGCGCCGAAGACCTCCATCATCAGCCGGCGGTACGGCTTCTGGTCGTACGACGCAGCGACCTGCCACACCTCGACATCGATGCCGAACAGGGCGCCGGCGAAGGCGAGCGCGGTGCCCCACTGCCCGGCGCCCGTCTCGGTCGTGAGCTTGGTGATGCCGTCCGCCGCGTTGTAGTACGCCTGCGGTACGGCGGTGTTCGGCTTGTGCGAGCCGGCGGGCGACACGCCCTCGTACTTGTAGTAGATCCGCGCCGGGGTGCCGAGCGCCCGCTCCAGGCGGTGGGCCCGGTAGAGCGGCGAGGGACGCCACTGCCGGTAGACGTCGAGCACGGCGCCCGGGATCTCGATGTAGCGCTCGGCGCTGACCTCCTGGCCGATCAGCGCCGCGGGGAACAGCGGGGCGAGGTCGTCCGGGCCGGCCGGCTCGAGGGTGCCCGGGTGCAGCGGCGGCGGGGGCGGGGTCGGCAGGTCCGCGATGATGTTGTACCAGGTGGTGGGCATCTGGTCCTCGGACAGCTCGTACTTGTGCTGCCGCACCGACTCGTCGATCGCCATCCCCGAACCGCCCTTCGCGTACCCGGCGCCCTGCCGCGGTCTGCAGCGGACGCTAGCGCAGCGGCTCGGACGGCGAGCACGCGCGTCAGGGCGGTACGGGACAATGGGGTCATGATCCGGATGCTGGCGACCGACCTGGACGGGACCCTGCTCCGACCCGACCTCACCGTGAGCCCGCGGACCGTCGCTGCGCTCGCCGCAGCGCGGGAGCGGGACTTCCCCGTGGTCTTCGCCACCGGACGCCCACCGCGCTGGATGCTGCCGGTGGTCGAGGAGACCGGTCACGCCGGTGTGGCGGTGTGCGCGAACGGTGCGCTGCTGGTCGACCTCGACGCCGGTGACGTGCTGCAGGCGCATCCGCTCGAGCAGGACCTGATCATCGACGTGGCGGACGCGCTGCGCGACGCGGTGCCCGGCACCAGCTTCGCGACCGAGTTCGTCCCGGTGCCGCTCCCCGCGCCGGATGTCGGCCCGGAGCCGGACGACGGCGTCGGCCGGCTCGTACGGATGCGGGCGTACGGGCACGAGCCCGGCTACCTGCCCTTCGACGACCCGCGGTACGGCCCGCTCGTCGCAAGCATGCCCGAGCTGGTGGCTACCGGACCGGTCGTGAAGCTGCTCGCGCGGGCCCCGGAGCAGTGCCCGCCCGACCACGTGCTCGAGATCGCCCGCCGCGTGACCGGGACCGCGGTCGAGGTGACCCACTCGATGAAGTCGCTGCCGCTGCTCGAGATCAGCGCGCAGGGGGTCAGCAAGGCGAGCGCCCTGGCGGCGTACGCGGCGAGCCTCGGCATCGGGGCGCACGAGGTCGCGACTGTCGGCGACATGCCCAACGACGTCGCGATGCTGCGGTGGGCGGGCCAGTCGTACGCCATCGAGGGCTCGCACCAGGACGCGCTCGCGGCCGCACGGCACCGCGCCGCGCCCGCCGAGCAGGACGGTGTCGCCCAATTGCTGGAGACGCTCCTCGCCGCGCGTCCGGTATCCGGCTGATCGGTTCCGCTGCCGCGAACCCGGCTGTGGTGTGGATCACGCGTGCCGCACGGAACGTCCCCGTTCCGGATGAGTTGTGTCCCAGAACCGTCTCAGTCCCCATAGTCTGCTCGCGCTTCACCGGCCCAGCACCGGTGGGCATGCCTAACCGGCGGGACGTTACCGCCGGGCCGGGGACCCAGTTCCTGGGGCGAATCCCCGCGTCGTGAGACGCGGGGTAGGGCACCTCTCGCGCCCGAGCCCGTCAGCTAACCCGGTCGGCTCCGAGAGGAGTACTCCTGTTGCTGTCGCACGTTCGCGCTGCCGCCCTCGGTTCGGCCACCTTCGCCGCCACCGGCGCGCTCGCGCTCTCCCTGCTCGCCGCGCCGCCGGCCCAAGCCGCGCCCGCTCCCGCCAAGCGCACCACCGCCAGTTCCACCCCCACGACGACGCCGGCCTCCGCCGCCCTGAAGAAGGCGCAGCGGCAGAAGGCGCGCAAGCAGGCGCGCAAGCGCTACGAGAAGCGCGTCCGCACCAAGGTCGTCCGGCTGGCCAAGAGCAAGGTCGGGCGCGCCCGCTACGTCGCCGGCGCCGCCGGGCCGAACCGCTTCGACTGCTCGGGGCTCTCGCTCTGGGTGTGGCGCAAGGCCGCCGGGCGCAACCTGCCCCACTACTCGGTCGCCCAGGCCCAGGCCACCCGCAACGTCAAGCGCCACAACCTCAAGCGCGGTGACCTGGTGTTCTTCTTCCGTTCCGGCGCGCACCACGTCGGGATCTACATCGGGCGCGGCCGGATGGTCGGCGCCGCCAACCCGCGCTCCGGCATCAAGATCGACAGCGTGTTCACCGGCTGGTACGGGGCGCGCTACAGCGGAGCCGGCCGCCTCTTCTGACCCCAGCTCGCCGCACTCGGCCCCGACCGCATCTGCGGCCGGGGCCGAGTCGTCGTGCGGGCCGCGATCCGCTTCAGGCCGCGTCGGGGTACGGCGAGTCCGCCGCCGGGTGCGCCGCCACGAAGTCCGCGACGACCTGCCCGGACACCCGCGCGCAGAGCAGGCGGTACTCGCTGGTCGCACCCCAGTGCGTGAGCGCGACCCGCGCGCCGCTCGGTAGCGGCCCGCGCGTCGTGTCCCACGGCGCCGCGATGAACTTCGGTACGTCCACCCGGACGCGGCCCGCGAGGTCGCGAACCAGGTCACGGTCCGCCTCGGGCAGCGCCGGGTCGTACCAGAGGATCGTGTAGCCGTGCTCGAGGTTGTGGACCAGCGACTCCACCCGCGGCACGTCCTGCACGCTGTAGAACGGCAGGTTCGGGAACACCGGCACCGCCAGGTGCGGTCCGGAGGCGGGCGGGACCACCGGGTAGTCGACGACCGCGCCGTCCGGTTGGGCGGTGCCCGGGCCGACGTGGACGCCGGGCGCGGCTGCCGGCCCGGTGGCGAGCGGACGGCACCCCGCCTGGTCGGACGACACGCCGTACGCCGCGAGCGGCCCGCCCGGCTGCTGGGAGTCCTTCACCCACATCGTCCCGACCGTGAACGCGGCCAGCACGGCGAGCAGCGCGCCGGTGATCGCGTACGTCCGGACGCGTCGCCGCCGCAGCCGGTCCGCCGCCTTCACCACGTCATCCCTTCCTCGGTCGACCCGTCCCGGGCCTGCCCTGGTGCCGACGTCGGCGACCGGCCCCGGGGTTCCGGGTCAGTCCGCGGTCCTGGCCCGGATCCGGTCGAGCCAGGCCCGAGCCTGGGCGAAGTCGGCATCGGTGACGCCGCGGCGCAGCAGCGGTGCGCGGCCGTCGTGGCGCGGGTAGGAACCGAGGAAGCGGACGTCGGCGCAGACCCGGTGCAGCCCTTCGAGAGTCTCCCCGACCCGCGCGTCACGCAGGTGACCCTCGCAGTCGATGCTGAAGTAGTAGTCGCCCAGCGCCCGCTTCGTGGGCCGCGACTCGATCCGGGTGAGGTTCACACCGCGGACCGCGAACTCGGTGAGGATCTCGAGCAGCGCGCCGGGGTGGTCCTCGCGCATGAACAGGCTGAGCGTTGTCTTGTCGGCGCCGCTCGCCGCGCCGACCGGTCCCGGTCGGCGGGCCAGCACGAATCGCGTCCAGGCCTCCTCGTTGTCGCCGATGCCCTCGACCAGGACCTGCAGCCCGTACGCCTCGGCCGCGACCGGGGCCGCGATCGCGGCGTCGTAGTCCTGCGGCTGGTCACGCACCGCCCGCGCCGCGGCTGCCGTGGAGTCGACCGCGACGACCTCGACCCCGGGCAGCTGCTCGGCGATCCACCGCCGGCACTGCGCGAGCGCGTGGGGATGACTCGCGACGCGCGCGATCCGAGCCCGCTCGGTCCCGGGACGTACGAGCAGCCCGAACCGGACCGCCAGCGCGACCTCGGCGGCGATCACCAGCGGCGGGCCGAAGGTGAGGTCGTCGACCGTCGTGGGCACCACGCCCTCGACGCTGTTCTCCAGCGGGACCACCGCCCCGCTCACCTCTCCGCGGCGCACCGCCTCCAGGGCCGCTGTCACGTCGGCGGTGGGCACGGTCGCGGCGCCCGCGGCGGCGGGGATGGCACGGAGCGCCGCCTCGGTGAACGTCCCGGCCGGGCCGAGGTAGGCGTACCGGTCAGCCGCCCCGCTGCTCATCGGCGGCTCATACGGTGCTCGTCCCGCGCAGCGCGTACGTCACGGCCTGCGCTTCCTCGGGCGAGAGCTGCGCCTCGCCGCCACCCTGCTTGACTCCCTTGATGTACGAACGGGTCTCGGTCCGGCCGTGGATGCTGGTGAGTACCAGGCCGTCCCCACCGTCGTCGAGCAGCGCAGCCGAGAACGACAACCGCCCGCCCAGGTCGCCGAACGCGTCGTACCGCACCACGCTCACGTGCCGGAGCGCGTCGGCGAGCTCGGTACGGGTGCGTGCCAGCAGCAGTGCCAGCTCGTCGACCTGACCCCGGAGCAGCGCGACCTCCTCGGTCTTGCGCGCGACGATGTCCACGAACGAGCGCTCGTCACCACCGCTGTGCAGCAGCACCAGATCGCGGCGCATCCGCCGGATCCGCGCCAGCGCGAGGATCCACAGCAGCAGCGCCAGTACCCCGAGGCCGACCCCGACGAGCACGAGCACGTCCCGCACGACGGGGTCGAGATTCACGCGGTCAGGGTACGGCGTACGCGCCGCGGCCTGCCGCGACACCCCGGCACCGGCCGGCCGCCCGCGGCGCGCCCCATCCCGGGCCGCACATGAGAGATCGGACGTCGCCGACGGGGGATGCAGCGACGTCCGATCGGTTGCCACCGTAGAACCAGCACGTGCCGCGGCACAAGGCCGTCGCGCCCCCATCGCGGGACTCTTACGAAATATTTGCCAAACGGGGCGCACCCGCTCAGCGCAGCGTGACCTGGCGGTTGGTCAGTCCGGCGCGCGCCCGGCGCTCGTCGCCCGTCAGCGGACCGGTCTGGGCCAAGGCCTCGGACAGCCGTTCTGCCAGCTGCTGCGCCGGCTCCTCGACCGCGTCCGCCTCGGTCCCGGGCGCGAGGTCCCACACGGGCACGAGCAGGCCGTGCGCCCGGAAGGTGCCGATGAGCCGGGTCTGCGGTCCCAACCCGTCCCGACCCGCCGCGCGCAGCCGGGCGAGCGCGTCGAGCAGGTCGTCCTCGGGGTAGGGAAGCACCCAGCGCAGGTGCTCCTTGCTGCCGATCCGGCACCAGTACCCCGCCTCGACGCCTTGCAGCCGCCGCGTCGGTACGACGGAGGCATTGGCCCGTTCCAGCGACGCTGTCACCTCGTCGGTGAGTGGTGTGCCGTCGAGCCAGAAGTCGAACCCCTCGTGCACGTCGACGTCGAGCGGCGAGTCCGGCACGAGCAGGTCCTGCAGCCGTGGGCCGGCGGTCGTACGCCCCGCCGCCACCGGTCCGGGGCCGGCGAGCAGCGCGCTCTGCAGCACCTGGGCCAGGTCGCGGCTCGCGTCGCCCGACCCGGTCGGGGTCTGCAGTCCGACGAGCACGGTGCCGTCGGCGCGGACGAGCGCGGGCCACGCCACCGGCAGGACGGTTACCGCGAGCACGTCCCGCCCTTCGGCTCCCTCGACGTCCGGCGCCAGCGTGAGCCGGGCGGTCGCGGAGGGCACGATCTCGTGCATCGCGATCAGGTCGCACTCGCTCGCGAGACCCTCGAACGGCCGCCGTACGAGCTGCTCACCGGCATGTGCAGCGGCCTTGCCGTGGCACGCCTTGTAGCGTCGGCCACTGCCGCACGGACACGGCTCGCGCAGCCCGACGACGGGAACGTCACCCTCGGAGAGGGCGGTGCCGCCCACGCGCTTCTTCTTCGCCACGACCGGAGCCTATGTCGTCACCGTCGGCGCTCCGCCCGCCGCGCGGCCGAGCTGCTCGAGTACCGCGGACGGCCGGTTGGTGATGATCGCGTCGACGCCGAGCTCCACACACAGTGCGACGTCGGCGGGGTCGTCGACCGTCCACACGTGCGTGGGGTAGCCGCGCGCGTGCGCCCGCCGGACGTAGCCGGGATCGGCGCGGATCGCGTCGATCGACGGTCCGGCGACGGCGGCGGCGAACGGCAGGTCACCGTCGCGCAGCCGCAGCGGGATCCGTTCCATCAGGTAGACCGTCGGGACGCGGGGCGCGAGCGCTCGCATGCGCCGCAGCGACAGCGTCGAGAACGACATCACCCGCACCGACACCGGATGCGGCGCGCGCTGCGTCCCGACGAACCCGTGGCGCCGCAGCACCTCCACGACGCGCTGCTCGACCAGGCCGGCGTACCGCGTGGGGTGCTTGGTCTCGACTGCCAGCTCGACGGGCCGGCCGGCGTCGCGCACCAGGTCGAGCAGCCGCTCCAGGGTCAGGACGCGGTGGCGCGACTCGTCGACCATGACGGCGTCGCCGTCGAGCTGCGCGCCGCTCGCGTCCATCCAGCTGCCGAAGTCGTGCGAGTCGAGGTCGGCGAGCGTCATCGTCGAGAGTACGCCCCGACCGTTGCTCGTCCGGTTGATCCGGCGGTCGTGCACGCAGACCACATGCCCGTCGGCGGTGAGCCGTACGTCGCACTCGAGCCCGTCTGCGCCGTCGTGCAGCGCCCGCTCGTATGCCGCGAGAGTGTGCTCGGGGACCGTCGCCGACGCGCCACGGTGGGCGATCACGCTGATGCGGCTCGCGTTCGAGGGGTCCCGCGACCGCGTCGAACTCACCTCGTCATCGTGCCACCAGTGCCGGTGCGCGGCCCTCCGTCACCGGGTCACCGGGTCACCGGGTCACTGCGTCAACGGGTCACCGCATCACCGGGTCACCGTCGCCGTGCGCCTCGCGAGCGGCACCGCGACGAGCACCGTCAGGACAGCGGCGACCACGGCGGCCGCGACCGACGCCGACAGCCACCCGGGGGGAGTCAGCCCGAGCGTGTCCCGTACGCCCGTCCACCAGGACGCCCAGCCGGGTACCAGCCCCGGATTCACCAACTGGTACGCCACGAATCCCGCACCCCAGGGCACGAGCAGCAGCCACCGCAGCGGGCCCGGCTCGGCGGCGGAGTACCCCGCGCCTGCCCTGCCGAGGACGAGGCGTCGTACGAGGTAGTAGTCGGTGACCAGCACCACGGCCAGCGGTACGAACACCGCACCGATGAGCAGCAGGAACGACTCGTACTCTTCGAGGTTCGTCAGCAGGGCGGCGAGCGTCGCGGCCGTCCCGATCACCACTGCCACGATGCGCCGGTCGAGGCGCTGCAGGAGATTCTGCGTGCTCATGGCGGTCGAGTAGACGTTCGCGAACGCCTTGTCGACCTCGTCGAGCAGCAGCACGACGAGCGCTGCCGTGCCGAGCGGCAGGCCGACCAGGCCGAGCGCGAACGAGGTCGGGGTCACGGCGTCGCGCAGCTGCTGCATCGTCAGTAGGGCGAGCAGACCGAGCAGGAAGAAAGCGCTGCAGGACAGCGCGTACCCGATGCCGATCCCCACGCCCGCGATGCGTGGCGTGCGGGCGTGGCGGGTGTAGTCCGCGGCGAGCGGCACCCACGAGATCGGCAGCGCGACGACGACGTCGAACGCCACCCAGAACCCGGTCCACTCGCCGCCGGCAGGCTGGGGGATCCCTGAGCGCAGCAGCCCGACGAGCAGCACGACCACGGATGCGAGCACGAGCCAGCCGAGGTAACGCCGGATGACGCGCACCATCGACAGCGGGCGTACCGCCATCGCGGTCGCCACCGCACCCGCGACCAGGACCCAGACCGGCCGCCACGACTCGTGCGTGAGCGCGGTCGCCACCGTCGAGATGACGAAGATCTCCACCGCGGCCCAGCCGAAACACTGCACCAGGTTCAAGGCGGTCGGCAGGTAGGACGTACGCCGGCCGAGCAGGCCGCGCAGCATCGCCATCGCCGGGGCCCCGGTGCGCGTACCGACCATCGCCGCGAGCGCGAGCAGCGTCACGCCGCAGCCGACGCCGAGCACGATCGCCGTGACGGCGCCGGCGAGGGCGAGCGGCGGCGCATCGGGTAGCGGGTACAGCACGAAGACGGCCGCCGCCGCGATGAGCAGGCTCGCCCCCATCGACAGCCACAGGATCGTCTGGTCCAGCAGCCCGAGGGGCCGTGGCGGCGGCGCTTCGAGATCGAGCGTCAGCGGGGCTTCCTCGCGGCCGCCTCGCCTCGGCGTGCTCCGTGCTCCACCGGTCGTCGACCGGTCCGACGCGGCTGTCGACATCGACCCCACTCCCTACGCCGGCATGACCCGGACAGGTTCTGCGGTCGGCGGCGGTTCCGCCCTCTCAGCCCGGCGCACCGGACTCCCGCGTGGTCTTCCCGAACGCTATCGCAGCGGTCCGCGGCGCGCTCCCGGGCCGCTCCCGCCGAGTACGGGGCGGGCTGCTCCACACAGTCCTCAGGCGCGGCACAGGTGAGCCGCTCCGCTCGCCATGTCGCTGGAACGGATGCAGTCGTGCCGCCTTGCCAGCTCAGCCACCCGGATCGTCAGATACGACCGAACGTCGTGTCGTACTCGTTGCCCATGCGCACGATCATGCTGTCGTAGTGGAAGTTGTCGCCCGAGGGCGGCGCTGGCGGACCGGTGACCAGCGACACCGGCGAACCATCGTTGCGAAGATCGACGACGGTGATGCCGATGGCGTCGAAACCGTTCCCTTCACGATGGGAGCGACGCGGGATCTCTGCGACCTTCCCGATCACCCGAAGCGTGTCGGCCGGTTGCCTGTGCCTTGTCACCTTCGGCGCCAGCCCCGCGGCCATCCGTTCACTGTTCTTGACCGACGAGAAGAACTCATCGGCGTTATTGACCTGCACGTACCCGATCGCCAGTGCCTGACGGGATGCTCCATGGACGCACAGGTGCGACGAGTTCAGCTCGTCGTACAGCCGCGGAAGCGACTTCACATGAGCGGTCATGCACGCCTTCGCCTCCATGGCGACGAGGACCGCGCCGACCGCAGCGACCGGGATGTCGGGCAGCGCATCGAGTTCCCGGCGTTCGTCGTCGGTGAGCTGGATGCCGTAGTGAAAGGCAAGGGTCCGCAGCGAGGGACCGCCGACAGGTACGGGCCCGTCCGGCCGGGCGATCACCAGATCCAGGTCCTTCTTGCGCCCAGTCGCGAAGTCACGCATCTCGTGGTTGACGCCGAGCACCACCTTGCGCTGCGCCGCATGGCTTCGTAAGAGCCCCGATTGAGCGAGCAGGTCGAACGCGACTCCCCAGCTGCCGACCTTGGAGTGGCGATCCGAGCGCGAGTTGTACTGCCACCGCTGGCCGTACTGGTCGGCGGGGCCCGGCTCGGTCAGGAACCTGCTGAGGATCTGCGGCCCGCGCACGCAGCGAAGGCTACTGGTCGATCGCCACAGGCAAGTCCAGGCGCGCTCACTTGGTGGACAGCGGCCGCGAGCCGAAGACCTCGTCGATGTCGTCCCGGAACCCGGGGTGCCGGCCGAGGTTGCCGCGCAGCAGGCGGTTGCGGAACCCGTTCAGCGCACGGTCGGACAGAGGTGGCGCAGTCGGCAGGTCGACGAGCTCGCCCAGATGTTCGTACGGCGCGTGCATCGGGAACTCCGACACGTCGACTCTGTGGACAGTCCCTGCCTCACCCCAGGCCGCGGTCGGCCAGGCGCCTGACGGAGTCCATAGGGTGGAGTCCGCAACCATGCCCTTGGGCCATGCCAGGGAAGCCGCGACCCACCGAGCGACGCGGGTGGTGACCGCATTGCCCACGAGTTTGAAGCGCGTCCCCCGCTTGCGGGTCATCTCACCCGCATCGGTCCAACCCCGATCGAAGCCCTGCAACGCCTCGGCATCCTCGACGCGCAGCGTCACGAAGCGACGAGCAAGGTCGGCTTCCGGCACCCAGACAGCGGGAGATGACGGGATCCCGATGGTCGAGCCGCCCTTGAGGGTCGGAACCGCATCCTGTGCCCAACCCAGACCGCCCTTTCCTTCAGTCCAGTAGAACCCGAACGCGTCGGCCTTGAGCTCGTCCTGCGGACGCGGGCCGGCGTCGTCTCCGAAGAGGACCGCCCGCGGATCCTCCGTACGCGAGGCGACGAGGATCACGCGGCGACGACGCTGCGGCAGGCCGGTGAAACGGGTGTCGACCACCCGGTACGCCCAGCGGTAGCCCAGCGCCTCGAGTTCCTCGACCAGGTAGGCCATCGCCCGACCCTTGTCCAAAGCGAGCATGTTAGGCACGTTCTCCACCAGCAGCCAGGGCAAGCCCCCGCTGCGGGAGTCGAGCAGGCGCAGCGCTTCGAAGACGTGTGCGACCAGGCCAGACTGCCTGCCCCCGATACCCGCCGTACGGCCGGCCTGGGACAGGTCCGTACACGGGAAACCGGCGGCGAGCACGTCCAGACCGTGCGGCAACTCGCGCAGCTCCCGGACATCCGGGTGCAGAGCGACTCCGGGGAAGCGCCGGCCGAGTACCTGTCGGGCCGGCTCCCAACACTCACAGAGCAGCTCCGTACGCGCAGCACTGCCCAGGGCCTGGTGGAACCCCAACTCGATCCCGCCTATACCTGCGAACAGTCCCGCGAGCTTCACCGCCACGCCTCACTCGTCACGCGCAGCACGGTAGACGCAACCGGTGACGGACTCGAGCCGCCGCACCGGGCGGCCTCTGGACGATTCGGTCCGGGATTAACCTGCGGGCGTGGCAGCACGGTCGTGGGCGAGCAGTCCAGGCACCCGACGATCGATGCAGGGCAACCGCGGACGCGACAACGCACCGGAGGTCGCGGTCCGCCGCCTGCTGCACGCCAGGGGGCTGCGCTACCGGCTGCAGATCGCACCGCTGCCCGAGCTGCGCCGCACCGCCGACATCGCCTTTCCCCGGCAGCGGATCGCCGTCTTCATCGACGGTTGCTACTGGCATGGTTGTCCCGAGCACTACACCGCGCCGGTATCCAACGCCGAGTTCTGGCGCGAGAAGGTCGAACGCAACCGCGCGCGCGACGCCGACACCACGGCGCGGCTCGAAGCGGCCGGATGGAGCGTCCTACGGTTCTGGACGCACACCGACCCTGAGTCCATCGCGAACTCGATCAGTGCATTCTTGGCTCTTGGTGGGCCTGATGGCGCGCCCGCTGGGCGCTGAGAGACCGGTCCGTCCGTTGGCCGAGCGTGGTCCAGGCCATGCGCGCCATGTGGGTCTCGACTGCGCTCGACCACGGGGGGTCACCCGGGTCCAGATCCTAGAGCAGAGATGGTCTCGACTATGGTCGACCATCGGGCGGTGACCTGGACGGTCAGACCGGAAGAACACCAACAGTTTCGGTGGGTGGCGCGCGGGCCCTTCTTCAGGGCCGGGTTCGTCGCGGTGGGGCGATGAACTCCCAGTAGTCGGCGGTCAGGGGGCTGACCCCGGGCCGGGCGACGATCTTCCACTGACCGTCGTGAACCATCCGATGGTGACGCGGGCACAGGAGAATCAGGTTGCAGGGGTCGGTTTCTCCGCCCAACCACCACTCGAGGACGTGGTGGGGGTGGCAGCGGGAGACGTCGGCGTAGCAACCAGGGAACCTACAGTGCCGGTCCCGGAGGGTGAGCATCCGCCACACCCGTGGGGTGACGTGCCGGTGCTCCCGGCCCAGCCAGAGCACCTCCCGCGACGC